>Ga0172373_10003362_pt1 | contig 23436 bp, 18 predicted proteins | sample Lak10m_2_FD_114546 | JGI IMG/M metagenome (GOLD analysis project Ga0172373, IMG submission 114546) | Freshwater microbial communities from Kabuno Bay, South-Kivu, Congo - kab_092012_10m | ecosystem: Environmental > Aquatic > Freshwater > Lake | place: Democratic Republic of the Congo...
GGATATTTATTCTGTATCTCAAGCCATGGATTTGATTCTGTCTGTTTTATACCTAAAGATATTTTCTGACTCGCTCTATCCACATTCAGGACTACAACTTCAACAACATCGCCTATCGCTAGCATTTCATTTATATGCGTAACTCTTTTTGTCCACGAAAGCTCAGATATGTGAACCAGGCCCTCAACGCCTTTCTCTAATTCAACAAAAGCGCCATAAGCAACGATGTTGGTAACCCTGCCTTTGACTTTAGAGCCTACTGCATATTTTGCCTCAACTGCCTCCCATGGATTTGAAGTCTTCTGTTTCAAGCCTAGTGAAATTTTATTAGTGGCCTTGTCAAAATTCAAAATAACTACGTCTATTTTATCACCAACAGCCAACATTTCCGACGGATGGCTAATCCTACCCCAGCTCATATCCGTAATATGCAAAAGGCCGTCAACATTACCAAGGCTTACAAAAGCGCCAAAATCAGTAATATTTTTGACCACGCCCTGCCTTACCTGGCCAGGCAACAGATCCTGGAAAAAGGCATTTTTGATTTCCTCTTTTTCCTGGGCCAAAACATCTTTTCTTGAAACAACTATATTCTTTCTTTGCTTGTTCATCTTTACAATTTTAAAATTGTAGGTCTGACCGAGCATCTGGTTAAGATTAGGGAAACCCTTTACAGTTATTAAAGACGCCGGCAAAAATGCCTCAACGCCTATATCCACAAAAAGGCCGCCTTTGGTCTTGCGTAAAACCTTGCCTTTTACAATGCTTCCTTCCTGGCAATTATTTACAACGAATTCCCAGCCCTGAAGCTTATCTGCCCTTTCCTTAGATACAACAACCCTTCCTTCTTCGTCTTCCAACTTTTCTAAAAATACATCTACTCCATCTCCAACCTTAACACTTGATAAATCGCTGAATTCGCTGGCCGGAACAATAGCCTCTGATTTATAACCTATATCAAGAAGCACACCATTGGGGCTTACATTTAAAACCCTTCCTTTTATTATTTGGCCTTCTTTGAACTCTTTTATTGATTCTTCATACATGTTTTTGAAATTATCTGACATTTTGTGACTAATCCTCCTTATCTTGGATTTTTTTATATTTTATTCAACTTACTTGTTACGTTATTGATTATCCAGTCCGGCGTAGAAGCACCGCTTACAACGCCTATGCAGCCGCTATTTTTAAACCACTTTGATTTTATATCGTCTGCTGTTTCTATATGATGCGTCTTGGATACGTTCTCTTTGCAGATATTGAAAAGCCTTCTTGAATTGGCGCTGTTTTTACCACCGATGATTATCATAGAATCGCAGACAAAAGAAATCTTTTTTGCGCTTGCCTGTCTGGCAGAACTATCACCGCAAATAGTATCAAATATCCTGACTTCATCAAAAATAAATTTATTGCTGTGTTTTTTTAAAAGAGCAATTAGTAATTCCTGAAAATTGTCTCTCGATTGGGTAGTTTGCGCTAATATGCCTATCCTCTTATTTTTCGGCTTAAATTTTTTTAAATCCTTGAAGCTTTCTATTACAACAGCTTTATTATTTGCAAAACCAACCAATGCCTTTACTTCCGGATGATGCCTGTCTCCTATTACAACTACATCAAAACCCTGCTCGCTTAACATCTTGCATATATTCTGGGCTTTTTTTACAAAAGGGCAAGTGGCATCTATTAAATTTATGCCGCGGCGCCTTGCCTGGTCTATAAGCCCGGGCAATAATCCATGCGAGCGTATAATCAAGGTGTCGCCTTTTTTAACATCTTCTATGCTGTCAACTATCGTAAGGCCCTTTTGTGAAAGCCTTTTTACTTCCTGCGGGTTATGAATCAAAGAACCTAGACAGAATAATTTTTTATTTCCTCTTAAAGCATCCTGGGCTATATTAACAGCCCTTCTAACGCCAAAACAAAATCCTATATGTTTGGCAATTTTAATTTTCATTACAATTTTCTTTCAATTTAGCAATCTCTTGCATTATAAAATCCGCAAAAGGTTTGTAGGCATCTGCTTGCTTCTGATACGCCTTAGACTTAACAAATTCATTGAAGTCCAGCGGTTTTCCAAAATAAACACTTATAGGCGTTACTTTTATTGATTTTGCGCCCTTAGGCAAAACACTGTAACTGCCTTTTATGTAAGCGGGAATCACTGATACACCACCCTCTGAAGCTAGAAAACTTATGCCGCCCTTCACTCTTTCAAACTGTAGGTTTCCATCAAGCGTTCTGGTTGCTTCAGGAAAAACCAATAACGGTTTTCCACGCTTAAGCCTTGATATAGCCTCCCGCATTGCGCCTACATCCTGGAAATTACGCTTTACAGGAAATGCATGCGTGCTGCGTATTATAGCGCCGAATATGGGATTTTTAAAAAGCGTCTCCCTCGCCATAAAATTTAAAGGCTGATGCATACCAATGCCTATAAATATCGGATCAAAGTAACTGGCATGATTAGACGCTACTATAAAAGCACCTTTTTTTGGCAAATTATCCCTGCCAAACGCCTTATAACTTAGAAATATTTTACTTAGAACAAAAAATATAAATCTGCCTAAGATATATAGCATATTTGTAATAAAACCTTATCTGTTACTTCTTTAATTGTCAAATTTGTAGTATCAATTAAAATAGCGTTGGCAGCCTTTTTAAGGGTACCGACTTTTCTTGTTTTATCTTTTTCATCCCTAACCCTAATGTCCTCTTCCAGCTGCTTTAAATCTATTTTAATGCCGCTAGCTAATAATTCTTTATGCCTGCGCATGGCCCTTTCTTTAGGGCTGGCATCAAGGTAAAATTTTCTTTCGGCATCAGGAAAAACCACTGTGCCTATATCTCTGCCTTCCAAAACAGCGCCTAATTCAGCATTGTAACCTATGGAACGTTGCAACATTACCATCTGTTCGCGCACACCAGGCACATCAGCAATGTAAGATATATTCCCGGTAACCTCAGGCATACGTATTTGGCTGGAGACATCCTTATTATCAAGAAAAACTTTTATTTTACCGTCTGCTTGCGTATCTAATTTTATCGACGTATCCTTTGTCATGGCAATAAGCGCATCTTGATTTTTTAAATCCACTCCCTGCTGCATTGCCTTTAATGTCAAAGCCCGGTACATAGCGCCCGTATCGATATATAAAAAATTAAGTTCTTTCGCAACTAATTTTGCTACTGTTGATTTACCGCTTCCTGCCGGGCCGTCTATTGCTATTATCATTTATAATTCCGCTTAGAATTAAAAAATGCTAAAATGACAAATGTCAAATGACAAAATCCAAATCAATCATTAATGACAAATAATTTAATGATTTGTCATTGAAATATTTATTTGTCATTTGGATTTTGGAATTTGTCATTTAAGTTTAATAATTTTATTTTATTGCTTCTCTTTTCTTCTTTGCCGCTTCAAGTAGGCGCATAAGAAGGTTGACGTTCTTTGTTTTTATTGCAGATTCAAACAAATTTAAACTTTTCTTAAATTTACTGATAGATTTCAACAGGTTATCGGAATTTGACAAACAGATATCGCGCCACATCAACGCATCGCCCGCTGCTATACGTGTGGTGTCTTTAAAGCCGGTTGAGCCAGAGCTTGCGCTTTTTGCGCTGACTGCATTAACCAAAGCAGCAGCTATTACATGAGGCATATGGCTGATATCTGAAACAAATTCATCATGTTTTTTTACCGGCATAATAGTAACCTCCATACCCAACATATGCCAAAATTTCTTAATTTTATTTAAAGCTGCTTTGTTTGTTTTTTTTGTAGGAGTAACAAACACCTGGGTATCTTTTAATAAATCTGCTGATGAATTCAACACTCCGCTTTTTTCAGAACCTGCAAACGGATGGCTTCCGATGAAATGCGCTGTCTTAGGCAGTATATTTTCTAGCTTAGAAACTACAAACCCTTTTGTGCTGCCTGCGTCAGTAATTATAAAATCTTTTTTTGCCCAATCTGACAACACCGCAATCTTCAGCGCATATTGAGAAATAGAGCTTATCGGCGTTGTAATAATAATTAAATCCGCGCCTTTAATGCCATCTGCCAGATCAAGCGTTATAGTATCTACGGCCCCCAGGCGCTTTGCCTTTTTTAATGAAACTAACCTTCTGCCAACACCGCAAACATTTTTCGCCAGCTTGCGCCTCTTAACAGCCAAGCCTATGGAGCCACCTATCAATCCAACGCCTATTATAGTGATTTTATTGAATGGTTTCATTTTTCCAAAATACAAATTACAGTTCTCTCCCGACCGCCTTTGCGACCTTTTTTACCTCTGCCATTAATTTTGCAAAATTCTCGGGTAAAAGCGATTGCGATCCGTCTGAAAAAGCGCTTTCCGGATCAGGATGAACTTCTATTATTAATCCGTCTGCGCCTGCTGCAATGGCTGCCTTGGACATGCTGCTGACAAGGCCCCACTTCCCAGTGCCGTGGCTGGGATCAACAATTACCGGCAAATGGCTCAAACTCTTCACTACAGGCACTGCATTCAAATCAAGTGTAAACCTGGTATAATCTTCAAAAGTCCTTATACCCCTTTCGCATAAAATAACATTGAAATTACCGTTTGAAAGTATATACTCTGCAGACATCAACCATTCTTTTACTGTGGACATCATACCTCTTTTTAAGAGAATGGGTTTTCTTAACATCCCCAACTCTTTTAAAAGATTAAAATTCTGTATGTTTCTAGCCCCTACCTGCAATATATCGGCATACTTAGCCACTAAAGGTATATCTCTTATATCCATAATCTCTGTTACTATTTTTAATCCGGTCTTTTTTGAAGCCTCTTTTAAAAATACTAGCCCCTCCTGGCCTAATCCTTGAAAGGCATAAGGCGATGTCCTGGGCTTAAAAGCGCCTCCCCTTAATATTTTGGCTCCGGACTTTTTAACAGAAATTGCTGTCTTTAGCAATATAGGCATGGACTCTACTGAACAGGGGCCTGCCATTACAACTATTTTTTTACCGCCTATCTTTACGCCTGAAACATCTACAACAGTATTTTCTTTTTTAAATTCTCTCGACACCAATTTGTATGGCGCCAAAACCGGCATTACCTTTTCTACTCCGGGAAATATATCAAGCGGCTGCGAACGTAAAATATCTTCATCGCCTATTACGCCTATAATGGTCCTCTCAGTACCCTTTGATATCATAGGCCTCAGGCCAAATGATTTTACCTTTTCTATTATATGTTTTATCTGCGATTCTGTTGCATCTTTTTTCAATACAACTATCATATCTTTTCTCCCCCTGAAAGAACCTTTTTTAAAGAATCTATAAACATCTGGTTTTCAGCCTTTGTGCCTATGGTTACTCTAATGTAACCTCTAAGATTATACATATCCATAGGCCTTACTATAATGCCCATTTTTAAGAGAGCACCAAAAACATCCTGCTTAATACAAACTAATATAAAATTTGTAACGCTAGGCACATAATCTAACCCCATTTCATCAAATTGTTCATACAAAAACTTTTTTCCTTCCCAGGTCAACTGTTGGGATTTCTTCACATATTCTTTATCATCAAGCACGGCGATAGCAGCTATCTGCGCCAGGGAATTTATATTAAAAGGCTGGCGAACCCTGTTCATTGCCTCTATAAATTCCGGATTTGTAATACCATAGCCTATCCTTAACCCAGCCAGGCCATATATCTTGGAAAACGTTTTAAGCGTTATAAAATTTTTTTCTTTAAAATATTTAAGCCCCGAGGGAAAATCATTAACATCAACAAATTCCTGATATGCCTCATCATAAACAATTATGACTTCTTCCGGTATTGATATTAAAAAATCTTCAAACTGTTTTTTATTAACATAGGTACCGGTCGGGTTATTGGGGTTTGCTATAAAGATTAATTTTGTTTTTTTGGTAACGGCTTTTGCAATTGCTGACAAATCATATTTAAAATTACGCAGCGGAACCTCTCTTACCTTTACGCCGGATATCTGCCCGGTAATTTTATATTCCAAAAAAGTTACGTCCGATGTAATTATTTCATCTGTCTTTGGATTCAAAAATGTTTTTGCTATCTGATCCAGCAACTCATCCGAACCATTTCCAAAAATCAGATTTTTTATATCAACGCCTAATTTTCTTGCAAGTTTTTTCTTAAGGTAAAAACAATCCCCGTCAGGATACCGGCTGATATCCTTCAAGCTGCCGGCCACAGCAGAAATAACCTTGCTGGAAACGCCTAAAGAGTTTTCATTAGAAGCAAGTTTTATTACCTTCTTTAAACCTAGCTCTCTTTTTACTTCCTCTATTGGTTTACCCGGCTGATAAGGGGTTATATTGAATAAGTGCTTATTTATACCGCAATCCATACTTTTACCTTTTTACTTTTTACTTTTAACTTTAACTATATGCCGGATAAGAACCCAGTATCTTAAAAACATTACTTTGTTTTTCCAGCTGCCCAAGCGCTCTTTTAACCTTTGGACTGTCAGCGTGCCCTTCAAGATCAATAAAAAAATAATACTCCCATGCTTTTTTCTTGGAAGGGCGCGATTCTATCTTTGTCAAATTTATGCCATTGTGCTTTAATGGTATTAACATATCATGCAGTGCGCCAATCCTATCTTTCGCAGAAAACATTACTGATGTTTTATCTTTTTTTGTCGGCGCACTTGGCACCTTGCCTATGACTAAAAACCTGGTTATGTTATGCGCGCTATCTTCTATTGATTCAGCTAATAAATCCAGGCCATAACAGGCGGCCGCCAAACTAGAGGCTATTGCCGCTGAATATTTTTCTTTTGCCGCTATCTCTGCAGCCTTTGCAGTACTTGAAACATCTATAAGTTCAACTTTTGGCAGATTTGATTCAAGCCACATCCTACACTGCCCAAAAACCTCAAATTTAGAATAAATTTTTCTTATCCGGCTTATGGGGCATTTTGCCATAAGATTTTGCGATATCTCAAGTGAAATTTCAGAACAAATAACCAAATCACTATCTATAAACATATCAAGGGTATGGTTAACTGCGCCTTCTATAGAATTTTCTATCGGCACGACGCCATAATCTACGCGGTGAGAATCAACCTCTGTAAAAATTTCCGTTATGCTATCGCACGGATAATAATTCAACGATGTGCCAAATTTTTTAAGCGCTGCCAAATGCGTAAAAGTCGCAAGTGGCCCAAGATAAGCTATCTTTATAGGTTTCTCTAGCGCCAACGATCCAGACATAACCTCTCTATATATAGCGCTTACCGCAGTATTAGAAAGCGGGCCTTTATTACTTTTTATAATATGGTCATAAATCTCTTTTTCCCTGTTCGGGACATAAGGGCTTTTTTTATCTTTTGCCTTTATTTTGCCTATGCCAACTGTAATCTCTGCCCTCTCATTCAATAATGCAACTATCTTCTCGTCTAGAATGTCTATTTTTTTACGCATTTTGGAAATCATTTTTCTGCTCCTTTGCCGCTTCAGGCAATGCATTGTTTTTTGAATCATCGGCGCTGTCTGATTTTACACGCTCTTCTTCTCTGACAGCCTCAATTTTTTCCATAGCATCTACCTCTGTAGCAACATCCGTTAGTTGTTTTACTTCCGGCAACCCCGGCATTTCTGAAAGCGAACTCAAGCCAAAATGATGCAAAAACTCATCGGTAGTTGCGTAAAGAAGCGGCCTGCCTATCGTATCTTTCCTGCCCGCAATCTTGATAAGATTTTTTTCAAGCAAGGTAACAATAACACCGTCGACATTAACGCCCCTTAAAGCCTCTATCTCGGGCTTGATAACAGGCTGCTTGTACGCAATTATCGCCAGTGTTTCAAGCGAAGGCCTTGAAAGGCGCTCCTTCATCCTGGATTTATAAAATTCTTTGAGCCACCTAGAATACTCGGGCTTGGTAACCATGCGAAAACTGCTTGCTACTTCCTGTATAGAAAAACTTCTTTTAGTATCATTGTATTCCTGATTCAATTCTTTTATGAATTGGCGAATGCTCTCTTCGTCTGATTCAGTCAAAACTTCTTTAATCTCTGCGACATTAAGCGGCCTGTCGCTTGCAAAAATTAATGCCTCAACAATTGATTTTAATTCTGATTTTTCCATGGTTTTTTATCTTTTTTATTAGTTAATATTTTTTACCGGGTTTATCGCTTTTGGGTTTCTTATTATCTCTATATCCGAAAATAATTCCTTTTGCACTGCCAAAACACTCTGCATCTTTATAAGTTCAAGCATTGCCAGAAAAAAAGTAACCATTTCTATCTTTGATTTAGCAAGCTCAAAAAGAGACTTAAGAGGAAAAGATGGTTTTTCAACAAGCATATGCAGTATATCGTGAACTTTTTGCTCGACCGTCATCTGCTCTTTTATGACTTCAAAAAATGTTTCTTTCGGGACATTTTCCAGGACGCTTGAAAAAGCAGAAATTAAATCAAATAAACTTGCCTCAAAAAAATGCTCACCCTGAAACTCTGTTTCTACTGCCTGAATGTCTCCCTGACGATGAAACAACTCAAGCTGCTGTGATTCCAAGAGCTGCATCTTTTCAGCAACTTCCTTAAACGCCTTATACTCTAAGAGCCGCTGAACTAATTCTGCCCTGGGATCTAACTCATCCTCTGATTCGACCTGCGTTTCATCAGGAGGCAAAAGCATCCTTGATTTTATATGCATAAGCGTTGCTGCCATTACCAAAAATTCACCGGCTATATCCAAATCCATAAGTTCCATTAATTCAAAATACTCAAGATATTGTTCAGTAATTTTGGCAATAGGTATATCATAAATATCTATTTCATTCTTTTTTATAAGAAAGAGCAACAAATCGAGCGGACCTTCAAACGCCTCTAATTTTACCTTATACATTATGACAACCCGACTAGTTTCTTAACCTGTTTTATTGTGTCAGACGCAACATCCCTTGCCTTTTCAGCGCCTGAATCAAGTATTTTATAAATCTGGGCCTTGTCGTTTAAATAAATTTTGCGCTGTTTTTGAACCGGCTCCAAAAATTCTATTATTATTTGCGCAAGCCGTTTTTTATCTTCAGTACACCCTATTTCTGCGTTCTGACATTGTTTATGCAGCGCCTGGACAATGCTAGGCTTAAATATTTTATAATACAAGTAAACATTACAGATATCCGGGTGGCCCGGATCTGTACGCTTTATCCTCTCGGGATCAGTAATCATATTTGAAACTTTTTTTATTATCGTATCCGGAGAATCAGAAAGCGCAATAAAATTCCCAAATGATTTGCTCATCTTTCTATTATCTGTACCCAGTATGCGGGCAGTCTTTGTCAATAGGGCTTCCGGTTTCGGAAAAATATTTTTTTTGTACAGATTTGAAAATCGCCTTACGATTTCTCTTGTCAACTCAAGATGCGCCAACTGGTCTTCGCCTACAGGAACAACATCAGCCTTATAAAGAAGTATATCTGCTGCCTGTAAAACAGGATACCCTAAAAATCCATATGTAGCTAAATCCCTGGTCTTTTGTTCTCTTAGCTGCTCTTTATATGTCGGGCATCTCTCCAGCCACGCAAGTGGAGTAATATCAGAAAAAATCATTGCCAATTCAAGATGCTCTTTTATATGCGATTGGACAAATATAGTGCTTTTATTATTATCTATTCCACAACTCAACCAGTCCACTGCGCAATCAAATATATAATCCTGAATCTTGCCGGTATTTTCATATTCGCTCATCAAGGCATGCCAATCAGCAATCATAAAAAAACAATCGTATTTTTCCTGCAGATCAACCCAGTTATTTAAGGCGCCGAATAAATGGCCTATATGCAAAGGGCCCGTTGGCCTCATGCCGCTTAATACGCGTTTTTTCATTAAAGTGTCCTTGCTGTTTTTCTGATAACAAACGCCTCTATTATATCGCCTGCCAACATATCATTAAAATCAGAAATGCCTATGCCGCATTCAAACCCTTCTTTAACCTCTTTTACGTCATCTTTAAAACGCTTGAGAGAAATAATCTTGCCTTTGTATATTTCTTTTCCGCCTCTAATAAGTTTGCACGAATCAGTCCTGCCGATAGCGCCTTTTTGCACTACACATCCGGCTATTGTGCCAACCTTGGTAACTTTAAACACCTGTTTCACTACTGCCCTGCCTTCAAAAACCTCGTCTATCCTGGGCTCAAGCAAACCTTCCATAGCAGATTTTATATCACTTGTAATATCATAAATTATTCTGTAAAGACGTATATCTACGCCTTCTTTTTTGATAGTTATGTCTGCCTCAGGGCTTATCGCAACATTGAACCCGATAATTATTGCATTTGAGGCCGAAGCTAAAACTATGTCTGCATCATTTATTATACCTACATCGCTATGAATAATATTCACCTTTACTTCATCAGTAGACATCTTACTCAAGCTTTCCTTCAGCGCCTCGAGCGAACCCTGGACATCAGTTTTTATTATTAAATTAAGCTCCTTGATTTTTCCTTCTTTGATTTGAGTATAAATTTCTTCAAGGGTTATCTTTTTTGTTGTAGATAAAGGCCTTTCATGCCTTACAGCATCTTCCTTTTGCTGAAAAATCTCTTTTGCCTTTTTTTCATCTTCAACAACATAAAATTGATCACCTGCCTGAGGAACACCCGAAAGGCCGGATATTTCAACCGGCATTGAAGGGAAAACCTTGCTTATCTTTTCACCTTTATCATTTATCATGGATCTTATCTTGCCATAATAAGCACCGACAACTATATTATCGCCTTCTTTGAGTGTCCCATTTTTTACCAGTATGGTAGCAATAGGGCCTCTGCCGCGTGAAAGACAGCCTTCTATGACAACGCCATTCGCAGATTTATTCATGTTAGCCTTTAATTCCAACATCTCCGCCTCAAGCAAGACCATTTCAAGCAAAGTATCAATGCCTTGTTTTGTCTTTGCTGATACACCAACCACTATTGTTTTTCCGCCCCATTCTTCAGGCCTTAGTCCTAACTGATTAAGTTGTTTTTTTACTCTGTCAGGATCAGCTGTGGGTTTATCAATCTTATTCAAAGCAACTACTATAGATACATTTGCTGCCTTTGCATGGTCTATTGCCTCGACTGTTTGCGGCATAATACCGTCATCAGCGGCAACAACCAATATAACTATATCTGTAGCAGTAGCGCCTCTTGCACGCATTGCTGTAAAGGCTTCATGGCCAGGCGTATCTAAAAAAGTAACGGCGCCCTTTGGCGTCTGTACCCTATATGCGCCTATGTGCTGAGTTATGCCGCCGGCCTCTCTTTCTGCAACATTTGTTTTTCTTATGGCATCCAACAAAGATGTTTTTCCATGATCAACATGGCCCATTAACGTAACAACAGGAGACCGCGATACTAAATTAGATTGATCTTCATCTTCATGCTCTTTTAATAACTGCTCTTCAAGTGTAGGGGCCTTGGATAATTCATAACCAAAATCACCCGCTATTGCCTTGGCCACATCTTCTTCTAAAGTCTGATTAATAGTAACAAGTATGCCCTTCTTCATTAAATTACTTATGATGTCATTTGGCTTTACCTGAATTTTTACTGACAGCTCTTTGGCTGTTACGGGAAATTTTATTTCCACACTCTGAAGTTTTATTTCTTTTTTGGGCTGAATAGGTTCAACAGGCACCTGGGGCTGTTCCTTAATCTCCACATGCATCGGCTTAATCTTTAGGTGCTGATGCGCCTTTGATTTTACTTTATATTTAGGTATAACTACTTCAAATCTACTTTCTTTTTGTAGGATGGGTTTTTCAGAAATTATAGCCGAGGAAACTGTCTGCGCAGGTTTTGGCTTTTCAATGGGTTTTTCAACAACAGGAGTTATAACAGGTTTTTCTAATTTAATCTCCGGCTGTGGGCGCAAAACTTCCCTTAGTTTAACAATAGGCTTGGCTAATATCTTTTTCTTCTTTACAGGCTCTTGAGAAGATTTTTTTACTAGCTTCGGTTTAACCTTTAGAACCTTCAGTTTTTTTACTGCTGCCTTAGGTTTCGTCGCTACTTTTTTTGTTTTTTGTTTTTTCTCTGTCATTATGCCTCTGGATTGTTTTTATGCTCTTTCAATAAATTTTTAGCTGCATCAATAATATTTTCTGCAGTTTTTTTACCTATACCCTTTATGCCGGTTAATTGCTCTACTGTAGCAACTGATATTTTTTCCACGGTATCAAAACCTGATTTAATCAAAATCTCAAAAGTCTTTGGGCCTATCCTGGGCAATTGCTGCACTGAAGGCCCCTCTTCCTTTACATCTGCTGCCTGAACCACCTCTGCTTCATCCTTTTTAGCATCTAATATATTTAAATCTTCCAGTGGTTTTTTTGGCTTAATATCAATATCCCATCCGGTTAACTTTACAGCCAATCTGACATTTTGGCCTTTTTTACCTATTGCTAAAGATAACTGATCTTCCTCAACTATAACTTCAACTTTTTTATTTTCTTTATCTATTTTTATCTTACTTATTTCTGCCGGGCTTAAAGACGCTGCTATAAATTCAGCAGGATCTTCATTCCATTTTACAATATCTATCTTTTCGCCATGAAGTTCCCTTACTATTTCCTTAACTCTGGAACCTCTCATGCCAACACAGGCGCCCAGGCAATCAACTTTGGCATCTTTAGACCAAACAGCTATCTTTGTCCTGTCGCCGGCCTCTCTGGCTATTGCCTTTATTTCTACGATACCGTCTATAATTTCAGGGACCTCCAGCTCAAACATCCTTTTTACAAGGCCTGGGTGAGTCCTGGACAAAATAATCTGCGGGCCCCGGCCTGTTTTTTTAACATCCAAAACATAAGCCCTAACCCTTTCACCCTGCTTATAGGTTTCTTTAGATATCTGTTCTTTTTTAGGTAAAACTGCTTCAGTCCTGCCCAAATCAACAACTATATTGCCTTTTTCAAACCTATGCACACTGCCTGATATAACAGTCCCGACCCTTGCATTATAATCATTAAAAATAACATCACGTTCAGCTTCTCTTATTTTCTGAATGATTATCTGTTTGGCTGTCTGCGCAGCTATCCTGCCAAATTCCTCAGACTCTATCTTTTTATCGCCTTGAAAAACTTTTATATCGCCTGTTTGCGGATCTAGTTTTACAGACACATCCGGAGAAAGGGCATTATAGCCCAGCATCTTTCTTGCAGCAGACACTATCGCTGACTCCACAGCACTTATTAAAATTTCTTTTTTTATACCTTTTTCGCGCTCAATATGATCTAAAACCGCAAGTAATTCACCGTTCATTTCATTGCTCCTATCTTATTTCCAATTTTGCCTTTATTATATCGCCTAACAGAATTTCAGATTCTTTATTATCTGAAATTAAAACCACTTTGTCATCGTCAACATTTTTAATATCGCCAACAATTATATCAGTAGTGCCTTTATTGTTTTTGGCTATTAATCTTATTGTGCTGCCAATTTTTTTCTCAAAATCCCGCTTAGTAACCATTGGCCTGTCAAGGCCGGGAGAATTTACCTCTATCACAGAATGCTGGCTAAGCAAATCAGACTGCTCTAAAGCCTGGCTTATCTGACGGTTGATTTTTGCACAATCATCTAAGGTTATGCCTCCTGGTGAGTCAATCAACAACCTGAGCACATTCCTGCCATTTTCAAATCTGCAAATCAAATCAACCAATTCTATCTGCTCTTGATCTATTATTAACTGAATAATTTTTTTAATTTCGTCTAAATTGGGCTGCATAACGATGAATTTTGACAATAAAAAAAGCAGGCCTAAATAATTTTAAGCCCACTCTCTCCTTTTATTTTGAGTTGGCGATATATATATTACTATATAACTATATGGTTGTCAAGGGGTTTTTAAACTTATCTTTGCGCCATCTCCATCCTATCAAGGGTCCTGTATTGTATTGCCTCACTAACATGCTCTACCTTAATCTGCCCCTCGCCTGCCAGGTCAGCTATGGTCCTTGCTACTTTTAATATTTTATGGTATGCCCGCGCAGTCAGGCCCATATTAAAAACTGCTGTTTTTAACAAAGATATGGCCTGATTATCAAGCTGGCAAAACTGCTCAATCTGTTTTGATGAAAGATTAGCATTGCATAATGCGCTGTTTTTATAACGCGCCTTTTGAACCTGCCTTGCAAAAACAACCCTTTCTCTGATATTTTTAGACGGCTCTGCCTGAAAACCTTTATGACTAATCTCTTCATATTTCAATGACGGCACCTGCAGGTGTATGTCAATTCTATCAATAAGAGGGCCTGATATTTTGCCAAGATACCTTTGTACTTGTTGAGGAGTACATGTGCACTCTCTTTTAGGATCAGTCAGAAACCCGCAGACGCATGGGTTCATTGCTGCAACAAAAATAAATCTCGAAGGATACAAACAAGTTCCCTCTGCGCGCGTAATCGCTATAGTACCTTCCTCCAGCGGCTGGCGCAATGCCTCCAAAACATCCCTTCTGAATTCAGGCAGCTCATCTAAAAACAATACGCCGTTATGAGCTAGACTTATTTCTCCTGGCCTGGGGTTTGCGCCTCCGCCAACCAAACCTGCATAAGAAATAGTATGATGCGGCGCCCTAAAAGGCCTTCTGGCAAATAATGCCTGCGAGCCTCCCATTAAACCTGCAACGCTGTAAACCTTTGTTGTATCAAGAATTTCTTCCAATTCCATCGGCGGCAATATAGTAGGTAACCTCCTGGCAAGCATAGTTTTGCCTGAACCCGGAGGACCAATCATGGCAACGTTGTGGCCGCCTGCAGCCGCTATCTCCAGGCCGCGTTTTGCATATGCCTGGCCTTTTACATCACTAAAATCCAAATCATTATTAAAATCTATTGAAACAATAACGGCCAAAGAATCGGCTTCTTTTATCTGGGCCTTGCCTTTTAAAAATTGGTAAAGTTGTAAAAGCGTCTTAACCGGATATACCTTTATATCTTTAACGGCTGCTGCCTCAGATGCATTTTCAAAAGGCACAATCAATTCTTTTGTGCCATTTTTTGACAATGCGGCTGCCATAGCCAAAACGCCCCTTACAGGCCTTATTTCTCCGTCGAGTGAAAGCTCGCCGCAAAATGATTTGCCAAAAACTTCTTCTTGCCCAAGGTTGCCGCTTGCAACCAAAACCGCTAATGCTATAGGCAAGTCAAAACTCGGGCCATCCTTTTTAATATCAGCAGGCGCCAAATTTACAACAACCCTTTTAGACGGAAAATTAAACCCGCTATTTTTAATGGCTGATTTCACCCTGTCCCTGCTTTCCTTTACAGTTGTATCAGGCAAACCGACTATTGAAAAATTAGGCAAGCCTCCTGCGATATCAACCTCCACATCAACATAATAAGCATCTATTCCTATTACTACCTGGGATTTAATACGAGCAAGCATGCGTGCCTCCTTTTTTTAAAACGCATCGATGATATGTTGTACTTTAGCCGGCAGAAACCATTTGTCTTTGCTGACGCAAATCACATCAAACCTAACAAACGCATCCGCAAGATTAAATTTATTGAGATATATCAAGGCAGTAGTTTTAATTCGTTCCCGCTTTTTTACAGTCAACGTCTCTTCCGGCAAAAGAAATGAGCCCTTACCCCTAAACCTGACTTCAACAAAAATAATGCTGTTTTCAACACCGTTTTCACGCGCAATAAAATCTATTTCACCAAAGCGGGTATTAAAATTTCTTGCCAGTATTTTAAAACCTTTTCTTTTAAGAAATCCTGCAGCGACATTTTCCGCCCATCTGCCTACTTGCCTTGTAGTAGGGGCGTATTGCAATACACCCCTACATCGCGCTTTGCTACTCACTATCTTCTTCATATGCCTTAAGCACTGCCTCTGTTAAAAGCTGCTTCGCTTCATCTGTTATGGGGCATGCACAATCATACCATTTCCCATCCTTACTCTGCTTACCCGGCGCGCCAACAAAAAGCCCTTTTTTGCCGTTTACAACCCTGAATCCCTTAACGGCAAACTGGCCCTCAATTATAATGTCAGCCATTGCCTTTACAGGCCCATCACCGTCAAACTTAAATACCCTGCTTACCTCTATTTCCATTAAAATCACCTCCTTATCTATTCGGATCAAAATTTCATTATCGTTTCTAAGGTGCCAATTTGGCACCTTAGCCTTTTTGGGCAACCGCAAGGGTTGCCCCTACCATATAGACACACTTTCCTGGGATTTTTATGCATGAAAAATAAAAAAACCTCAGATTTTTTAATCTGAGGTTTTCATTAAAAATTATAAACGCGTTCTAATACCTTAAATTATCTTCAATAAAACCAAGATAATCCAACAAGAAACATATTTACATTTATGCCCTTATTAGGTTGTTCTATTGCCGAATTGGAAAGATGCCTGTACCTATATTCAAAACTAACCGCGGTTTTATCTTTTATAAAATATGAAACACCCCCGCCAAATTGCGGGACAAAATTAAACTGCGTTGACTGCTCCCTTGTATGCTGTGTTATATAAATTATACCTGCGCCGCCTTCAACATATGGACAAACCTTTTTATTAATAAAATACCCATATTTAAATAAAAAATTGCTGCCTATTTCAATATTCAAATCAGGGTCTGTAACTGTATTAAAAAATGGCTCCAGGTCAAACAAAAATAATTGTTTTTCATTAAGCCGGATATTTAATTTATTAAGAAATGAGTTTAAGTCAAATCCAAAACGCGCTATCAAAGGAACAATATGATAATCCTCTTTTTCTTTCAGAGTCCCTTCAACCGTCCCGGTAAATATACCAAACTCTTTAAGATAACAGGATCTCTTTTTTTCTTCAACTGATTTAAATATGCGGAATTGCGCAGAAAGTTTTGGCTTTATAAAGGAAGGCGTTTTTTCAACAGGCTTTGCTGGCTCGGCCTTAACCGTTTCGGGCTGAACTGGCTGTTGTTTTGCTATGGGCTTTTGTATTTCTCTAAATAAAAAAAATAAAGCGACTATTGCTAAAATCCACGCTGCAAGCGGCCTTAAATTTTTCACCTTGGCTATCTCCGAATATTCAAAAAAATTATTTTATTAAGTTTAATACAAAATTAAAATGCTGTCAATAAAATTTTGTTCGCGGATTGCTCGTTTACAGGCCATTCGGGATGCCGTTTCGTTCGGCCTTTCTATTTTTCGTCCCGAAATTTCGGGACGAAAAAAACCGGCTCTCACTCCACGGCATCCCTCATGGCCGATCACACTAGAGCAATCCGGCTCGCTGATACAAAAAACAGGGCGCTTTCCATTGGAAAGTGCCCTGTAAATATATCAGCAACAAATGTAACTTTACGCCCAGCTATACATTTCTTTATCTATTGTTAATTCTAATTCGGAGAAAGTGTTACATGTAATACTTATGGCGCCTGCGTTTTTAAGGAGTTCATAAACAGTGCCTGTTTTTCTTATAACTAAATCATATGTTTTTATCTGTTCTTCTGTTGCCTCCTGAAGAGCATCTATCTTTATATTAACAGTGTAAAATTCTGCCCTGCTTGCAACAAGGGCCTCAAGATCACGCGCATCTCCAATAAGAAGAACATTCATGCCTGCGGCTGGGGCAGGGGCCGTTGTAAACAATATTTGTTCTATGTCTCTATTTTCGGATAAACCATCGATTGACAATAAAATATTACCTTTTTGTAGCCCTGAAGAAGATTGAAAAGGATCAACTAGATTAAAATATACAGGTTTTTTAAATTCTAGTCTTTCATCTATATGTCTCAAAACTTCGGCTAACTCTTTTTCGTTAAGCACCCCTTTAAGTGAAAATCGAATACCATCTAAACCATATTTATAAATACAATTCATAAAATTTTGTGGAACTTGACGGTTATCAATGGTTCTTTGACCATAATCTGCTTTATCATACACATAGCCATCTCTTGTTATCCAAAGATGTTTTATATCAGGATTAGATTGAACAATGGCTCTAAGATCCAAAACTACTTGCTGGGCATCTTCCAATGAAATAATTCCTGTTCCTTTAGCAACAGCAGTGTTTACAGCGCCTGCGGCTTGGGCTGAGGCTGGCAGTAATTTCATTAATTCTGGCTGCGTAATTACATAAATAGAAACTTTACGCGGATCCAATGTAGAACTTGACCTATCGTTAATAAATCTTATATCGTTAAGCTGGGTGGTATTTATAGTTTTTAAGGATTGCATCAGCTGAGGATTTCCATCGTAAGGTAATTGGATATTATCAATAACGACAACCAGCTTGCCACTTTCTTTTAAAGTATCAGCTACATCGCGAAGAAATCTGTTATATTCTTCCGTAGAAAAATCTACTAAAGGATTTTGCAAAAATACAACATCAAATTTACCATTATTCCCGACATGCTCTTGCAGTATTTGATTAGATTTTAAATTTGCAATGCTGTCTTGTACAATAGAAAATCTACTATCCAGTCCATATGTAGGCACGGTGATTCTTCTATAACCATTTACCTTTCCAGATGAAGGTTCTACGCCAAAAATATTTCGTAACTCTGGAAAAGCGTAAGGAAACACATAAGCATAACTCCAATATTCACATCCTAAATCTGCGATTGATTTATCTTCAGGATTTAAAAGTCCTTCCTTTATTAACAAATCATATATATTAAGATTAGAAACAGACCTAGCATATTCTGAAGTAACTGAAATAGCAAAACCACTAGGCGATACATCACGCCAATTATCTGTATTTACCCAATGCTTCTGCTTTTCAAGCAAACCATATCTATTCTCTAGTTCCAAAAGCCTTGGGTCAAGACGAAATAATTCATTCAATCTTCCTATTAAAGAATCGCGATATCTCTTATCTGGCATTTCGTCCAGCCATTTTGGCACATCAAACCCAATTGCCTGCGCAGCGCCTGCGGCTGGGGTGGCGGCTTTGGCTCGTTTGTTAGCAGCCTTTAAAACATCTCCTTTTGGTGAAATAGCTGTTGTAACTGTAGCTTCGCCTTCTTCATTAATAGTAAGATTAAAGTAATTCCAGCCAGGTGAAGGGCCAGGCACAACTTCACGGATAGAAGCTTCTATGGCCGCTTTAGGATCTCTACCTTTTGCAAAAGGCAATGAAAAAGGTTTTTGTTTGTCAGCATAAACTATTGTTAATTGCTTTAGCCCTGGATAATGTTCGAGTAATTTTCTAATAAGATTATCATAGAGTAATCCTTTTTCATCAACGCCTACGGCTTGGGCAGTGGCTTCTGATTTTATAGAAGCTACCTCCTTATTGCCTCTTTCTGTTAATTGTATATAAGTATCATTGACATTATCGCTTGGTATGAAAAGGCTGACTGAAATAAGATCATCAGACGTTATCTTCCGGATAAAATTGTTATCAACTAACCATTCAATATCTCTTATACTCTCAGGCCATGACATGGCAGGGTATCTTTGCACAACCAAATCATAGCTATCAAAGATTTCTCTCCGGGTAACATAAGTATTAGTCTGTATTTTTGCTTGTAACTCCGGAGATAGAGCGATTATCGCAAGTATTGCTCTACTATTAATAGGTATTTGTTGGCCAGCTGGAAATTCAATGCTTTGCCGGATTTCATATATTCTTTTTTTACCTTCGCCTGTGAAAAAAAAACGGCCTGCAACCTTTTGCAAAAGTCCACTCTCTACAAGCTTATCTAAATTTGAATTTAGCATATTTAATATATAAACAGGATCCATTCCTTCTTCAGCGAAACTGCTGAATCCCATTTTTTCATAATTAAAATAGTAAAAATTATCAATTAATGATGCACTTATAGGCTCATCTGTACGAATATTACTATGCGCAATAAGCATAAATACGTCATCAGGTGTCATATCGCGCTTAATGGCAGCGCCTGCGGCTTGGGCAGCGGCATAGGCTTCCTCAGCAAGTCTTTTATAATCTGCCGCTGATGTACTACGTGATAAAGCTATCATTTGATCAAAATCCTGCGATTGTATATTAGCTCCAAATAAAATTTCCACATTCTTAGGAGTTTCAAAAATAGTATATAAATTAACACGTTGATCTCTAACATTATCTAGAATTTTAATAGAAATACCCCTTAAAATTTCTAATCTTTCAAGCACATTAGTTCTCTCTATCAATCTTCCCGGTTGATAAACAAGCATTAAAATATTTTTTATCAAACTAGGCGGAAAAGCAAGAATCTTATACAAACCTCCTAAATCTCTTACCGCTTCAGTTGCTTCACGTGAATCTAAATCAACATACCATAAATTCTCGAATTCATCATAAAAAGCAGGATCGTCGTCTCTAAAATATTCAACAGAATATGGTTTAAACCCAATCGCTTGGGCTGCGGCTGAAAGCTGACTTTGGATTGCCGCTATCTTTGTTTTGCCTTGTTCCGTAAGCTCATATCTAGGATTAGATGTTGCAGGCGCAGACCTGTCAAGTCGGCTAGGGCCATACATTAAACCAGCGCTAATTAATTTTAAATCTCCATCCTGACGCAATAACTCTAAATTGGATTTTATTATTTCTTCGGCCTTTGAACCTCTATTAAAAGGCCTTTTAAAACCCATATCTTTATATGAAGTGACAACTCTAACAACAATTGCTGTTGCAGTTATATTTTCATCTATATTCATACCACTAAGCGCAATAAGCCCTAATACATCATTAGGATTCATATTAGCCCTTATAGCAGCGCCTGCGGCTGGGGCTTTTGCAACATCAATACTGTATAAATTAAAACCTTCTTGCTTAGCCCTGTATGCAATGGCTGTCCATAAAAATACATCGCCTACGGTTTTTACAGTTGCTGCAATATCATCTGGTATTTGTTCCTCTCCGCTCATTTCCATGAAACTTTCAATCTCCATTATTATTTCTACAAGAGCAAGCGAATCAATGTCTAATTCACTTAACTCAACATTTAAATTATCAGATAGAGTTTCAGATGTAAACTGTTCGCCTTCTGGCAAATAAAAATTTAACAATGCTAATATGCCACCGCTTAAAGGCTCGCCTTCAGCATCCCGGAAACTTTGTTCAAACTTAATTTTTTCCCACACCGTTGATGTCAAGCTTCCGCCTACAATTGAATTCAATGCTGCCAGATAATTGCCACTTCTTGCCAACTTCAGCGCATTCATAATAGTAGCATTATCAATTTTGCCTGCGGCTGGGGTGGCAACTCTGGAACCGATTGGTTTGGTTAATATGCTTCTACCTTTATATATAGTAATTCTTTGGCTGGCGCAATTTACAAGAAAATCATCAATTACTCCTTGAGGCACTTTTGTTCCAATAAGATTTAATTGCCATAATCTACTTAAATTTAGTAAGGCAGATATATCATCTACGGATGTATTATAAAGATTTATGGAGAACTCTTCTGTCTCATTATTAACAGATAACAAATTTACCGGCAAACCATGATCAGCAAGAAATTGTTCTGCGACTCTTACTTGATCTTCAAAACTTAACTGCTGGCCAACACTATTTGCAGCGCCTGCGGCTGGGGTGGCGGCTGAACGCTGCTGTTGTATTTCAGTTATTCTTGCCGCACCTTTTCGTGTAAGTTGATATACCCTAGTTAAAGGCCTTTCATAATCTATAACTCCGAGCGCCCACTCCAAGTAACGTTCATTTGACAATGATAGTAAAATAGGCTCTATTATTTCCTGCGCTCTTTTAAAACTTATATTTTCATCAAAAGGTTTATCAAATTCCATTTTTTTATCATTATAGTAATAGTCATGTTGAAGTTTAGCAACCACTTTATATGCGGTTATAGTTTCATCTGGACCAGCCATTACACCTAATCGTGGATGAAAACCCAGAAGCCCAATAAGTCTCAACACATCATCTGGCGTCATATCTTCCCTTATGGCAGCGCCTGCGGCTTGGGCAGGTTCTAACATTACAGAAGTAATTTTAGTTCCAGAGCTAACAGACCAAACAGTTCCAAGTTTGATTAATGCTACACCAGACCTTTCAACTTTTTCTTTATCAGCAAACTCATTAAACATATTATCAAAATTTAATAATGCTTCCTTAAAATTTTCGATAAACATTTCGGATAAAAGTCGTATGTCTATATAAATTCCATTTAGTCTTAATCTTTGCAAAGTATTGATTATAGAAACAGGCAAAGTTACTTCTTCACTATTCTCCATATCAAACTCATCTTCAAAACTGTATGATATTTTTCCATCTTTGCTTATACAAATTCTATTATTTACTAACTTTCTTCCACTAGCATTAATTCTTTGTAATAATTGTTGCATAACACCAGTCAGTTGATTAACATCAGCTTCACTAATACCTGTACCTCTGGCAGTAGTTTCTGCAGCGCCTGCGGCTGGGGTAGCGGTATCTGAAACAACTGCCTTAACCGGCTTAACGAAATTTCCTGCTGCGCGCATAAGTTCTGTTGCAATAGGATCTTGTCCGCCAGTTCTTCCAGCAGCCTCTGCTTCCGCTTGTGGCCGCAACGCAAACGCAGTGCCAAGGCCGGTTTGGGTAACAATAAAACCCATAATCACTATTATTGCTGTTATGCGTGTCATTAAATTTTTGTTTTGGTAAATCATATTGTCCTCCGGATGTTGTAGGGGCACGGCATGCCGTGCCCCTACTTTTTAAACATTTATATCATAAAAAAAGACCCTTATCGCCTCTTGGCAATAAGGGTTAAAAGATTGATTAGTCGGGTTTGTTAACATATTTGTACTATATATAACAACTGAGAAGGCAAAATATTCCCCAAAATAACTAAATTTTTTGTTTTACTAACAAGTAATTCTTTGACCAAGCTTTGTATCAGGTACCTTATTGAAAGAAGACTATTCAAGTAGTACCTGGTACAAACAATTACCTTGATGTAAAAATGATAGTATGATATTATATCTTATAAATGATCTCTGAGCAAGATAAAAAGATTATACAGGACTGCATCAACAACCTAAGCCCTGCGTGGGAAAGGTTCATCCGTCGTTTTTCCGGGCTTGTAATGTGGTCAATAAAAACCCGCCTGGTGAAAACATCATATAAATATACAGACAGCGACACCGAAGACATACTGCAAGAGGTATTTTGCTGCCTTTACAGTGAAAACAAGCTTTCTCAATTAAAAGATCTTTCAAAAATTACCGGCTGGCTTTACGTTTTATCAGCCAATAAGGCCATAAATTATATGAAGCGTACAAAAGGCCTTGTAGCTGAAAAATCCATATCTATTGAGGAAAAAATCACATCTAGCCCGGAAAATAATATTACCATAGCAGATACTCTTCACGACAGAAATCTTAACCCCATACAACAGCTCGACTTAAAATTAAAAAAAGAAATACTTTCCGATATTATCGAATCTTTACAGCCTAAAGAAAAACTGGTGCTCAATCTGTATTATCTGTATGAAAATTCTGTAAAAGAGATAGCTTTAAGTGTGGGCCTTGCACAAGGCAGCGTAGCA
>Ga0172373_10003363_pt1 | contig 23431 bp, 14 predicted proteins | sample Lak10m_2_FD_114546 | JGI IMG/M metagenome (GOLD analysis project Ga0172373, IMG submission 114546) | Freshwater microbial communities from Kabuno Bay, South-Kivu, Congo - kab_092012_10m | ecosystem: Environmental > Aquatic > Freshwater > Lake | place: Democratic Republic of the Congo...
ACTATGCTCCATCCAGCCTTACCATGAACTCTGCTACTCTGAAAGATTGGGCTCAGTTAGTCCGAGTCCCCAACACATCCACCGCCGCGGCCGACCCACTTGCCGGGATGTGCATCGCTGCGATGTACTCCCCAAACACCAGCGTCTCGGCTCCCGGATACCTGCCATCGGCAAGCTTGGCAGCGATCGGTTCGATCTTGCTCTACTGGGGAGGCATGGTTCTAAACGATGTCTTCGACTTGGCAGAAGATCAAAAAAACCAAAGACCAGGACCCATCGTCCGAGGTGCCATCGAACTTCCACTGGCTAAACAAGTCGGTTGGGGCATGCTCTCACTGGGCTGGCTCTTGGGCTCCATCGCCTCGGCCCTAATTCACGGATCCTTCCTTTGGTCTGCAATCGTCGGTGCCTTGCTTGTAGCTGCCATCATCGGCTACGACGGTCCCTGCAAAACGACCCCATTAGCTCCTGGACTTATGGGGCTGTGCCGAGGACTCAACCTTTGCCTCGGAATGGCCATCGCCTCTGGATCTCGATTGCCCGATCTACCAAGCCATCTTTGGCTCCACCCCTTAGCCTTCTGCCTCTACGTCGCTGGCTTTACCATCGCCGCAAGAAAAGAATTCCTCACCCAGCAATCCCGAACTCGACTCTGGCTCGGTTGGCTGATCTGCCTGAGTGGAATCCTCCTTTTCTCCTGGACCATCTGGAGATTCCCAAGCCCTTTAATCCAGAACCTCAGCCTCAAGCGCGGTCCCTGGTCGCAGTGGTTCTTCCCATGCATGATCCTACTGCTTGCTGTCCCCGTTTTTCGACGCGCCCTTGGGTCCATCCAATCCCTAAGTGGTCCAGATCTAGGACTCGCCATTCGCACAGCCATCATCAATATCCTATTCATCGACGCAACACTGGCCCTGATCTACGCGGGACCATGGGCAGGTTTGCTCATCGCAATGCTCCTTTTCCCAACTCTCCTGCTGGCTCGTTACTTCCGAGCTACCTGATGATCAAGCCCTCTCTGAGCGGTCAGCTTGCCTGGGCATCTACGCAATATGAGGATTTTAACGGCCGATCGCTTTTGGCTGGATTCCATCATCGCAAATGCCGAATCGTCTCATTCCACACGAGGTGGAGTAAGGATCTGGTTCCTTCAAGTCGGCTTTACGGATGATTGGCGACTTCCCCTTCCATCCGAAAGACTATCGATCTTGTCGCTCGAATTTGCAAACACCGCTATGGGCATCCTCTTTCTTGCGATATGGCTCTTGGTCGGCCATCTTTTGACACTAGATCACCCCTAGTAGACCTTGCGCAACTCGCCCGTGGGTCGGGGAATGAGCCATCTCTTGATCCCCAAAGAACGATCGCCAGCGCTAACTTAGCCAGATCGCTTCCTCGGTCAGAATCTGCACGGTCTGCCCCACCTCAACCTGGTCTCTTGCGATGCGACTTGGCCTGCTCTCAACGACCAGCACGCGGCTCTGAGCAACCTGAACTTCAATCCAGCGACTCGACTCGACTTGCCGTATCGAAACCACAATTCCAAACCCAAGCACTTGCCCTGGTATAAATGAGAATCCTGGGCGATCCATAGAATTTGGTGGGTTCGCGACCATCAAACTCCAATCGGCAGGTCGAACCCCGAATCGCTTGCCCTCTTGGAAATCTTCGAACCACTGCACACTAGGTCGACCCATCAACTCTGCTGCAACCCGCGTTCTTGGCCGACGATAGACTTCAGCCGATGCTCCCGTCTGCAGTATCCCTCCCTGTGCAACCAAACTCACTGTATCAGAAAGCTCACAGGCTTCTTGGGAATCATGGGTTACATAAATGCATGTCAAACCGCGCTGCTGCTGCCAACTCCTTATCAACCCTCGAATCGGACTTCGTAACGATTCCTGCAAATGTGACAATGGTTCATCCATGAGCAAGATCCGACGACCGCTTAGCAACGCCCTGACGATCGCCAATCGCTGCAATTGCCCCCCACTGAGCTCGCCGGGCTTTTGTCCAAGCACCTTGTCTAGCGCGAACTGACCTACCAATTCCTCCTGCAAACCCGACTCACACTGCCCCGAGAGCCTCTGGGCAAAACGAAGATTATCCGCGACACTCAGATGATCATAAGTCCACGCCGATTGACTTACCATCGCCACCCCTCGAAGATGCGACGCAGATCGAGTCACATCGCCCTGGTCGATCCAAACACTCCCTGACTGAGGATACTCCAATCCAGCGATAATTCGCAATAACGTGGTCTTGCCCGACCCGCTTGCTCCTAGCACCGCATGAAACTCTCCAGCAAGCACCTGCCAGTTAAGCCCCTCAAAGAGCCTCGTGCCTGGATAACCAAAACATACCTCTCGAAGCTCTACCGACAAAGAACCGTCCATCTTAAGGCTTCTGGCGCTGCAACCACGCCATCACTACCGCCGCTACCTTGGTCATGGATTCCCCTGAGCATTTATCGGGAGTGTCTGCCATCGTATGCCAATAACTCTTGGAACGCGACGCCACTGTCGGATAGTCAAAATCGATGATGTCAATCGTAGGCAACTTGGCAATCTCATTCAGAGGCAAATGATCATCGCGAATCGAATGCAAAACTCGCGGACTGAACTCCTTGAGCCCTAACTCTTTAGCAATCCCCCAAACCTCTTTGGCCAATCCCGGTGCATGCTTGAAACTGACTTCGTCCCAAGACAACTGCAATTCCTTGTCTCCAACCATGTCCATCAAAATACCTGCTCGATAAGTCTGCTGAGGCCCCTCGGTTACCAACTGCTCTGCAAAATAGGTCGAGCCTACAAAATAGTCTCCTGTCGTGTTGACCCCAGCACCATAAACCAACTCCTCTGCGTCAAAGAATACAAAATCCACCCCAACCTTTAAGTCCAACTTGCTCATGGCATGCCCAAGCTCCATCAATAGCGCGGTACTACTGCCGCCATCGTTGGCTCCCACAAACAACCCTCTGGGATTTTTAGGATCCTGGTCCGGAAAAGGTCGCGTATCATAATGCGAACACAATAGAACTCGGGTCGCTAGCTCAGGCTTCCATCGAACCATCAGATTCCTGACCTCGACCGATTGCCCAGTCAACGGATGCTTGTGATTAAACGTCTGCCACTGGATCTGACCACCCAAACCACCGAAATGCTCCTCCAGCAACCTCTGCTGCTGCTGCATCCCAACCGTTCCGGTCGTCCGAGATCCAAGTTTGCAAAGCTTCTCCAAATAACCCATCGCTCGCTTGGAATCCAGCGGGGCAGGGGGCCGCCATCCCCTTGCAGAACCCTGCGCCAAAACGGACTCCCCACTAGCCTCTGCTCGAGCAACCGCCCCAGTTCCCGCGCCACTTTCCGACGCACCTGGCAAACAGCCCACCAAAGATCCTAAGACCACAAGATAAAAAAGTCCGGCCGTTTTTCGCGCCAAAATACACCCCAATATCAGGGTTAATGAAACGTCGATTCCGCTGACCCATTGTTTGGATCCACCCTCAAGTGTCAATCAGGGATACCATCGATCCTTCACCCCACAACGACGCTTCCTCCCAAAATCAAAAAACAATTGGCACGCTCATTGCTCTATTTGCCTTTCGATCAAAAAAAGGTGCTGCCACATTGACAGGTGTCTGTCGAGCACCCCGCGATCACAACGTTTTTTCGCAAAAAGGGGTTTCACCATGGCTCAGTTTCCTTTCCAATTTCGTCAGTTCCCTTCGGCCCTCCAAGACTTCGCCGTCGAAATGGAAAACATCTTCGACCAAGTCCTCAACAAAGGCCAATCGAGCAAAGACTGCTCTAGCGAAGCATGCTCGCAAAACGGTTGCTCTGCCAACGGGGCTTGCGAAGCTCCAGCGACCGTCGCGTTCACTCCCGCTCTGGATGTCTTCGAAGACCAAAATGGCTTCGTCCTCATGCTGGACTTGCCAGGAGTCTCCCTAGAAAACCTTAAGCTGGAATTGCTCGAAGATAAACTTCACGTATCGGGAACCAAAGCTGCCGCAAGTCTCGCCGACGGCTCAGTACTGCACCGAAGCGAACGATCTACCGGTAACTTTGCCCGCGCAATCCGACTTCCCAAGCAAGTGGCAAGCCAGCAGATCGAAGCCAACTTCAAGGATGGAGTACTGCACATCCGTGTTCCGAAAGTTCCTAAACCAACTTCCAGAACCATCGTGATCAATGGCTAACTCCCATTGACGCAAAGTCTCCGTCGATCAATGTCCCTCCAAAGCCCTATCTGGAACCCTCCGGATAGGGCTTCTTTCATTTCGACAATCGAATTTCAAGGCAACCACTCGTCCGATTCGTCCGATCTGTCCGATCACAATGCGACAAAAACATCCTCGCTCAAGTTGCTTGTGATCACCTCGACTTGGCCCATGCGATCACCCGGCACGATCGCCAGATATCCAACCTCTGGCCTGCTTGCACAAAACTCCAAAGCACCCTCTACACCCATGACATACAATCCAGTCGCCAGAGCGTCAGCCCAAGCTGCCGAAGGATGGAGCACCGTGATGCTCAAAGCTCCCTTCGATGGCCATCCCGTGCGTGGATCGATGATGTGTCCAAAACGCTCCCCTTGAAAATAAAAAAACTGGTTCGCAGGCCCACTGGTCCCCAACGCACGATCCTTCAATACCAACGATCCCAAAACACGTTCGGATTGCTCGGGATGACGCACCGCAATCTTCCATCCGGATTCCTTTTGATCCAACAACTGCTTCCCTCCGGCAACCACGCTGCTCTTGCCACCATGGATGGCAAAGTCCTCAATCCCACGATCTCGAAACTTCGCAACGGCTTGATCGATCGCGTACCCCTTGCCAATCCCACCCGGATTTACCGCCACCGGTCCGGTCAATCGAACCCGTCGGCGTTCCTCATCAAACTCGATATGCTGCGATCCAACTTTCGCCAAAGCCTCCGAAATTTGATCCTGTGTGGGCATCCTCCCTTGCCGACTGGAAAAACCCCACGCCTCCGAAAGCTTTGCCGCTGTCATGTCAAAACAGCCACCGGTCTGCTGGTGAATCAAACAACCAAGCTTGAGCATGTCAAACGCCGGCAATGACACGTCCACCCAGTCTCCCTGGCCCCTAGCATTCAAACGACTCAAATCGCTTGTCGGGATATAAACACTAAGCAGATGTTCAAGCCACTCAATCAACTCAAGCGACTCAACGGCGACCTCCGGCCCATGCCATGGATGCTCGGGATGAAGCAGAACATCAAACTGACAAGCCATCGCGCGGCGAGTAAATTCCAACCATATCGGCTCGCGTCGATTCATAAACTACCAAGAAACTCTATCGAGATGGACGGACGACTCCATTGCGACGACTGCGCTCCCGCAAAAGCCGTCGGAAATCTTTAGGGTCAGCCATATCGATCTCATCGCGAACTTCACGTCGCAGCCGATCATAGGCCTCAAGCATCCGAGCATTGCTGTTCATTCCCTCAGGGATCATCCAAGTCGATATCACTAGCAATTGATCACTCGCATCGACGGTCTCGAGCAAGCTCTTGGGAAAGGCCGAAAGCCTACCCACTAAATCGCTTACCAATGCGTCCTGATTCTCAAGTCGATATCCCTCCTCGACAGGTCTTGCCGAATACAAAGCCATCAAAGCCGACTTCGCATCGGTCTCTCGTCTCAAAAATGGTATGCTGGCCATGATCGAAGGCAGCAACATGCCATTGCTCCAATTCTCCACCGCTTCGGCATCAGCCCCCTGCAAATCGGAGGCGTAAAACATCGCCGCCCGGAATGCCAACTGCTCACGTATAAAGCCAATTTTTGCAGCCGTATTCAACTCTTCAAGCACCTGACGCTTGCTCGTAGGCATCGTATCGAGCACCGCGCCTATGATCCGTGCTGTCAAATTCAATTGCTCAGAAGCCACCTGAGAATTGATCTGCTCTTGGACCGCACCCAATCGTTGCCGAACCTCCGAAGGATACTTACTGAGCATCTCTCGAGCGTTATCCAACTTGGCCAGCTGAACCGAATTAAGCCCCCTGACCCAAATCTGCCTCTCGGAAAACGATTTTGGAAGCACCGGAATCAAGGCGTCTTGATAGTGTACCTGCAAATATCCAATGAGCTCCTTGTCCTTGGCAAGCTCTTCAAGTACCCTAAGCTCTCCGGCGTCATACAACCCAGGCAAACTCGATGCCAAATCCAAAACGCCCAGCTCTCGGCGAGCGCTCAGCACCGAAACGACATAACCGAAAATAGATCCTAACAAAATGGACGCAAACAGTGGAACAAGGGAATAAGGCCAAGTAAACCACTGCGATATCCGGAACTTGGAAACCGAATCCACTCCCGCAACACTCGGCTTGATCGCAGTTTGATCCCCTGATCGCTTCACGTCGGCAATCACCATCTCTATGGTCGTTTGCGTGAAACTCTTGCTGTGAGGTGTTTCGGGCAATTCGTCGAGCAAGTCGTACGCTTTTCGAAGCTCCGCAAGACGGGTCCGCAGGAACTCATCCTCCACAAGCCTCCGTTCAAGTGCGTTAGACTCCGTTGGTGGCAACTCGCCATCCAAATAAGCCGTCAACTCTTCGTCGATCGCGTCAGTTTCGCGGTCGCTCATAGTCTCTTTTTAAAACCTTCCACGCCAAACTGGTCATTGTCCTCATCAGTCCCCTCGTCAGCGTCCGCCCCGGTTCCAGGCACAAGGCCTTCATGAAGGTAGGGCTCGAGCAAGTTTTTCAGATTCACCCGAGCTCGCATCAACAAGGACTTGACCGCCTGCACCGTCAAACCCATCGTATCCCCAATCTCCTGGTAACTCATCCCCTCAAACTTACTCAGTAGTATCGCCGTCCGCTGCCGCTCCCCTAAAGCTTCCAAGGCCAACAGTATAACCCGAGATCGCTCCTGGTGATCCATATTTCGCGTCGGTTGGTATCCGCTTGGAGAAACTGCGATATTTTCCAGCAATAATCCCGAAGTTGATCCGTTCTCAGCCTTGGACAACTGATACTCCCGCCGAACAGAAACGTCCCGGACGTGGTTCGAAGCCACATTATGCGCGATCCGATACAGCCAAGTGGAAAACTTTGCCGTCGGTAAATAGGTCTTGCGCGACTTGTAAATCCTCAAAAAAACCTCCTGCGCCAAATCTTCCGCCTGCTCAGCACTACGCGTCCACCCATTCATGAACCTGATGATCTTTCGCTGGAAACGATCCACCAACAACTCGAAAGCCACCGCGTCGTCCTCTTTCACACGCAACATCAATGCGACATCAGGATCCGAAATCAATTCGTTCGAGACCTGACCTCCAGGCTCTTGCTCCATTGGACGATTAGCGTTTGTCACAGTTGTTCCGTTCGTTGCTGATCCTCGTGTCCATTGAACCCACTTCCACTAAATATGTTTCGGGTTCGACCTTCTTCTTATTGATCTTCAGCATAACACCCAACCAAATGGCCGTGGTTTGATGATCAAGTACAACAAGACGACAAGCCTAGCTTAACTTAGATGAATCATCGAGCGAAAGGCAAAGAACCGACCATTACCTATTTGATATCTCTAGCATTTCCTGGCAAATCCAAACCGTCATTCACCATTACAACAAGTTCATGACATCTCATGAAACAAAGGTAAAAAATTACGCAAAACCGATATTCCTAAGGGTTCGTCGGTCTGCCAATAAAACAAACATCCTGCCTGGTTTGACTCACTGCGACGATCGACGGGCATATGCTCCACAGCCGTCGTGATCACCAAACCCAGCTTGCCATCTCGCACCACCCACTGAGGACACGTCGCCTGCGGACTCTCCCCCGTGCGCCACTCTCGCTCGACTCGACCATGCTCCAACGAAACTTGGATGGTCCTTCCAAACAACGCTGATTCAGGATTGTAAAGAGAAATAATCAGACTCTTAAAATCAGGTGTCACCGTCATCCCATCGGGTACCCCAATCTGGTCGGCCAAGTCGACTACAAGGCGATCAGAATCGATCTGCCCACGCTCGATGTCTAACCGATAAGCGACCACTCGACGCGTCGGAGAATCGATATCGTACAAGTCGATAGCCCCATCCACCCTAGGAAGAACAACCTTTCCATTGCTGCATATCTGATCATCCCGCAATCGGATCAATTTCCGATCGCTTCGCCTCCAAAGATATAGCCCCGCCTTCTTGGTCCTAAACTCCAAATCCTTGGTCCCAAATATCAAATTGCCTTCCCAGACCATTCCATCGTTGATGATCGTCCCGGAAACCTCCCCGTCTACGCCTTCGATAAACGGTTGCCAAGATCGATCGCTAGGGTTGAATATTCCAACGCTTCGCTCACATCCCACGACGAAATTACCTCGGTCGGTCGGGAATGCAAAACCCGGCCTCCCAGGCAACTGGTAACTCTTGTTCTGACCGGTCTTGAAATCGTAGATATTTACCGACCCGACTGTCGCGCTGCCGCCATGCTGTATGGCTACCCAAGAAAAACGGTTCTCATCGATCGGATAAGGCCCCTCGGGGAGGAAACGCAGCGCATCAGTCCCAGGATCCAACAGCAAACCAGCTTCTAACTCGCTCACGCTTGCTCCTTGTCAAACGCAGAATCAAAAGCTCGATTGCTCGGCGAGAAATCCATCCGCTTTACAAATGCGGCCGCCTCAGTCGCCCCAAACTCACGGTCCATGCCGCTGTCTTCCCACTCCACACTCAAAGGCCCCGTGTACCCCACTCGATTGAGCTCGCGAATGATTTCCTCAAAGTTCACTCCACCGCGTCCAGGACTTCGGAAATCCCATCCACGACGGTTATCACCAAAGTTGATGTGGCTGCACAGGATGCCTGACTTGCCATTAAGCGTCACTTTGGCATCTTTGATGTGTACGTGGTAAATGCGATCGGGGAACTCACGGATGAACTCTACTGGATCAACCCCCTGCCATATCAAATGGCTAGGATCAAAATTGAATCCAAACTCAGGCCGATGCTTGACGGCCTCCAAAGCCATCTTGGCCGAGTAAATATCAAAAGCAATTTCCGTCGGATGAACCTCCAACGCAAATCGAACCCCGCATGCCTTGAACTCATCAAGGATCGGGTTAAAGCGTTCGGCAAACAACTTAAACCCATCATCGATCATCGATTGAGGCACCGGCGGAAAGGAGTAATTCAAGTGCCAAATACTCGACCCAGTAAATCCATTGACTACCTTGACCCCGAATTTCTTCGCCGCATGCGCGGTCTTCTTCAACTCATCAGAAGCTCTCTGGTTGACCCCAGCAGGGCTCCCATCCCCCCAAACATACGGTGGTAATATCGCTTTGTGCCGTCCATCGATCGGATCGCACACCGCTTGTCCTACCAAGTGAGCGCTGATCGCATGGCACTGCAGCCCAATCTTGTCCAACAATTCACGCTTGGACTTGCAATACCCGGGGTCCGAATAAGCCTTGTCCACCTCGAAATGGTCACCCCAACATGCCAGCTCGATTCCATCGTAACCCGCATCCTTGGTAAACTGAGCCATCTTGGTCAACGGTAAATCAGCCCATTGGCCAGTAAACAAAGTCACAGGTCGTGCCATCGTGCAAAATCTCCAAGGTTAATAGGATAGTTCCAGATACTCTCAGGCGGCTTTCCGCCTAGAATACCATCCTGCCCGCACGATTGACAACCTGCCCGGCCTAGAATTGTTTCCGACGTTCCGGTCTGAGTGGAATTCGCACCCTATAAAATCCTTGACCCCGGCAAACTGACTTGGATCGCCAATCAGATCCTGCACCCCAACAAACCACCAAGTGACCTCATGCTTGACATGCTCCCTAATCGATCCAATTGGCCTATGTGGGGCCTGATTTTCCTAGCGTTTGCCAATCTACCTGTGGCCTTCTCTCAAGAACCAGAAAATCCCTACGCGACGACCATCGAACCGATCCTGGTGAAATACTGCGTCGCTTGCCATAACCCCAGCGACCATGAATCCAACCTTCAGTTGCACAGCCTCCAATCCATCCTGACCGGTGGCGACGCCGGCCCAGCCTTGATCCCAGGTAAACCCGATGATTCTCTCATCCTGCGTCGAACCCTCGGTATCGACTCCCCGAAAATGCCTCCCGAGGACTCTCCGCAACCTTCCCCCCAAGACATCGATAAACTCAAACAGTGGATCCTGGCCGGAGCACCAGGAACCGATCGCCCAAACTCCTTGCTCGATCGCTGGAAGCAAATCACGAAATCGACTACCCACCCAACCTCTAACAAAACCAAGCCTGCCATCACCGCCTGCGCTATCATCGATTCGAATCATATCCTCATCGGGAAATTCGCCAATGTAGAACTACTCGACCTGAAGAACCCCACGGCCAAGCCCAAATCCATCCACCCTCTGACCGGCAAAGTCTCCCAAATCAGAGTGGACCCAAACACCAAATTGGCTGCCATCGCAGGCGGCATCCCAGGCATCGGCGGCCTGGTTCAAATCATCCCTATCTCAAGCACCCCGACAATATCCCTTCAAGAATCACAAATCAAATCGATCGAAGCCCACAAAGATATCCTCTACTGCGCAGCGATTCACCCAACTCATCCTTGGGTCGCCACCGCAGGTTACGACCGTATCATCAGACTCTGGGACTTCCAATCCGGCAAACTCCTTCGAAGCTTCGAAGGACACAATGGTGCCGTCTACGACCTGGACTTCGACCCCCAAGGACAAGTTCTCGCGAGCGCTAGCGCCGACGAAACCATCAAGGTCTGGCACGTCGAGTCCGGACTACGCCTCGATACCCTTGGACAAGGCGAATCCGAACAACTGCGTGTCCGATTCCTAAAATCGAACCCCCAAACCCCCGACCAAATCGACATCGTCGCCACTGGTGCCGATCGACGCATCCGCCAATGGAGACTCCCATCCCTAGAACAACCCTCGGTCAGCCCCATGCTCGAGTCGATCTTCGCACACGAATCGACAATCCATCAATTAGCTCTCTCCCCGGATCACTCCTACGCGATCACCGCTGCCCATGACGGAACCATCAAACTCTGGCAAACCCAAGACTGGAGCCTCATTGCAGATCTCCCTGCGTCCAAAGATCTCTTGACCTCCATCGCATGGTCCAGCGACGCGTCAACTCTCTACTGCACTAGCATCGCGGGTGAACTCAAGTCCCATAACATTGCCCAACTGGTCTCAAATTACAAAAAGAATCAATCTGCTCCAACCACCCCATCGGCTCGATCCACATGGTCTGCCCCAACAGATTCCTTGACCGACATCCCGGTCGTTGCAGAATCCGATTCTGGACCTCGCTGGATCGATCAAGCCCAAGTCCTCTCAATACCAGTGAAACTCCAAGGTGTTCTCAAAAACGAAGATGTCTCCCTTGGCAGAGATGCCCTAGGTGGAGACTGGTATGCTATCGACTGCAAAAAAGGGCAAGCTCTCTCGATCGAAATATTCGCATCACGAGATAAAAGCCCTCTGGATAGCTTGCTTGAAATCACAGACGATAAAGCCAGACCTGTCCTTCGTACACGCCTCCAAGCCGTCCGTGAATCGTATTTCACCTTCCGAGGCAAGGATTCCTCCACCATCGACGATTTCCGACTGCACCGATGGGAAGATATGGAACTCAATCAATGGCTCTACGCCGGAGGAGAAGTCGTCCAACTTTGGCTCTACCCTCGCGGTCCCGATTCAGGTTTCAAAGTCTATCCCGGATTCGGAAACCGTTTCACCTACTTTGGGACCTCGCCCATCGCGCACGCACTCAACGAACCCGCTTGGATCGTAGGCGAAATCGACCCCCAAAGCCCACCTGTATCCAACGGCTTACCAGTATTCCCAATCTACTACTCCAACGATGATGACCCACAGCGATTCGGTGGCAAAGATTCAAAAATCGATTTCTTACCTCCCGACAATGGTCGCTACTACATCCGCCTCCGAGACACACGTGGACTCTCTGGTGACGATTTCAAGTACTCCCTGATCATCCAATACCCAATGCCCAGAATGAACTTCAAACTCGAAACCAACGAAGTTACGCTGCGCCCAGATGTCGGTGCTGAATTCGTCGTCTCCGCAGAACGCTTCGACGGCCTCGATGGCGATATCCAAGTCGATTTCGATCAACTCCCAGACGGTGTCCAAATCGCCTCTCCACTTTTCATCGAAAAAGGACAACTCAAAGCCATCGGCCAGATCCGCTCCAAAACCCCCTTAGCCAAGATCCCCAAAGAATTCGAAATCACTCTGATCGCCAAAGGCAGAATCGCAGACCAAGAAGTCGTCGCAGCAAATCGCCCGAAACTCAAAGTGAAAGTCAATGACAAACCAACGATGCTCCTGAAACTTGTCGGCAAAAACGATCCCGATGACGCACCCGCCATCGAGACGCTCAAGATCAAGCCCGGACAAACCATCTCTGCCAAATTGGTCATCCAACGCGGCGACCTCGCCGGCGATATCGCCTTCGGAGGAGACGACTGCGGTCGCAATCTCCCTCACGGTTGTTTCGTCGACAACATAGGTCTAAACGGCTTGCTGATCCCCGCAGGTCAATCAAGCCGAGAAGTCTTCATCACCGCAGCCCCGATTGTCCAACCCCAACGACGCCTCTTCCACTTGCGAGGCAATGTCGATGGAAACCCTACATCACTTCCAGTCGAATTGATCGTCCAGTAACCTAAAACCAATTGCGTTACCATCGGCAGCATTGCCGCATTACTCCACCGCTTCCATCATCAAACCTCCATGAACAACGTCCACTCCCGCCTACTTCGCATTTGCCCGCTGCTATTCGTGATTCTTACCGTTCTGGCCAGCGCAACCAACAAGTCGCTGGCCGGTGCGTCATCAAGCCAGTGGATCATCGTCGTCAATGGCCAATCGAAAAACTCACTGACACTAGCGAATCACTATTGCAAACTTCGAAATATCCCCGCCCGAAATGTAGTGATCCTAAGCGGCCTGCCAAACTCTAACTCGATCTCAATCGATGACTTTCGTTCGCTAATCCTCAGCCCCGTCCTAGAGCAAATCGAAGCACGACAACTGAGCAACCATGTCCAAGGCGTTGCCTACTCTTGCGACATCCCAACTGCCATCGATCTTCAACCCGATCTTAAGAACGTGAAAGATCTCCCCAAAGTCCTCACTCCAACGGGTTCGCTAAACGGGATGACCTATCTGTTTCGGTGGGTGCAGCAAAAGGATCCCGCTTACATCGGCCCCGATTCCAATTGGTACGCAACCCACGATGCCTCGGTGCTTCTGAAAATCTACCAAGGCACCCCCGATTCGATCACCGAACTTCGCAAATGGGCCGCCGAAGATATGGAACACGAAAAAGCGGCTCTCCGTCTCGATGAACTTCGAAACCAATCGGCCAATAGCTACCCGCTTGACTTTCTCGCCGCAGAACAATGGGCACTCGCAAGAGACAACCAAAAAGCGATTTCAAGACTCGCCGATGCGGTGCGAAAGGGCTGGAGATACCGAAGCGAAATCCTGGAAAACCCAAGCTTCGACGCCTTACGAGAAGACAAAGAATTCCAAAAGATCATTTCGCGCTGCCCCAATGAAGAATTCAAAGTGCTCAGCTCCAAAGGGTTCGATGCCCGGAACTTCTTCGCCCCCAATTGCACCGAATCCCCAAACCCAAAACACGGTGTCTCCTATCTGCTGTCGATGGTCCTAAGCCATACCGCGAACAACCGACTCTCTCTAAACGAAGCCATCGAGCACTTGGAACGCAGCAGCCTTGCGGACTTCTCCAACCCCACAGGTACCTTTTATTTTTGCAAAACCAACGACGTCCGCACCACCACGCGCGAACCCAACTTTCAAATCGCGATCGACGAACTCAAGAAATTAAAAAAAGAGGCTCAAATCATCGAGTCGGTACTGCCTCCCTTTGCAAGCTCCGTCGCCGGAGTCACCTTTGGAGTCTCCGATTTCGACTGGAATCGCTCAGGCGCCAAACTCATCCCCGGAGCACTCGCCGATAACCTCACAAGCCTCGGTGGAGTCATGACCCCCAGCAGCCAAACCAAAGCCACCGAACTGCTCCGCTTCGGTGCCGCAGCCGCCTCCGGAACCGTCACCGAACCCTACGCCCTCCAATTCAAATTCCCACTCCCATCACTCCATGCGTATTACGCCAAAGGAATGACAGCCGCCGAAGCCTTTTACGCGACCATTCAAAGCCCCTATCAGCTTCTAATCCTAGGCGATCCACTGTGCCAACCCTACGCTTACCCACCCCTGTTTGACCTCCAAGGTTGCAAAGATGGTCAAATCGTATCTGGATCCCTATCGATCGAATTCACGCCCAGCGAACAAGACAACTCCAGTGACCCCATCGAGCTAACTTGGCTCATCGACGGCAAACCCCAAACGCAATCCAAATTCCTCTCAAAACTCAACATCCAAATCGCAGAGCAAGACCAAGGAGCCTTTGAGTGGAGATTCATGACCAAAGGACCAAAGCCCATCGAAACCCGCTGGGAAAAATCCATCTGGGTTCTCTCCGGGCCACCCGAAAGCCATCTCGATCTCAAAGCCCCAGAACGATGGTCCGCAAAACAAAATCAGAAGCTGAAAGTCCAAGTCACCAATATCCCCAAAGACGCCCAAGTCAGACTCAGATTCCACTGGGATGTTTTGGATACAAAACCCAACGAGCAAGGCGAATTTGAGCTAGATGCCCAGCGCCTCGGAAGCGGTCCTATCCGATTGCAACCTGTAGTCTGCGATGACCAAGCAAACGTCCTCTACAGCGGACTACCGAAACAAATCTACATCGAAAACTAAAGGGGCTTCCTCTGCCGGGGCCATCGAGTGCATAAGGGTTACAGTACATGTATAATCAAATATTCGCAAAATTGGCTTTTCTGTTTCTTCAACCTCGCTTTTTGGCAACCCTAGGTGCTGCGGCGATTTGGTTACTTGCTACTTGCTTACAGGTTCATAGCGGTCTAGTTTACGGCCAGGAAACTCAAAGCGCTGCGTTGCCCGGTTCAGTCATCAAAAAACATGCGGGTGAGATTGACCAAGTCCAACCGTTTGTCTCCGGCAATTGGACCAAACAATGGGTTGCCCAAGTCGCTCATTTGGAGAAAATACGACCTCGAAAAATCCAAGTCGCTGAGCGAGAGATACTCGTCGACGAGTCCCTTTTTTACAGCGGTCGGTACGGCTCACCTTTGGCCTATGCTCGCGCGCTGGACCTAGCCGAAAAACATGGCTTTGCACCGCAAAGCGGTACCAAAGTTTTTGACTTTGGATACGGAAGCATCGGTCACCTGCGGATGCTGGCTCAATTAGGAATCGATGTAACGGCGGTCGATGTCGATCCGCTTCTTGCGGAAATGTACAAAGAATCCTCCGGAGCTTACTCCAAAGGCAACATTAAGTTGCTCAACGGAAAATTTCCTTCCGACAAAGCACTGCTTGAATCGGCTGGTCAAGGGTACGACTTATTTCTATCGAAGAATACACTCAAACGAGGTTACATTCATCCAGCCCGCCAACCCGCTAGCCCAAAGCATGTGATCGACCTTGGAGTAAACGATCAACAGTTCCTCGAACAAATCAACAAGATACTCAAGCCCAATGGACTCCTTGTCATCTTCAACTTTTGCCCACCAAAGGCCCCTGAGGATAAGCCCTACATTCCTTGGGCTGACGGAGAGTGCCCGTTTTCCAAAGAACAAATTGACCAAGCTGGCTTTGAAGTCCTCGAATACGACGTGGTCGATGACCTACAAGCTCGTAGGTTAGGAAGCCTGCTGGGCTGGGACATTGAAGGGGGTATGAATCTGGAAAAAGATCTATTTGCTTGGTACACCATCGCCCGAAAGAAATAGATCTCAGCCCTCAACACATCACCCCGGCAACCTCGAATCACATTCAATATCATTCCCACATTTGGCAACCTTTATCTCCTTTGCAGCGCGCGACGGCATCTGACTACCGAGGGAATCAGCGATTCGGAGGGATGCATCTGCAGAACATCGACCGTCCACTTGACGGGCAGCGTTCCGCCCAAAACATTTCGGGCCACATAGGCAGATTGAACGGAGGAGTCGCTGTAGACTCGAGACATCAGTGTCGCCGAATTGACACCTTCTTGGTAACTCCAGACTCCATTGGGATTAGTTCCGACGTGGATGATAAAACTGCACAACCGAAAAAAGCGATCGCAAGCGAACCGATGGCGGGCCTTTGCCCTCGATGTGGGCCGAGCTAGACCTCAGGATCATTGATTTCGTGACCAAACAAAACACGGATAGAAACCGACGAGAGTCGACAAGACGTTTCACGCACTGTTACTGTGCATTCTCGGGATCGTCCTCTCATGGTTATTGCCGACCATTATTCGATCACAGCAGGTTTACCCGACTGCAAATCGAGTTGGCTTGCAAGTACCACAAGCTCCTCTCCACTCCAATCGGTCGACCCATGTAAATTCGTATCCTCGCGTATTGGCTTAACGTAACAGAATTTTCCATCATTGAATTGAACTGAAACAGGGACTCTAGCCAGTCGACTATCCTCTACGAGGAAAACATACGGTTTACCACCTCTGTTGACGATGCACTCGGCTGGCAACAACGGCAAGTCTCCTAGTTCGGTGATCGTCAGTTGCATTTCATGAATCAAACCAGGGGTTAATTGAGCCTCGTTCTGATCCGAGAAATTTGCGGGGAACTCGGGTGGCTTCAGCGACTTGAAATCCTCAAACCCGTTGGCCTGTGAATCCCTTATCAACTCATCAAACTCAACTCGCGTTCGATTGTATAAGTCCACTTGAACACCTACAGTCCTATCGGCCGGGCTGGCAAGAGGACTGACTCTAGTAATCTTAGTGTCAATCCACTGATTCTTTGCTGCATTGGGTTTTCGAATTCTAGCTGCCATCCCTGCTTTGACGTAAGGCGCATACAAATCGGGCACGCTCATCAGCACCGTCACGATATCGGTCTTAGCAATCGATACGATCGGTCTTGCACCTGGGACGACCGCAGCGTTTGGTACAAAGGTACCCGGATCTACCGATCTGGATACCAGAACACCATCGATCGGTGATTTGATGATCTCTACCGATGAACTACCCAGGGGCCGTATTTCTGCGACCACTTGGCCTTGCTCGATTTCATCACCAACCTCAGGTTCTATGCGCAAAACTGTTCCTGCTGCTTCCGCATACAAATCAACGGAATAATAGGGTTGCACTTCTGCCAGTTGGGTAACCAGTATGGAATAATTGGTATCCTTACTAGGTCGAACCGTCTTTACACGAACGGCTTCCTGTTTCTCGATTCTTTCAGCACCCGCATGTTGGTTTGAATTCGAGCGGAAATTTAAGAATGGTAGGTGCTTTAGGACCCCAGTAACACCTCCGACAATTACCGCGATAGCAATCAGTAAACCGGCGATCAGTTTGTCACGCATTTGGGTATTCCTGCAGGGCTCATTTCCAGCCAACACTCGAATGGCAATCGTCGGCTTCAAGCTCCTGTAGTTTGAATCTGCGCATCACGATTGTATAAAGAATGGGCACAAGAAACAAAGTGAGCAAGGTAGAACTGCATAGCCCTCCGACAATAGCTCGGGCCAATGGGACATTGGCTTCGTTGCCTTTCTGATTACCAACTGAAAGAGGCAGTAATGCCAGTAGTGTCGCTAGAAATGTCATTAAAATCGGCTTGAATCGCGTGCGAGCCGCTAAACAGATTGCATCTTGAGCAGACACTCCCTCTCTTCGTTGACGGTTTGCAAAATCAACCAGCAATACGCCATTGTTGACGGAAATCCCAACCAGAAAGATCACGCCCATCAAAGACTGTATATTCAAGGTTGTCTTGGTCAAATAGAGCATCCAGAGTACTCCGATCATCCCAAGTGGTACCGTAACCATGATGACCAGCGGACCGATCCATGAACGAAATAGAGATACTTGCAACAGATAAACCAAGATAGCCGATAGCCCCAAGCCTACAAACAAATCTCTAAACGATTCGTTCATACGCTCGTATTCACCACGAAATTCAAGCTTCATTCCCTGGGGTGTATCCAGTTGAGAAATGCGATTTTTTACTTCCAAGGCGAGATGTCCTATGTCGATATCTCCGGTGTTTACCAGAACGTTTGTTACTCGTCGCAATCCGGAGTGATGGATCTCTACGGCTCCGTTTCTTCGGTCCGCTGAAACCAATGATCCCAATGGAATCGTCTGTGGCTGTTTTGCACCAGTCACAGGTAGATTCAAAACATCTTCAAGACGTCGCTGGGCATCCTCAGGATACTGAACTCCAACAAAATACTGATTCCCACTTTGAGAGTCGATCCAGAAGTTCCTTTGTACCGAGACGCTTGAATTCATTGCAACAACGACTTGCAATATCACATCTTGTGTCGTCAATCCTAGCAGCGCACTTTTCTCTCTATCAACTCGCAAAACTAAGTAAGGGGCATCGCTTCGCTGCTCGATACGCACATCTGCAGCTCCGATGATTTCTCGCACCTTTGACTGAATCTGAGTTGCAACCCGATAAGACTCACCTGGAGTCCCACCCGAGATCTGAATGTTCAAGGGAGCTGAAGCACCACTATTAAGCGCCGTAGAGATCATTCCACCGGTATCGAAATCGCATTCGAGATCTTGAAACTGCTCTACCTTGGCAAACTCACCTCTCAATATCGCTGCGTAGTCTTGGGAGCGCATGGATCTGTGCGAACTGAACTGGATCCGAATCAAGGCATCTTGTTGACCAGCATTCGTGGTGTAAGCAGCCGACCAATCCGGATTAAGACCGATCTCAGAAACGATCATTTGCAAGTCGTGCTTTGAAACATGTTTTCTAATAAACTCTTCGACTTCCACGACCCGTCGCTCTGTCGCATCGAGCCGATTTTGCGATGGAGATCTCAGACGCATCGTTAGCTGCCCTGAGTCAACTTTTGGGAAGAATTCCTGACCAATTCGATCGATTAGACTTACAGATAACAACATCAATAAACAAGCTAGCGCAAGGCAACTCCATCGATATCGCAGTGCAAAACTTAGCAATCTCTCGTATAAGCCAACAATGCCATCCAACCATTGATGAAACGGCTTGGTGATTCTGTCGATCAATCCATTATCATGATGACCCTCGGGCAGGAATTTCGCACACGCCATCGGTACAAATGTCCTCGAAAGCAGGAAAGATGTCAGCATCGCGAATCCCACTGCGATAGTCAAAGGTCGAAAAAGAAATCCTGCGATGCCAGGCATGAAAGCAAGCGGAACGAGCACCAGCACTGTGGTGCAAGAAGCTGCAAGTACCGGAATAAGCACCTCTTTGCATCCATCCAAGGCGGACTGGATACGAGACTTACCCATCTGAAAATTTCTATGGTTGTTTTCCAATTCGACAATAGCATCATCCACCAGTGGACCGATCGCAAGGGCAAGTCCAGCTAACGTCATCGCATTGATCGTATTTCCAGTCGCGTAGAGACCAGCAACAGCACCGAGCAAAGCAAGCGGAATCGAAACGACCGCAATAACCGTCATGCGGATGTTCCCCAGAAATACAAAGATCATCATTGCGACCAACCCGATTCCAATCATCGCTTCCTCCAGCAATGAATGGAGAGCCTGGCGAACTGTCTGCGTCTGATCCATCACCAAATCGAGCTTAGTGCCCGCAGGAAGATTCGCTTCCATCTGAGGTATGTGCTCGCGTACTTTATCAACGACTCTCAGGGAACTCGAACCCCTCTGCCGGTATATCGGGACGAAAACTTCATTCTCTCCATCAATTCGCACTCGAGATGTTTGTATAAGGGCCGAGTCCCTGGCCTCTCCGATATCTCTAAGTCGGATTTGTTTGCCCGGCTGCAACGTCAATGGTAGATCGTTGAGTTGCTCGACCGACTCGACCATCGAATTGCTATCGATCAGCAGTTGCTGATCGCCAAAATAAGCAGTGCCTGGGGAAGTCATGAAATTCCCAGTCTGAAGTGCACGCACTATGTCCATAGGAACCATGCCTCTTGATTCCATTCGGGCTGGATCCAGATAGACCATCACACTACGATCTTGACCTCCTAGCACCACCGGAGCGATACAACCTGGTACTGCGCCAAGCATGTTGCGAACGTCGATTCTTGCAAGGTCCTTTTGCTTAGCATCTCCCATGTTGCGATTCTCAACAGTTAAAATGCCGACCGGTAATGTTCCTGTAGCATCAAATGGCAAAGCAACCGGAGGAAGAGTGTTCGGTGGCAGATTCGGCAGTGCACCCAAGGCCAATGAGTTGGTCAAGGTAAGCGCTTCGTTCGGATCAATATCCTCCCTGAAATACACCTTTACGACACTGACGCCTGGAACCGACCTGGACTCGACCTGCCTAGCCCCAGGAGCCTGATTGACCCAGCGCTCAATCCGATTGGTGATCGTCTTCTCAACCGACTCAGCCGGCATACCTGGGAAATACGTTAAGACTTGGACCGCCGGAGCGTTAAAGGTTGGCAAAATGTCGACAGGAATAAGAATCAAGCTTAGGCCTCCTATCACCGTCAGCATCAACATCAATGATGCCACCATGTAGGGATTTCGTATCGATAATCGGATCAACCACATACTTGACACTCTATCGCTTTGAATCTAACGCTTTGAATTGGTGAATCAAAAAGTTGCCAGCCAACTCGGTATCGATACTCTTTTTTGAATTGATTCCATCGATACGAGTCGATCAAGCCTTTTTGGGAACTTGGATATTGCCGATCTTGGGCTCGAAATTCATACTGCCTCGGACGTGGATTCCTTTTAAGTAGTTAGTGGAATCGAATAGTGATACCAGTTCCAGCAAAGACATTCGATTCCCCCTCCACAAGCCCCATTCCGACTCTTGCGTCCCACTGCAGATTCTCCCTAAAGAGAACCAGCACGCCTGTGTTGACAAAATGCTCGGAAATTGCCGAGGTCGATTTGTAGGGAAATGATGCATACCATTCACCATAAACACTCGTCTTATCGCCGATCCCTCGCTTGAGATAACAAGACTGATAGGTGGATAAATAAGTGGACGAATCCAGATTGTCGATCTCGGAGTTCATCTGGGTACTGGCACCTAAAGTCCAACTCTCGCCAAACCCCCAGCTGTAACTCAATGCAGCTCCACCAAGTGTCTGACCATCGCTTGCCCAACGGCTTCCACTTGGAACAGTTACATATGGAATCCAGGCGCATTCGGGTACGTAACCGCGTTGCTTGGTCAGGGCCATCAATAAACCGATCTGAGTATCCGAAGCACCGTTGAACCTAGTGTTTTGTTCTTCCTGGCTCAAGAAAGCTTGGCTGATCCTGAACTCCAACCAATCGGCAAATATCCCCCATCGCAACTGAGTCTCGGGCAGTTGGTGCGAGTCGACCATGGGAACTCCAGTTCCAGCCTGGCGGGTGAATAAGTACCCCGTTTCAACCTGAAAAACCCCGCTACCCAACGACGTGCTATTTGGAGTAAAGGTAGGTCGCTCTGAGTTAAGCGAGTCATCCTCGAAACCAGCTTCCTGATAACCTAGCCAATGGGCAAGCGTTCGGGAATCTCGAAGCCGCTCTTGGGCCAAAGCATTGTCGGCCCCATTGACCAGGATGATCAAACCGATGGCGATCAAACACTCGAAGCTTCGCGTCAAAAGTCTATCCCTACTTGAGCTCATGCTACCTTCCGTGGCTTAATGACTATTTGATCTTTTTAATGGCTGTTGTATCGCTCGTAGTTGCTTATCGAACCCCACATCCTGGATTGCTGATCCCTAAGCCATGGCAGGTCGCGAAACTCATAAAAAAACAATCTACAGACGTAAAAAAAGGTTAGGTCGTTTGCTTGTACAACCTAACCTGTGCGAGTTCTGGCAATCTAGGCAAACCCTATCGCCTGGGGTAACTTTAGTTGATTTAAGGGTTGTAACGGTCGATAAGCCGACGTGATTGTCGGTCCATCTACTTATAAAGAGTGCATACCATGGCCTTTGTCCCATACCATCAAGTGGTCTTGTGGGTTTTGTTCCTAATCGCAACATGGTCATCGATGCCTCTGACAATTGGCCAGATCCCCCAAGGCCCAGCCACCAGCGGTCCAGTTTACGATACCCCAACTCTGTCAGGGCTTCCAACTGGTACTGACTGGAATCAAAGCTACCATCCAACACAAGACCCTCAATCCAGCAACGAAGTGCTTAAGCGGATGGAGCAGATCGAACAGCAACTTGGAGACCACCTCGCAAACGAGAAAAAGAAAAAAGATGACGATAAGAAAAAACCGGTGATCAAGCCTCGCGGTCGACTGCACTCGGATGCCAATTGGTTTCACCAAAGCGGGCTGAATCAACTGCAATTAAGCGACAAAGATCCCAGAAAGTATGACGGCGACATTGAAGATGGTGTGTTCGCAAGGAGGGCGAGGATTGGATTCGATGGATCCTTTATGGAAAACACCGAAGTCCGATTGGACTACGAGATGGGGGCGCCTGGTCATCCAAATCTATTCGACGCTTACGGAAACCTGTTGGGCGTTCCGTTTCTAGGTACTGTCAGGATGGGGCAATTTCGTGAGCCTTTTAGTCTTGAGGCACAGACGAGTTCAAACTTCTACACATTCATGGAGCGAGCTCTTAACACCAGTTTTGATCCATCACGCAATTGGGGGCTCATGTTTTACAATCATAACTCCGCAGAGACGATCACCTGGGCATTGGGCGTATTTCGCGATCAAACAAATTTCTATGGTGCCGATGCTTCAGATTCAGGTGGTCGCGCCCTGACTGGCCGAACCACTTGGCTCCCCTTCTTCAATGACCAGGATGATGAAAATGACTACTGGGAGCTAGGTTCGTCTTACAGTTATAGAGACCCTCGGGATAATCTAGTGAATTATCCAGTCAAGCCGTTGAATTTTCTTTCTGAATTTCGTTCAAGCAGTCTTCAGATAGCCACTCCTAACATCTTACAACTTTACAATGAGAATGCCGAATCCGTGCAATTGCTTGGATTTGAATCCACCCGGACAATGGGACCATTGAATCTTCAAGCAGAGTACATAGGGACTTGGGTCGACCTAGGTAATCGGACGAACCTCTCGCATGGCAGTTATGCACAAGCCAGCTATTTTATTACCGGCGAGCACCGACGCTGGAATCGGAAATTAGGTACCTTTGCACCTACCAAGGTCAACACCCCTTTTCTGTCGAATAAGGGTAAGGGATTCCAGGGCACTGGAGCTTGGGAAATCGCGATTCGCTGGTGCGACATCAACATCCAAGGGGCTGAAGGAAACAGAGCAATACCTGGCTATGCAAGAGCAACCACCGCTGGGCTGAATTGGTACTTAAACGACAACGTTCGAATGATGATCAACGCCTCTCCTTTACAACTCCAC
>Ga0172373_10003364_pt1 | contig 23425 bp, 20 predicted proteins | sample Lak10m_2_FD_114546 | JGI IMG/M metagenome (GOLD analysis project Ga0172373, IMG submission 114546) | Freshwater microbial communities from Kabuno Bay, South-Kivu, Congo - kab_092012_10m | ecosystem: Environmental > Aquatic > Freshwater > Lake | place: Democratic Republic of the Congo...
AGACGCTGAGCGAAGAAGAGCTGTTCTGACCTGCAGGGAGAGACAGATGAGTGCACCGAACATTTACCCGACCGAGTCCCTCAAGCTGTGGGGCAAGGCCAAGCAGCTGCGCGAGCAGTACTATCAGAACTATGCGCGAGCCAAGGAAAACGGCGGAATCCGCTGGTCCGCCGCGGGCTGGTCCTTCGACGCGATTCCGACCTCGCTGGGCGACGACGTCTATCCGCTGACCGGCGAACCCTACTCTGCTGGCGTCTCGCTCGACCGGAAATTCACCCAGCGCTGCCTCGACGCGGCCGAAGCCGTCGGTTTTGCCCGCGACATGTGTTCCTACATGCGCATCTACTGGGGCAGCATGCACCTCGACGAGTACTACTACGGCGGCAAGTGGCCGAAGTCGGACTTCATCTTCCAGACCCAGATCTGCTGCTCGCACTCGAAGTGGTACCAGCACGTCGCCAAGGTGAAGAAGATTCCCGACTTTTACGTCGACGTCTCAGTCGGCGCCTACCGCGACCTGACCCCGTCGCGCCTCGACTACGTCACCAGCCAGCTGCACGACTCGATCGATTTTGTCGAAAAGGCCACAGGGCGCAAGTGCGACGACGAATTGCTGATCCGCGCCATCAAGAACGAGATGCGCTCCACCAGCCGCTGGGCGCAGATCTGCGAACTGCAAAAGGCGGTACCGGCACCCCTGGACGAAAAGACCATGTACTCGCTCTACGTGCTGGCCATCCTGCACAAATCCTCGCAATGGTGCGCCGACTTCTACGACGAGCTTTACGAAGAGGTCAAGGATCGCGTTGCCCGCGGCATCGCCGCCGTACCGAACGAGCGCTGCCGCCTGATGTCGGACACGCAGCCGCCCTGGCCCTTCCTCAAGATCTTCCGCTACCTTGAAACCTACGGTGCGGTGTCAATCGGTTCGCTCTACACCTTCGGCCTCGAAGGCACCTGGGAGTACAAGGCAGACGGCAGCTGGGGGGCGCGCACCCTGCCCTGGGAAAAGGGCATCGAACTCAAGGACCGCGACACCGCGCTGCGCGAATACGCCGACTGGAACCTGGCCAAGCCGCTGTGGCAGCAGTTCTTCGACCCGCGCGTGAAATCGGAGATGATGACCCAGATCGCCAGGGACTGGAAGGTCGACGGCTGCATGATGCACCTCAACCGCGGTTGCGAAGGCCTCTCGGTCGGCATCATGGAGAACCGCCAGGCGCTGGCCAGGGCCGGCATCCCGACCATGACCTACGAAGGCAACATGGGTGACGAGCGCGAGTTCGACGAAGTGCGCACCCAGGGCCGGGTCGATGCCTTCATGGAGCAGCTCGGACTGCGCCGACTCGCCGCCTGAGGCCGCCCTGCCGAGCCGCCCTGCCGAGCCGCCGGGCCGAGCCGCCGGGCCGTTCCCGGGAGCCGTTCCCGGGAGGATTGCTCCCGGTACGATGCGGTGGCATCATTGCGCCAAAGGGGGGCGGCCGTGAAGGCCGGGCAATCGCATGGCGCACGAGATCACCTGGGAAGAACGCGGAGTACACAAGCGCTTCAGCGGCTTCGTGTCCTTCGATGAGTTTGCCTGCACACAGGAGGAAGTCCTCGCCGACCCGCGCGTCGACAACCTGCGCTACATCATCAACGATTTCCTCGCCGTCGAGGCCTACTCGGCAACCCGCGAGCAGGCGGAATACTCGGCCGCCATCAATCGCGGCACCAGCTTCTCCAACCCGCGAATTCGCGTTGCCTGCGTCACCACGGATATCTCGATCAAGCTGCTGGTGAAAGCCGCATCGCTTGTCTCTTCGCTCGAACTGAAGACGTTTACCACGGTCGAGGCCGCGCGCGCCTGGGCCGGCGCCCCGCGCTGAGGCTCAGGTAAGGGTCGGCTCGCGGCCGTGGTGTGCCTCGGCCACCAGGTAGGGGGCCAGCCTGGCGCGCAGCGAATCCGGTATCGCAATGCCCTGCAGGCCGTCCAGGCTGGCGACCACGCGCACCAATTCGGCGCGCAGGCGCACCTTCTCGTCCACGCTGGCCTCGACCAGCAAGCGGAACGACTTGTTGCCGATGCGCGTCACGAAGAGACGCAGGCAAAGCACGTCGCCGATCTTCGAGGGGGAAATGAAATCGACTTCAATGCGTGCGGCCGGGATGCCGACGCGTTCGATGGCGTGAAGGTCGGCAAAGCTGGTCTGCATGCCCTCGGTAAACCAGTCCTCGATCAGTTCGTCGATGATCACGAAATATTCGGGGTAGAAGACGATTCCGGCCGGATCGCAATGGTGGAAGCGGATCAGCTGGCGTTTTTCAAAATATTTTTTTGTGCTCATGATTCGGCATGGGGTTGGCTGCTGCAGCGCCGCAGTATGGCGGCGCAGCGATGGATGGTCAATCGCGGCCCGCCCGGCAGTGCCCGCGGCATCACGCCGCGGGGCGTTCGGGTCTCAGAGCTCGCGCGCGAAGGCGCCCGCCGTATCGCCAGCGCCGACTATTGCGGCGGCAAGTGCCGACGACTGGACGCCGTGGCCGTGCAGATAGTAGGCGGCGAGATCGACGAGGCCACGCCGGTAGTTCTCGTCCCATGCCTCGGCCTGCAGGGGCTGTATGGCCGCCAGCGCGGTCCGCGCCATCTGCCAGCTGCCGCAGACAGTGCCGAGCAGGTGCAGGAAAGGCACGGCGCCGGCGAGTACCTGCGCCAGGTGCTCGCGGCCATTGGCGAGGATCCAGTCGAGCGCGCGTTGCAGCGCGGCAACATCGTCCTCCAGTCGTGTGGCGAACGACGCCGGGCAGTCGCTCGCCGCCAGCTGCCGCGCCACCTCGCGCATGTCGTCGATCAGCTCGCGCAGCGTGGCGCCGTTCTCGCGCAGCACCTTGCGCCCGATCAGGTCGTTGGCCTGGATGCCGGTGGTGCCTTCGTAGATGGTGATGATGCGGGCATCGCGGTAGTGCTGGGCGATGCCGGTTTCCTCGACAAAGCCCATGCCGCCGTGTATCTGGATCGCGTCGTAGCAGATCGTCTGGCAGGTCTCGGTGCACCAGCCCTTGACCACCGGCATCAGCAGGTCGACATAGCGGCGGGCCTTGTCGGCGGCGGCCGGATCGGACGAGTGGCGCGCCAGATCGAACCAGCCGGCGGCGGTGAGCGCCAGTGCGCGCATGGCCATGATGCGGGCGCGCATCGACAGCAGCATGCGCTTGACGTCGGGATGGTGGATGATCGGTCGGCCGACGGCACCGGTGACGGCATCGCGGCCCTGCACCCGCTCTTTTGCAAAGGCCAGCGCCTGCTGCCAGGCGCGTTCGCCGATGCCTATGCCCTGCACACCGACACCGAAGCGCGCTTCGTTCATCATGATGAACATGTATTCGAGGCCGCGATTGGGTTCGCCGACGATCCAGCCTGTCGCCCCGCCCGCGTCGCCGAAGCTCATGGCGCAGGTCGGGCTGCCGTGGATGCCGAGCTTGTGTTCGAGGCCGACGCATCGCACGTCGTTGTGCGCGCCGAGGCTGCCATCGGCATTCACCAGGAACTTCGGCACCAGGAACATCGAGATGCCCTTGACGCCCGGCGGTGCGTCCGGCAGGCGCGCCAGCACCAGGTGCACGATGTTGGGCGTGATCTCGTGGTCGCCGTAGGAAATGAAGATCTTCTGCCCGCTCAGGCGGTAGCTGCCGTCGGCCTGCGGCTCGGCGCGGGTGCGTATGGCGGCGAGGTCGGAGCCGGCCTGCGGTTCGGTGAGGTTCATGGTGCCGCCCCACTCGCCCGTGACCAGCTTTTCGAGGTAAGTGGCTTTCAGCTCGGCGCTGGCGGCGAGCAGGATGGCCTCGGACTCGCCGGTATTGAGCTGGGGCAGCATGGTGAATGCCGTGTTCGCCGAGAACCACATCTCCCAGACCGGCGTCGCCACGCACTTCGGCAGGCCCTGGCCGCCGAACTCGGGCGACAGGCCGAGGCCAACCCAGCCGCCTTCGGCGAACGCCTTGTAAGCCTCTTTCCAGCCCGGCGGCGTGATCACCTTGCCATCGTCGAGGCGGCAACCTTCACGGTCGCCGACGGCATTCAGCGGCGCCAGCACGCCGGCGGCAAACTTGCCCGCTTCTTCCAGCACGGCGTCGACCAGATCCGGCGTCGCCTCCTCGCAGCCAGGCAGGCCGGCGATCGCGGGCAGGCCGGCGACCTCGTTGAGCAGGAAGCGGATATCGGTCAGGGGGGCGGTGTAGTCCGTCATTGCAGGAGTCGGCGCTGGGGATACGGCGTTACTTCGGCGCCATGCGCAGCGCGCCGTCGAGGCGGATGGTTTCGCCGTTGAGCATTTCGTTTTCGACGATGTGCGCGGCGAGCTGGGCGTATTCCTCGGGGCGACCGAGGCGCGGCGGGAAGGGCACCGACTTGGCCAGCGAGTCCTGTACCTCGGCCGGCAGCGATTCCATCATAGGCGTGAAGAACAGTCCCGGCGCGATGGTGCACACGCGGATGCCGAAGCGCGCCAGCTCACGCGCCGCCGGCAGGGTGAGACCGACCACGCCCGCCTTCGAGGCGGCGTAGGCCGGCTGGCCGATCTGGCCATCATAGGCGGCGACGGAGGCGGTATTGACGATCACGCCGCGCTCGCCGGCGGCGTTGGGCGTGCCCTTGCTGATGGCGTCGGCCGCCAGGCGCAGCATGTTGAACGTACCGATCAGGTTGATGCCGACCGTCTTGGCGAAGTTGGCCAGCGGCTGCGGGCCATTCTTGCCCAGGACCTTTTCCGGGGTGCCGACGCCGGCGCAGTTGACCAGGCCATTGAGGCCGGAAAAGCGCGCCAGGGCGGCGGCCACGCAGGCCTGGCCGTCGGCGTCGGAGGTGACGTCGGTGCGGGCAAAGGCCGCGCGCGCGCCGAGTTCGACCGCCAGCGCGGCACCGCGCTCGACGTTGAGGTCGGCAATCACGACATTGGCGCCGGCGCCGTGGAAGCGCCGCACCGTGGCTTCGCCGAGGCCCGAAGCGCCGCCGGTGACGATGAAGGTGGAGTTTTCGAATTTCATTTGGCTTGGTCCAGTTTCAGGAGGCGGATGGCGTTCTGCTTGAGGATCAGCGGCTTCACCGAATCCTTGAAGCCGGCGGCCGCGAAGTCTTCGAGCCAGCGGTCGGGCGGAATCAGCGGAAAGTCGGTGCCGAACAGCATGCGATCCTTGAGCAGGGTGTTGGCGTACTGCACCAGTTGCGGCGGGAAGTACTTGGGCGACCAGCCGGAGAGGTCGATCCAGACATTCGGCTTGTGCAGGCAGACCGAGAGCGCTTCGTCCTGCCAGGGCCACGAGGGATGGGCGATGACGATCTGCATGTCGGGGAAGTCCACCGCCACGCTATCCAGCAGCATCGGGTTGGAGGTCTCCAGCCTGAGCCCGCCACCGCCGCGCATGCCGCTGCCCATGCCGGAATGCCCGCTGTGGAAGATGGCCGGCAGCTGGTACTCGGCGATCACTTCATACAGCGGCCAGGCCATGCGGTCCTGCGGATGGAAGCCCTGCACCGTCGGGTGGAACTTGAAGCCCTTGACGCCGTACTCCTCGATCAGCTTGCGTGCCTCGCGCGCGCCCATGCGGCCCTTGTGCGGGTCGATGCTGGCGAAGGCAATCATCATGTCGCTGTTCTTCGCTGCCGCCTCGGCGACTTCCTCGTTGGCGATGCGGCGATTGCCGATGTGCGACTCCGAATCGACGGTGAACATCACCAGACCGATCTTGCGCTCTCGGTAGTAGGCGACGGTCTCGTCGATGGTCGGCCGGTGGGCATTCTTGAAGTACTTGTCGGCGGCGCGCTCGTAGGGCTCGAACCAGGGGTCCTTGGGCTGGCAGCAGGAAACTTCGGCGTGGGTGTGGGTGTCGATCGCGACCAGTTCGTCGAGGTTCACTGGCGTGGCCCCAGGCCCTTGCGCTGCAGGAACTCGCCGATGCGGGCGACGACCTCGGGGCTGGTCTGTGCCACGGCCGCCATCAGCGACTCGACGTAGAGGCCGTCGTCAGAGGACATGTTGCTGATGCGCTGGATGGTGGTGACCATGGCGTAGTTGGCCAGCGGCGCATTCTCGGCGATGCGCCGTGCGAGTTCCTGCGCCTTGGCCAGGCCCTCGCCCTTGCCCACCAGGTAATGCGAGAGGCCCAGCGCCTGGCCTTCCTCGGCACTCAGTATGCGGCCTGTCAGCATCATCTCGGCCATGCGGCCGGGGCCGATGATGCGCGCCACGCGCACCGAGGCGCCGCCGCCGACATAGATGCCGTGGCGGCCTTCGGGCAACTGGTACATCGTGTTGGGCTCGGCGACGCGGACGTGGGTCGAGGTGGCCAGCTCCAGACCGCCGCCGATCACCGCGCCGTGCAGCACGGCCACCACCGGGATGCCGGTCTGGTGGATCTTGCCGAAGACGCGGTGCCAGCCCTGCGAATGCAGCATCACGCCGGAGGGCTCGCGATGCTGGTGTTCGGAGAGGTCGAGGCCGGCGCAGAAGTGGTCGCCGGCACCGGCCAGGATCACCACGCGGGCTTCGGCCGGGCGCGCTTCCCAAGCCTTTTCGAGGGCATCGAGCAGGCGGTCGCTGATGGCGTTGCGCTTCGCCGGGCGGCTCAGGGTGATGGTGTAGACCAGTCCGTCCTGCGAATGTGTTACCAGTTTGTCGGTCACTGCGTGTTCCTTGCAAGCATCAAATGAAAATCACGGCGGGATCGGGCACGTCCGAGTACATTTCGAGCACGCGGTCGGCACGGCGCGTCAGCACCGCGCGCTGGTTGATGTAACCCTTGTCGGTCATCTCGCCGTGTTCGGAAGACGGCGGCTCGGCCATCAGCAGCACGCGCGCCGGATAGGTCGAGGAACCGCCGCCTTCGCGCTTCATGCGCACCAGACCTTCGCGTACCCGCTCCTTGATCATGGGGTGGCCGAGTACGGTGCCCACCGGCACGTCGTCGCCGAGCCCGGTCAGGCGCCGGCATTCGCCGACGTTGGGGAAGACCAGAAAGCCGATGTCATCACGGTCGTGGCCGGTGACGACGATGTCCTGCGCCACGGGCGAAAGCGCGCTGATGCCGGCGACGCGGATGCTGCCGACATGGACCCAGGTGCCGGAGAGCAGCTTGAAGTCCTCGGCAACGCGGCCGTCGAACAGCAGGCCCTGTTCCGGCCGCGCCGGATCGACGAAGGAAACCGCATCGCCGATCATGTAGAAGCCTTCCTCGTCGTAGGCCTTGGCCGTCAGCTCGGGCTGCTTCCAGTAGCCGGGGAAGAGGTTGGGGCCCTTGACGCGCACTTCCAGCTTGTCGGCCACCGGCACCAGCTTGAGCGTGGTACCGGGGATAGGCACACCGATGACGCCGGAGCGCACGGCCTGGAAGTGGCAGTCGGTGCAGGCCGGCGCAGTCTCGGTCGAGCCCCAGGAGGAGAGCATGACGACCGGGTGACCGAGTTCCATCACGGCCAGGCGTTCAAGCTCGTCCCAGGTCGATTGCGGCAGGGCGGCGCCGGCGTAGAAGATGATCTGCAGGCGCGAGAAGAAACTCTTGCGCAGCGCGGCGTTGTCGCGCAGCTCCGCCACCAGCAGGGCGTAGGCCAGCGGCACGCTGAAATAGATGGTGGGCGAAACGTCGGTGAGGTTCCTCACCGTCTTCGGCAGCAGGGCCGGCAGCGGCTTGCCGTCGTCGATGTAGAGGCTGCCGCCGAAGCGCACCACCTTGTTGAAATTGTGGCTGCCGCCGAAAACGTGGCTCCAGGGCAGCCAGTCGCAGATCACCGGTTTTTGGGTATTTAGGAAGGGCCAGATGACGGACTTCATCTCGGCGTTGGAACACATCATGCGCTGGGTGGTGATCACCGCCTTGGGCGTGCCCACCGAGCCCGAGGTGAACAGGAACTTGGCGATGGTGTCCGGCGTGATTGCCGCAAACGCGGTCTTGACCGCCGTGTCGTCAGCGCCGACTTTCTCGATCTCGGCGAAGGGCAAGGTGCCAGCCTGCGGCTGACTCCTGCTGCCGGCGACAACGACGCCGTCATGGAGGCCGGCGATGGCGTTGATTGCCGGCATGAAGCGTTCGATGGTGTCGGCGAAGATCACGCCGGGGCGCAGCAGCTCGACGTTGGCCTTGAGCTTGAGGAAATCCTTGGACAGCAGCGAGTTGCCCGGCGACACCGGGCTGATCGGCACGCCGACATGCAGGCAGGCCAGCATCAGCAGGGCGTGTTCGATGCTGTTGTCGGAAAGCACCAGGACTGGCCGCTCGGGCGACAGCTTCTGCCCGAGCAGCCAGGTCGCGATGCGATAGACGCGCGCGAGCGCCTGCCCGTAAGTCACCTTGACCCATTCGCCATCCGCGCCGCGCTCGGCGATGAGGATGGCGTCCGGGGTTTCCGCCACCCAGCGCTCCAGCCACTCGCCGGAACAGCGCGCGTAGCCGGGTAGCTCCAGGGCGGAGCGGAACAGGCGCGTGCCGTCAGGCCGCGCTTCGAGAATGACGGCCGGATCGACGAACAGATCGGCCGGCTTGCGGGCAAGGTTGCTCATGCGACGTCCTTTGGCACGAAGACTACTTGGAGATGACCTTGAACTGGCCGCCTTGCACCTGCAGCAACACGCGGGCACGCTTGTCGAAGCCGGAGTGGTCGGTCGGGCTGAAGTTGAAGACGCCATGGGCACCGGCAATTTCGCGTTCGCTCTCGATCGCGTCGCGGATCGCCGCGCGGAACTGCTCGGTACCGGGCTTGGCCTTCTTCAATGCAACGGGAATGGCGCGCTGGGCGATCGACCAGGCATCCCAGATGTGGCCGCCGAAGGACGACAGCGAGCCGGCGCCGAACTTGGCCTCGTAGGCCTTGGCATAGTCACCGCCGACCTTCTTCGAGGGGTGGCCATCCGGCAGCTGATCCCACTCCAGCAGCGGGCCGGCAACGAGGATGCCGTTCTCGACCGATTTTCCGCCGTTCTTGAGGAAGGCCGGCGAAGGTGCGCCGTGGGTCTGGTAGATCTGGCCCTTGTAGCCACGCTCGGAAAGCGTCGAGTGCGCCATTGCCGCGGGTGAGCCCGAGGCGACCACGAGGATGGCATCGGGCTTTAGGCTGATCAGCTTGACGGCCTGGCCGGTGACCGAGGTATCGGTGCGGGCAAAGCCTTCGATGGGGCCGAACTTGACGTCATACTTGGGCGACAGGGCTTCCATGGACTTGATCCAGACCTCGCCGTAAGCATCCGGATGGTAGCCGATGAAGGCGATCGACTTGTAGCCCTTGGACTTTGCATGCTCCAGCAGCGGCTCGGCCATCAGGCCGATCGGCTGCGGCATGGTGAAGGTCCATTTGAACTTGTCGCCATCGAGGCGGTTCGGCGCGAGCGCGATCAGCGGAATCTTGTTCTCGGCTGCGGGGCCCGCGGTGGCCATCACGCCCGGCGTGGTGGTGCCGGAGATCAGCAGATCCACCTTGTTCTCGGAAACCAGCTTGGCGACGTTCTTCGCCGTGTTGGTCGGGTCGGAGCCGTCATCAAGGACGATCCAGTTGATCTTTTCGCCGCCGATGCTGGTCGGGAACAGCTGGGTCGTGTTCTTCTGCGGGCCGCCAAGCACGGCTGCGGGGCCGGTGGCCGAAACGTTGACACCGATGTTGATGTCGGCCAGGACGGCGGTACTGCCGAACAGCGACAGGGCGATGACGAGCGGCTTGACGGTCAGTTTGGTTTTCATGCGTTCTCCTCGTGTGGTGAGTCTGTTGTGTTGCGGTTCGGTTTGCGGATCAGGCGGCCGACTTGTTCCCGCCCAGACCAAGATAGCTCTCGATCACGCGCGGGTCGTGGAGCAGAGCCCTGGCGTCATTCTCCACGGCCACGCTGCCATTTTCCAACACATAGCCGTAATCGGCCACTTGCAGTGCGGCACGGGCGTTCTGCTCCACCAGCAGGATGGATACACCCATGCTCTTGAGTTGCACGACGATGCGGAAGATCTCCTTGACGATCAGCGGCGCGAGACCCAGGCTGGGTTCATCAAGCATCAGCAGCGTCGGCTTGGCCATCAGCGCGCGACCCATGGCCAGCATCTGGCGTTCGCCGCCGGAAAGCGTGCCGGCTTCCTGCTTGCGCCGCTCCGCCAGGCGGGGAAAAATCGCATAGACCTCGTCGAGCGTCTTCCGGTGGTCGCGATCGCCGCGCCGATGGCGGGCGAAGGCGCCAAGCAGGAGGTTGTCCGCCACCGACATGCTGCCGAACAGCTCACGCTTCTCGGGCACCAGCACCAGGCCCCTGGCCACCAGCGCATCGACCGTCATCACGCCGAGCGTGGACTGGTCCTGGTAGCGCACCGTGCCACGCGCCGGCAGCAGGCCCATCAGGGCCGACAGCAAGGTGGTTTTGCCGGCACCGTTGGGACCGATGACGGTAACGATCTCGCCCTGGCGGATGCGTACGTCCACCTTGTGGATGGCCTCGACGCGGCCGTAGTTCACGCACAGCTCGCGGGTTTCCAGCAGCATCGTCATCGCGCGGCCTCCGTGTTGGCGTCATCGACGCCGCCGAGATAGGCTTCGAGCACTTTCGGATTGCTCTGGATCTCCTGCGGCAGGCCCTCGGCCAGAAACTCGCCGAACTCCATGACCAGCACGCGGTCGGCCAGGCCCATCACGAAGTCCATGTCGTGTTCCACCAGCAGAATGGCCATGCCTTCGCCGCGCAGCTTGTCGAGCAACTCGGCCAGTGCGCGCTTTTCCAGGTGACGCAGGCCGGCGGCGGGTTCGTCGAGCAGCAGCAGCGTCGGATCGCTGCACAGCGCGCGGGCGATTTCGACGATGCGCTGCTTGCCCAGGGGCAGCGCGCCGGCGACATCGAACAGATGCTCGCCCAGGCCGCAGCGTTGCAACTGGTGGGCGGCCTCCCAGAGCAGGCGGCGTTCCTCCTCGCGATCGAGGCGCCAGGCGGACTGGACGAAATTCTTGCGTCCGCGCAGGTGGGCACCCAGCGCCGCGTTCTCCAGTACCGTCATGTCATGGTTGAGACGGACGTGCTGGAAGCTGCGGCTCATGCCCAGCTTGGCGATCTCGCGCGAGCCGAGCTTCTCGATGCGCTGGCCCATGAAACGGATTTCACCCTCGGTGGCCGGCGCGACCCCCGAGATGCAATTGAACAAGGTGCTCTTGCCGGCGCCGTTGGGCCCGATCAGGGCCATGACCTCGCCGGCGCGCACCGTCAGGTTCATCTTGTTGTTGGCGACCAGGCCACCAAAGCGCTTGGTGACGTCGATCACCTGCAGCACCTCGCTGCCCCGAACCGGCACGTCGCGGCGCGGCAGGGGCGAGGCCGGTTCCACCGTCCGCGCCTGCTCCCGCTGCGGAATGAAGCGCATCAGGATGGGCCAGACGCCATCGCGCGCGCGGTGCAGGACGATGATGGTCAGCAGGCCGAACACCACCATCTCGAAGTTGCCGCTGGCGCCGAGCAACTTGGGCAGCAGGTTCTGCAGCCATTCCTTGAGGAAGGTCACGGCACCGGCGCCGAATACCGCACCCCACACCGCGGCGGCACCGCCCAGCACGGCCATGAACAGGTATTCGATGCCGGGGCCGAGCGAGAACGGCGTCGGATTGACGAAGCGCTGCAAGTGGGCATAGAGCCAGCCGGAGACGCAGGCGAACTGCGCCGCGATCATGAACAGGACCATGCGATAGCGCAGGGTGTTGATGCCCATGGCCTCGGTCATGGTCATCGCGCGCAGGCTGCGCATGGCGCGGCCCTCGCGCGAATCGAGCATGTTCTGGGTGGTGACGATGGCGGCCAGCAGGGTCGCCCAGATGACATAGTAGAAGGCCCGGCTGTCGGCAAGGTCCAGGCCCATCAGGTTCACCGGCGGGATGCCGTCGATGCCGCCGGCCCCGCCCAGACCGTTGATGTTGCTGAACAGGTAGTAGAGCGAAATGCCCCAGGCGATGGTACCCAGCGGCAGGAAGTGGCCGGACAGGCGCAGGGTGATGAAGCCCAGCGCCAGGGCAATGGCGGTGGTGATGGCCATGCCGACAATCAACGTGCCCCAGGGCGACATGCCGTGACGCGTCGTCAGGTAGGCAGTGGCATAGGCGCCAAGGCCGACGAAGGCCGCCTGGCCGAAGGAGGTCAGGCCGCCGATGCCGGTCAGCAGCACCAGCCCGAGCGCCACCAGCGCGGCAAGCCCGATGTAGTTCACCAGCGTGACGGTGAACTGCGCCGAGAACACCGGCACCAGCGCCATCGCCACGACGAAGGCGAAGAGCGCGCGGTTTGGCGTCAGCAGGCCGCCCATCTCAGTGCTCGTCCTCGTCATCGACATGGTGGGTGGTCAGTGACTGGTAGAGCAGCACCGGGATGATCAGCGTGAAGACGATCACTTCCTTGTAGGCCGAGGCGTAGAACGAGGAATAGGATTCGAGCAGGCCGACCAGGATCGAGCCTGCGGCGGCCAGCGGGTAGGAGACGAGGCCGCCGATGATGGCGCCGACAAAGCCCTTGAGCCCGACCAGAAAGCCGGTGTCATAGTAGACCGTGGTGATCGGCGCGATGAGGATGCCCGAGAAGGCGCCGACCAGCGCCGCCAGGGTGAAGCAGAGCTTGCCGGCGAGGTCCGCCGAGATTCCCATCAGGCGCGCGCCGGTGCGGTTGATGGCGGTGGCGCGCAGCGCCTTGCCGTAGATCGAGTGTTCGAAGAACAGGGCGAGGCCGGCAATCAGCAGCGCCGTGATGCCGACGATCCAGACTGTCTGGTACTGAACGAAGGTGCTGCCGATGTCGAAGCCACCATCGGTGAAGGGCGGGATGCGGGCGCCTTCCGCGCCGTAAAAATAGAGGCCCATGCCGACCAGCATGAAATGCACGGCCACCGAGACGATCAGCAGCAGCAACACACTGGCCTCGGCCACCGGCTGGAAGGCCAGGCGATAGATTTGCGGCCCCAGCGGCACGACGAAGGCCAGGGCGATCAGCACCTGCACCGGATAGGCGAGCTCTTTCAACGGCAGGCTGCGCACCACCAGCGCCGCGATCACCGGCAGCGCCACGTTCCTGGCCAGGATCATTGGCAGGCGCGCGCGCGCATTCTCCCTGATCGCGGCAACGCCATCGACGATGGCCACGGCGATGCCGAGGGCGACCACCAGCCACATCGTCGGCGGCAGCATGCCGGCATTGACCGCGGCCATCGACAAAGCCCCGTAGGCGACGAACTCGCCCTGCGGTATGAAGATCACGCGCGTGACCGCGAAAACAAGCACCAGCGCCAGCGAGAGCAGTGCATAGATGGCACCGTTGGTGATGCCATCCTGGGCCAGCAACAGGGCGACAGCCGCGTCCATGCGCTATCCCTGGCGCGAGCGCGTCGTGGCCCGTGCGGTGTCCGGCTTTGCCATCACTCCTCCTGTTGTCGGTGTCCATCCACGCCCTGCGGCGACATCTTCACGCGTCGTCCGGCAGAAGCGGCAAAGCCGGCATTGTGCGCAGGCAGCGTTTCGATGTCAACCTGTTTTATATCGAACTATTAAACGCTGATGAAAATAATCGGTTTCTAATATTATGTTTTGTCGAGATATTTGTTGCAACGCAGCAGGAGGAAGACAACGACGCAAAACTTGTTCGATATAAAATTAACTGGCAAACTGTTTCGCATCGAACCAATCAGCCGCCCATGCCCAACAACCGCAAATCACCCGCGATCGGACGCCTCTCCGGCCATGTCGGCTTCCACCTGCGCCTGGCGCAGCTGGTGGTTTTCGAGCATTTCGGCAAGGCGCTGGGCGAGATCGACGTCACGCCGGCAATCTTCTCGGTTCTCGAAGTCCTGAACCTGAACGACGGCATCACCCAGTCGAAGCTGGCCGCCACCATCCACCTGGAGCGCTCCTCGGTGGTCCCCCTGCTGGACAAGCTGTCGCGTCGCGGGCTGGTTGAACGGCGCGCCTCGACCACCGACCGCCGCCACAATCATCTGCACCTGACCGAGGCCGGTCGTGCCCTGCTTGCCGAGGCCATCCGGCGCGCGTCCGAACACGAGAAGGAAATCTGCAGGCCCTTCACCATTGCCGAGAAAAAGCAGCTGTTCGAACTTCTCGGCCGCTTTCGACAGCCCAAGGCCTGACTCAGGCGGCGGTCTTGCCTCCGCCTGACGGGAGGGTGACCGCGGTCACCACGGTATTGCCGTTGCCAAGGTATTCCAGCGAGTCGAAACTGACGGCGCGCGACATTGCAATGCCGCGGCCATTGAGATCGAAGGCGCGCTCGGGGCTGAACTCGAGGTAGGACTGCCAGTCGAACCCGGCGCCTTCATCACGTATGGTGACGCGGCTGCTGCCACCTGACTTTTCCAGAGTCACCCGCACCTTCTTGCCGGCGTAGTCCGGGTCGCGCAGGCGCGCCTCGACCTCCTCGACCCAGCGGCCCTCACCCAGCAAGCGGCTCTTGTCGGCATAGCTGATGCCGAGATTGCCGTGCTCCACGGCGTTGACCAGCAGTTCCGAATACCCCACCACGGTGCGTGCCGGATCCATGCTGGCGTCCGCCAGCAGCAGCGCCAGGTCTTTTGCCTCGGCCAGGCTGCGGTAGGCGAATTCGGCACGACACAGCAGGCCCAGGGTGCCGGCATGGTGACCGACCAGGGCGCGCAATTCCCGCTTCTGGCGAACATCCGCCAGCGCACCGCGGATCACGGTCTTCAGGATGTCTTCGGTGGACGGCTTGGTAAGGTAGTGGTGCGCACCCTCGGCAAGGCCCTGGCTGATGTCCTCGGGACGCGCGTCCGCGGTCAGCATGATCACCGGCAGATCGAGAAAACGCTGGTCGGCGCGTATCTGCCGCAGCAGCGAAATGCCGTCGAGGCGCGGCATCTGCTTGTCGAGCAGCATCAGGTCGTAACGCGTCGGCGCCGCATCGATCGCCTCCCATGCCGCGCGTCCGTCCTCCGCCGTACTGACGTCGTAGCCGCAAAGGCCGAGCATTTCCTCCATCAGCGCGCGCACGAACTCATCGTCATCAACGATCAGCAGGCGTTCCGTCATGACGCATCCTCCGCGCGCGACGGCGAGGCGACGGCACGCGGCGCAATCAGGGCAATTGCCTCGCTGCCCTGACGATTGAAGCCGAGGCGGGCCGCCAGGCGCTTTGCCAGCTGCAGCCCCAGGCCGGCCTCCGGCGCATCCGGTGGCGCGCTAGTGGCGAGGCAGGCCGCCCAATCGAAGCCCATGCCGCTATCCGCCACGTTGAGGCGCAACACGCGTTGCCCGTCGAGGAAATCGGGCTCGATATCGACCATCACAAAGCCCTCTTCGAGCAGCGCGAGGCGCTCCCGGCGCAGGGCGTCGTAGGCCAGGTAGTCGGCCGCCGACCGGTATTTGTGGCGTCCGTCAAGCTCCAGCACGCCGTAATCGAGGGCATTGGCGAACAACTCCTGGAGCACCGCCGGCAGGTCGGGAAACTGTTCGACCAGCGCCAGCGACTCCGCCATGTCGAGCACCGCGGCCACCGTGTCGGCCTGCCCCAGCGTGCCCGGTCCGAACTGCAGCGACAGGCGCGAGCCAGCGCCCTGCCCGTGCTTGCCGCGCCGCTGCGCGCCAGCAGGCCGAGCGCCACCGCCGGCACTGCCGGTGACGATGACGGCCGAAAGATCATCGGTCTGGCCGGCGTCGATCGCGGTCTGGATCAGCAGCTCGAGTTGCTGCTGCGGCGGCCGGCCCCCGAGCACGTCCATGATCCGCCACTCCGGGCGCTCGCCGGCAAAGGCGGGGTTTTCCCAGATTCCGTCGGAACAGATCAGCAACTGCTCGCCCACGCCGCATTGCACGCGTCGCGGAACGAACAGGGCGGCATCGTCATCGTTCAGGCCAAGGGCCATCTGCATCGAATCAACGCGGCTGCAAATATTGCCGTCGGCATCGAAGACCAATGCCGGCGGATTGCCGCCGTTCCAGATCTCCAGATCGCCGTGTCCCACATCAATCGACACCAGCGTAGTCGCCACGAAGCGGTCGCCGGGCAGCAGGTCGCGCACCCGCCGGTTGAGCTCGCGTGCAATGGTGCCTATCGTGCAGCCCTTGCGCGACATGCCGTCAAAGGGGAAAAACAGCGGCAGGATGTTGATGGCGGCCGGCAGGCCGTGTCCGACCGCGTCGGCCAGCAGGAGATGCAGGCGCCCCGCCGGCGTGCGCCGCGCCAGCACCATGTCGCCGCTGAACATCGCCGAGGGCACCACCCGGTAGTTGAGAAAATCGCCGTCGGGCTGCTCGGTATGGGCCAGCACCCGGCCCAGCACATACGCGGCGATCTCGCTTTCCTGATGCATCGCGTCGTTGAGGCGCTCGATGCGCCGGGCCTGCGACCGCAGCAGCCGCTGGCTCTGTACCAGGCGAATGGTGGCGCGCAACTTTGCCCGCAGCACCGAAAGATCGATCGGCTTGCCGATGAAGTCGTCGGCAAGGTGGAGGCCCTCGATCATGGTCTCCTGGTCGGTCACCGCCGTAAGGAAGATGATCGGCGGGCGCAACGGTCCGGCATCCTGGTTGATGGCGCGGGCGGCATCGAGCCCGTCGACCACCGGCATGCGGATATCCATCAGCACCAGGTCGGGCTTCTCGGCGCGGAACAGGTCGATGGCCTCGGCGCCATTGGCGGCGACGATGACGGTGTGCCCTTCCTTGCGCAGGAAGGATTCGAGGATCAGCTGATTGACCCGCTGATCATCGGCGACCAGGATCCGCAGTCCGGACGTCTCCTGCGCCAACATGCCGGACTGCCTGTCCAAGGCGATGCAACCGCGCTCAGGAAATGACGAACAGCTTCTCGAAATGGGCGATGTCGAGCGCCTGGCGTACCGTGCCGCGGGGATTCGCCAGGGTCAGGCCCAGCTTGGCGCTGTTGGCCCGCTCGCGCAACATCAACAGCATGCCCAGCGCCGAGCTATCGACGCAATCGACGTCGATCAGATCGACGACTACCTCGTCGATGCCCTCCATCTTCAAGATCCTGTCGATCGCCTCGCGGAACTCGCGATGAACGCTGAACTCGAATCGCCCGCTGAGGCGCAGCACCAGGCGCTGCCCTTCCGTTCTGGTTGCAATCTGCATGGCAAACCCCCTTGCGTCTCGCCGCCTTGGCGCGGCAGCCTGTTGTCTCCCGTTCCGGCGGCACAGTGGCTGCCGGAAGCCGATGGCGCGCATGATGCCGCATGAAAACGGGTTTGGGCGGCAATCTACGTAGATTCCGCAGTTTGTCGCGTAATTCACGGATAAACAATTCGCCCGTCGTTTGCCAACATTCTCACCCAGGGGAACAAGCCCGTTCCCCGTTCCGTATTTCATCCCGTTGGCCCGCTCGCGGGCGAGGACTGGCAATGAGCAAATTCGGCAATCTTCCCTGGTTGGGGCTGGCCTGGCTGGTCCTCGTCGGCATCGTTGCGGGCGCCGTCGGCAGCGCCTCCGGCGCGGCATTGTGGGGCCCGCTGGCGTTCGCCGGCGCCGGCTGGTTCGCCCTGTCGTGGCTGGCGGCGCGCGGGCAGCGCGAACAGCAGCGGCAGCTTGAGGCCGCGCGCGCGGACGAATCAAGCCTGCTCAACGAGTTCCATTCCCTGCTCGACGAGTGTTCGCGCCAGTTTTCCGGCCAGATGGGCGTCCAGCGCAGCGAGATCGATCAGGTCCAGGCCCTGCTGCGCCAGGCCATCGGCGACCTCACGGGCAGCTTCACCGTGATGCACGAAAACACCCAGCGCCAGCGCGACGTCACCGTGGCCGTAACCTCCGGCGTCGATGACGGCGAGAGCCGGCGCCAGTTCGATGACTTCGTCAAGGACACCTCGCTGGTCATGCAGCGGGTGGTCGACAGCATCGTCAATAACAGCAAGCTCGGCGTCGAGCTGATCGAGCTCACCGACAGCATCGCCGCCCGCACGCGCGACGTGCAGTCCATCCTTTCCGAAATCGGCGCCATCGCCAAGCAGACCAACCTGCTCGCCCTCAACGCCGCCATCGAGGCAGCGCGCGCGGGCGAGGCGGGGCGCGGCTTCGCCGTGGTCGCTGACGAAGTGCGCGACCTGTCGGGCCGCACCAGCCAGTTCAGCCAGCAGATCAACCTCGTCATCCAGAACATGCAGGCCACAGTCGGCCAGACCGAGGAAGCCATCCAGCGCATGGCAAGCCACGACCTGAGCTTTGCCTTCGAATCGAAGAAAAGCGTCGAACAGATCGTCTCCACCATGGAGCGCCAGAACCAGCAGCGCGGCGCGGCCATCGGCCAGCTCGCCGGCATCGCCGGCGAGGTCGAGCAGCAGGTGGGGCGCGCCATCACCGCGCTGCAGTTCCAGGACATCGTCTCCCAGCTGCTTGGCCACGCCGCGCGCCGTGCCGCGGCGGTCGACGACGTTTCGCAACACCTCGCCACCCTGGCGCGGACGCTGCAGCAGTGCGCGGCATCACCCAATGCCGGGGACGCGCTGGAATCGATGCGGGCCGAAGCCGCCCTGGTCGCCGCAAGGCTGCAGGACATGACCGAGGCCACCGCAAGAAACCCGGTCGCACAAACCGAGCTGAACCAAGGCGACGTCGAACTTTTCTGACCGACCGCCAGCCCCCAAGGAGCCTTCCATGTCCAAAGCAGTACTCGCCATCGACGATTCCCCTTCCATCCGCCAGATGGTGTCCTTCACCCTCAAGAACGCCGGCTATGACGTCGTCGAGGCCAATGACGGCATGGACGGCCTGGCCAAGGCCAGGTCGCAGGGCTTCAACCTGGTGCTCACCGACCAGAACATGCCGCGCATGGACGGCCTGACGCTGATCAAGAACCTGCGCGGCCTGCCCCAGTACAAGGCCACCCCCATCCTGATGCTGACCACCGAATCGTCCGACGCAATGAAGGCCCAGGGCAAGGCCGCGGGCGCCACCGGCTGGCTGGTAAAGCCCTTCGATCCGAACAAGCTTGTCGAAGTGGTAAAGAAGGTCATCGGCTGATCCTCGGCCATCGCGGAGGCTTAGCGCATGACAATCGATCTCAGCCAGTTCTACCAGGTCTTCTTCGAGGAGACCCAGGAGCACCTCGAAAGCATGGAGGCCCTGCTCCTCGACCTCGACCTGGCCGACCCTGACGCCGAGCAGCTGAACGCGATCTTCCGCGCCGCGCATTCGATCAAGGGCTCGGCCGGTACCTTCGGCTTCACCGACCTGGCCGAGGTCACGCATGTTCTGGAAAACCTGCTCGATCGCATCCGCAAGGACGAACTTGAGCTGCGCGCCGAAATGATCGACGCCTTCCTCGACGCCGGTGACCTGCTCAAGGATCTGCTGGCGGCGCATCGCGGCGGCGAAAGCGCCGACCCGGCGCGGGTCAGCGACACCTGCACGCGGCTGGCGGCACTCGCCGGCGACGCAGCGCACGCAGCCGCCGCGACGAACGGCGATCCGGCCATCGGCATCAATGACGCCGCCATCAACGCGACGATCGCGGTCAGTTTTGTTCTCGACGAAGACGACGCCGATGCCGCCGCATCCACGGTACAGAACCTGGTCGACGAGATCTCGACACAGTGGCCGGCGCACCTCGCCGCCCGGCCCGGCGATGCCAGCGGCAGCTGGCGCATCGAGGTCGCCGCCCAGGCCGATGCCGACGTGTTGCGCGGCATGCTTGAATTCATCGCCCGCAGCGACAGCATCCGCATCGGCGGCGATACCGCGACAGCGGGCGCCGAGGATGCCTACGGCTTCTTCGACGACGACACGGCGCCCGCCGCCGACGCCGGCAAGGACGATGCGTGGGGCCTGTTCGAAGACAGCCCCGCGACTGTCGACGCGGCCACGCCGCTTGCCGCCGACCCGGGCTGGGGCATGTTCGACGGCGCGCCGGGTGCGGTGGCCGACGCAGCACCGCAGTTGACACCGGCCACCGCCCCCGCCCCGGCCAGGGACGACTCCTTCGGCCTCTTTGCCGACGAGGAGGCGCCCGCCGTCGCCGTGGCGCCAGCGCCGACTTTTGCAACACCTGCGGTCGCAGTGCCGGCCGCGCCCATCGCGGCACCCATCGCCGCGGCACCGCCGCCCGCCGAGCGCCGCGACGCGGCCCGCCCGGACCGCCGCGCCACGCCGCGCGCCGGCGGCGGCGACAGCTCGATCCGCGTCGATATCGACAAGGTGGACAAGCTGATCAATCTGGTCGGCGAGCTGGTGATCACCCAGGCCATGCTGGCGCAGTCGGCCTCGGTCCTCGATCCGGTCGAGTTCGAGCGCCTGCACAACGGCCTGGCCCAGCTTGAGCGCAACACGCGCGACATGCAGGAATCGGTGATGTCGATCCGCATGATGCCGATCTCGGTGGTGTTCTCGCGCTTCCCGCGCGTGGTCCGTGATCTGGCGCAGAAACTCAACAAGCAGATCGAGCTGAAGACCATCGGCGAAGGCACCGAGCTCGACAAGGGCCTGATCGAACGCATCGCCGACCCGCTCACCCACCTGGTGCGCAACAGCCTCGACCACGGCATCGAAATGCCCGACGAGCGCACCGCCCGCGGCAAGCCGGCCGTCGGCACGATCACCCTCAAGGCCTACCATCAGGGCGGCAACATCGTCATCGAGGTCTCCGACGACGGCGCCGGCCTCGATCGCCAGCGCATCCTCGCCAAGGCCCGCGAACGCGGCCTCGGTTCCAGCGAGCAGATGAGTGACAGCGAGGTCTGGCAGCTGATTTTCGAGCCCGGCTTTTCCACTGCCGCGCAGGTCACCGAAGTCTCGGGCCGCGGCGTCGGCATGGATGTGGTCAAGCGCAACATCGGCGCCATGGGCGGCCGCGTCGAGATCGAATCGATGACCGGCATCGGTACCCGCATGACGGTGCGCCTGCCGCTGACCCTGGCCATCCTCGACGGCATGTCGATCGCGGTCGGCCGCGAGACCTACATCATCCCGCTGGGCTTCGTCGTCGAATCGCTGCAGGTCGAGCGGAACATGGTGCGCGGCATTTCCGGCGTCGAGCGCCTGATCCAGGTGCGCGGCGAGTTCCTGCCGGTGGTCGCGCTGCACGAAGTGTTTGGCATAGCGGAGGCCGAAACGCGGCTGGAGCAGGGGATCATGGTCGTCGTCGAGGCCGACGGCAACAAGGCCGCGCTGTTCGTCGACACCCTGCTCGGCCAGCACCAGGTTGTCATCAAGAGCCTCGAAACCAATTACCGCAAGGTTGCCGGCGTTTCCGGCGCAACGATCATGGGCGACGGCCATGTCGCCCTGATTCTCGATGTCGCGGCACTGGCGCAGATGGCCAGGGCGAGCCTGCCCGCCGCCGCATGATGTGACGCACCCAGCAAGGAACCCACCATGATGATGGCTCAAGAACTGACGGCCCAGGCCAAGGGCGGCGCGAACGAGGGCGGCTACGCCGAGGAATACCTCACCTATACCCTCGGCACCGAAGAGTACGCGATCGACATCCTCAAGGTGCAGGAGATCCGCGGCTACGAACAGCCGACGACGATCGCCAACGCACCGTCCTTCCTCAAGGGCGTGATCAACCTGCGCGGCACCATCGTGCCCATCGTCGACCTGCGCATCAAGTTCGGCGTCGGCAGCGCCGAGTACACGCCGTTCACGGTAGTCATCATCCTCAACCTCGGCACGCGCGTGGTCGGCATGGTGGTAGACAGCGTCTCCGACGTCACCATGCTGCGCCAGGACAGCATCCGCCCGGCGCCGGAATTCTCCGCCAGCGTCGATACGAGGTACATCAAGGGTCTATGCACCCTCGACGAACGCATGCTGATCGTGGTCGACATCGAACGCCTGATGCTCTCGTCAGAGATGGCATTGGTCGACGACTCACTCTCCTAGGAAACCCGCACCGTGAAAAACCTCAATGTCGGCCAGCGCCTGGCCATCCTGATTGCCGTCGCCGCAATCGCCCTCGCGTCCATCGCGGCCATCGGCATCAAGGGCGTTTCCACCATGGTCGGCACGATCGAGGAGCTCTATGGCCACAATCTGGTGACCACCGAGAGGGTCGGCCGCATCCAGTGGCTGATGGGCGACAACCGGTCCCAGATCATGCTCGCCTTGCAGCACGATCCGGCCGGCAAGTACGCCAAACTGCACGACCACGCAGTCGCCAGGCACCTCGACCAGATGGTCAGGAACCGCGACGAAATCAGCACCATCGTTGCCGAGATCAACACGCGTGAGCGCGACGCCGAGGACAGGAAGCTTTTTGCCGACTATTCCACCGCGCGTGTTCGCTACGTGACCGAAGGCCTGAACCCGGCGCGGGAAGCCCTCCTTGCGGGCCAGTTCGAAAAAGCCAACATGATCCTGCTGGACAAGATCAACCCGCTCTATGCCGAAGCCACCCGCACGGCAAATGTCTACACCAAGTACATCACCGACGAAGGCAAGGGCGACTACGAGGAAGGGCTGCGCGACTACGCCCTCGAACGCAACCTGATCCTCGGCATCGGCCTCTTGGCACTTGCCTTGCTGGGCAGCGCCGGCTATCTGATCTCGCGCGGCATCACCCTGCCGTTGCGCCGCTCGGTCGAGGTGGCCAACGCCATTGCCGACGGCAAGCTCGACAATCGGATCGAGACAGACGGTCGCAATGAAATGTCCACCCTGCTGACTGCACTTAGCACGATGCAGGACCGCCTCCTCGCGAATATTGAAACCGAGCGCCGTCAGGCGGCCGAAACCCTGCGCATCAAGATTGCCCTGGACAACGTCTCGACCGGGGTGATGATTGCGAATTCCGAGCGCACCATCATCTACGCCAACAACTCGGTGAAGAAGATCCTCAAGGGTGCCGAAGCCGCGATTCGCCGGCAGTTGCCGAACTTCGACGCCGACAACATGGTCGGCGTGAACATCGACAGCTTCCACAAGAACCCCAAGCACCAGGCCGACCTGCTCGCCCGCCTCACCAGCACCTACGTCGCCAACCTGGAGATCGGCGACCGCCACATGCGCGTCTCCGCCAGCCCGGTGATCGACGACAAGGGCGAACGCCTCGGCGCCGTCGCCGAATGGCTTGACCGCACCAACGAAGTTCGCGTCGAGAAGGAAGTCGCCGACATGGTCGATGGCGCCTTGCGCGGCAACTTCGAAACCCGCCTGCCGCTGGAAGGCAAGGAAGGCTTCTTCAAGCAACTGTCCGAAGGCCTCAACCAGCTCTCCGAAGTCACGCAGAACGGCCTCACCGATGTCGCCGGAATCCTGCAACGGGTTGCGTCGGGCGACCTCACGCAGAAGATCGACGCCGACTACCAGGGCATCTTCGGCCAGCTGAAGGACGACACCAACACCACCATCGAACGCCTGCGCGAAGTGGTCGGCCGCATCAAGGACGCCACCGAAGCCATCAACATCGCCTCGCAGGAAATCGCCGCCGGCAACGCCGACCTCTCGTCGCGTACCGAAGAGCAGGCCTCCAGCCTGGAAGAAACCTCCTCG
>Ga0172373_10003365_pt1 | contig 23425 bp, 19 predicted proteins | sample Lak10m_2_FD_114546 | JGI IMG/M metagenome (GOLD analysis project Ga0172373, IMG submission 114546) | Freshwater microbial communities from Kabuno Bay, South-Kivu, Congo - kab_092012_10m | ecosystem: Environmental > Aquatic > Freshwater > Lake | place: Democratic Republic of the Congo...
AATCCACTTTGGAGCGTGTACAATATTATCAACAACGTAACTTCGCAGCCTATCTTTCACACCGCAAGAAAAAACTTGCTCATTTGGCAACTTTCTCTTCTAACCTTGCGTTGTAATATTAGAATATCATATAAAATTCCGCCAGCACGCGTCGTCTATGGAGTGGACTTGGTATAATCCAATCCGTAAGTCAAATTTGGAGGATTCCGTGAATTCCCGTAGTCAATCGTTTTTTGTGTATTTCCTTCTACTTGTTGCCATTGGCGCAATGCTTTATATGGGTTTTAACCAGAATGCCAATGCCGCAGAGCCCCTTACTATTAGTACGGTGGCGCAACAGGTACAAAATGGAGAAATCGCTCGAATTATCATTTCCGGCGACGATACCATCCGTGTGGTGAGAGTCAATGGCACTGAAGAAGATGCCGTTGAGTCTCGTATTGAGTCGGGAACGACTTTTGTGGAACAGCTCCTGAGTTTTGGAGTGACCACCGAGCAGCTGGACAAGGTGGACGTTGAAGTCAGTGCGCCTTCTCCGTGGGGAGCGGTGTTGAGCGGTGCGGTCTACCTTTTGCCGATTCTGTTCATGGGTGGTTTGCTGTGGTTCATTTTCCGTCAGGCACAGGGCAGCAACAATGCCGCCATGTCCTTCGGGAAGAGCCGCGCGCGCATGTTTAGCGGCGAGCATCCCACAGTGACATTTGCAGACGTAGCTGGCGCAGAGGAATCCAAACAGGAATTGGCCGAGGTGGTCGAGTTCCTCAAGGAGCCGCAGAAGTTTATTCAGCTTGGGGCCCGCATCCCGAAGGGTGTTTTATTGGTAGGCCCTCCCGGCACAGGTAAAACTCTTTTGGCAAAGGCTGTTTCTGGTGAAGCAGGTGTGCCATTCTTCTCGATCTCTGGTTCTGAATTCGTGGAAATGTTCGTGGGCGTGGGCGCAAGCCGCGTGCGTGACCTTTTCGATCAAGCCAAGAGACATTCTCCCTGTATTATTTTCGTGGACGAAATTGATGCCGTCGGCCGTCAGCGCGGCGCAGGTCTTGGTGGTTCGCACGATGAACGCGAGCAGACCCTCAACCAAATGCTCGTCGAAATGGACGGCTTTGACACAGACACCAATGTCATCATCATAGCTGCCACCAACCGCCCTGACATTCTGGACCCAGCCCTCATGCGCCCCGGTCGTTTTGACCGCCGTGTGACGCTTGACCGCCCCGATGTGAAGGGACGTGAGGCTATTCTCCGCGTACACGTCAAAGGCAAGCCGTTGGACCCGTCCGCCGACCTCGCAACGATCGCGCGCGGCACACCCGGTTTTGCCGGTGCAGATTTGGAAAATCTCGTCAACGAAAGCGCCATCCTTTCCGCCCGCCGCAACAAGAAAGCCATCGGCCAATCTGAATTGGAAGAAGCGATCGAACGCGTGGTAATGGGACCGGAACGCAAATCCCGCCTCATCTCGGAAGAAGAGAAGCGCATCATTGCCTATCATGAAGCTGGTCATGCCATCGTGGCAAATGCCATCGCTGAAGCAGATCCCGTCCAAAAAGTGACTATCGTTGGCCGCGGACAAGCTGGCGGCGTGACCTGGTTCCGCCCCGATGAAGACCGCATTCTCATGTCCCGCAAGAAGATGCTTGCTACGTTGGCTATGGCTTTAGGTGGACGCGCCGCCGAAGAACTGATCTTCGATGACATCACTTCAGGCGCTTCCAACGATATTGAGCAGGTGACCCGCATGGCTCGTTCCATGGTCACCCGCCTGGGCATGAGCGCCGAACTCGGCACCATGACCTACGGCCAAAAAGAAGAGATGATCTTCCTCGGGCGTGAGATCTCCGAACAGCGCGATTACTCCGAAGCTGTTGCCGAGCAGATCGACCGCGAAGTCCGCAAGATCGTGGAAGATGCATACAAGCAGGCTAAAGCTTTGGTGAAGAAATATCGCAAGCAGCTGGACCTGGTTGCCAAGAAACTTCTCGAAGTCGAATCGATCAACCGTGAAGATTTCGAAATCCTCTTCCCGGCTCCTTCCGGCAAGAAGAAGAGTGGAACACCGCAGGTTGCCTAGTGTGAGTAAGTAGTAATAAGAAAAAGTGAGAAGAAAAAAGAGCCCTCTGTATTTTGAGGGCTCTTTTTTCTTTCTACTCGTTACTTATTACTTTCCTTCCTTATGCTGCCTTACCAACTCGCGGCGCAGGATCTTGCCGACGGTAGTCTTAGGTAGTTCAGTACGGAATTCGTAGTGGGTGGGTACTTTGTAAGGAGCAAGATGTTCCTTGCAGAATGCCTTAAGCTCTGCTTCTGTCAGTGTCTCGCCAGGCTTCAAAACTACCCACGCTTTCACGGTCTCGCCGCGCTGCGGATCGGGGATGCCGCCCACGCCTACTTCCAATACTTTGGGGTGATCCATAATGGCTTCTTCCACTTCGCGAGGCCACACCTGGAAGCCGCCCGGCTTGATCAATTCCTTCTTGCGGTCAACGATGTAGAAGTACCCGTCCTCATCCATTCGGGCAATATCGCCAGTGAACAACCAAACTTTGCCGTCTTTTAATTCACGCAAAGTGTTGGCGGTTTCAGTTGGCATATTATGGTAGCCCTTCATCACCTGTGGACCGCGCAAGACGATTTCACCAATTTCACCTTGAGACATTTCGGTTTCGCCATCATCAAGGCTGATGATCTTCATCTCTACGTCAGGCAGCGGCATGCCAATGGAACCGGTCTTGTTCACTCCTTCCAATGGATTACAGGTCACAGCCGTGGGAGCTTCAGACATGCCAAAGCCTTCAAAGACCTTTCCACCAGTCAACCGCTCGAATTCTTCTTTGGTCTCACGCATCAGCGGCGCAGAGCCGGAGATACATGCCTTGATGGAGGAAAGGTTGTACTTGCCGGCCTTCACATCAGGGTGATTGTTGATGGCATTGTATAGAGTTGGCACGCCGGGGAAAATGGTCGCCTTGTATTTGCTGATGTTTTCCAAAACGTCCTTCAAATCGCGTGCATTGGGGATCATCACCATGCTCGCGCCGTTCGCCATGGCAAAATTCATTCCCGCAACCATGCCATATACATGGAAAAGCGGAATCCCCATCAACACCATTTCCTTGCCGGGCTCAAGGGAAGGCATCCACGATTTGATCTGTAGGGTATTGGCCACCACATTGCGGTGCATGGCAACTGCGCCTTTTGGCACGCCAGTCGTTCCACCGGAGTATTGGAAGAGCGCCGTATCGTCGGGCGAGATATCGATATTTGGTTTGGCGGCATTTGCGTATTTCTTCATCAAGTCCGGCATCCAAACGTCGCCGTTGTCGAGCACATCCACCTTGTCGCCTTCCTTCTTTTCCTTCACCAACGTGAACAACAAACGGGTAACAGGTGGCAGCGATTCTTTGATGTTGGAAACGATGATCTTCTTAAGCTTGGACTTCGCACGAACTTCCTTGGCTTTGTTATAGAAACGGCTCAGTACGAACATTACCTCAATGCCCGCATCGTTTACAGGAGTTAGAATTTCATCTACGGGGTAGGTGGGGTTAATGGCGACAACTACAGCCCCTGCTTTGAGAATACCAAAATATGCAACCACAAATTGAGGGAGGTTCGGCATAAAAATGCCCACACGGTCTCCCTTTTTTACTCCCATATCCACAAGCGCGGCAGCCATGTGATCGGTCAATACATTCATTTCCCGATACGAAATGACCGCACCTTTGAAGATTGTACAGGCGCGGTCAGGATATTTTTGCGCAGCATTCTCAAGAAAGTGGAATAGCGGCGCTTTTGGATATTCAATTGTGGTGGGTACCCCTTTATCGTAGTTCCTTTGCCAAATCTTGCTGTCCATGCTTCCTCCTCCGGTTGGGTTGTTGAGTGAAGATGATTTTGTGCAAGTATATACTTGAAAATATTAAAAGTCAATTACAACACTCGGCTTTACCTCGCGTTACGAATAAATTGCTCAATTTCTCCCTGCACATTCTCGTCATTTGGATTAAACCACTTGATCTGAGGGTCAGACTCTTTGAACCAATTCGCCTGCCTGCGCACGAACACACGGGTAATGCGCTTCATCTCCGCTTTTGCCTGCTCTATGGACAATTCACCGTTTATTACTCTGACACATTCCCGATATCCAATCGCCGACATGCTTGGCAAAGCGGGGGAGTAGCCCTGGTCAAGCAATCCTTTTACTTCATCAATGAAGCCATTCGCAAACATCAGGTCGATGCGTTCATCCACACGTTGATATAACTCCACACGCGGACGAATCAACCCAACCGTAATTAAGTGATACGGAGAATCTCCCTGCCCGCGCTGCTCGGAGAATTTTTTGCCCGTCGTGAAGATCACTTCCAACGCGCGGATGGTTCTGCGGTAATTCCGCGCATCGATTTTTTCGGCAGAGACAGGATCGAGAGTCCTGAGTTTGTCGTGTAGCCACTCTAAACCTCTTTCTTCTTTTATCTTTTCCAGTACATCCCGCATTTTTTCATCAGGCGTCACTTCGGGCGGAGACCAGCCCTCCGTTACCGCGCGGATATATTGTCCCGTGCCGCCCACAAGGAAAGGCAAAAGATTGCGTGTATGAATATCCTCGATCAACTCTCTTGCCTTTTGTTGAAATACAGCCAGACTCAACGTCTCATCGGGGTTGACGATGTCGATCAGATGATGCGGCACGCGCGCCATCTCAGCGTGGGAAGGTTTGGCGGTACCAATATCCATGCCGCGATAAAAGAGACGAGAATCCGCAGAGATGATCTCGCCGTTCAATTGCTCCGCAAGTTGAATGGCGAGATCTGTTTTTCCAACTGCAGTTGGTCCCACGATAAGAATAAGGGGAAGTTTTGATGAGAGCGACATTGTGTTGCTTTTTTATCTCTCCAGTGCGGATTCAGATGGATTGGACGGGTTGTAATAAACCGTAACCGTTGCACCGATGGGGTAGCGGTTGACAGTTGCGTATGCCTGCCCAGTCACGCGGACGTTGAGGAACTGTTCACCAGCTTTGATCCTCTGACTTTGATAGCTTTGTCCATTCACCACATAAGCATAGACGACCACTGGATACAGGGAATGGCTTCGCCCAGTATGTTTCGATTGCACACTGGACATGAGCACCGTACCCGTTGTGCTGAGCCACGTCTGTGTGGATTGGCGATATGCCATGCTCTGCTGATTGCTCTTATATAGGAAATAGCCGATCCCGCCAAGGATCAAGACGGGAAGCACCATGGTACAAACCGTGGCTGCTATACCTCCAAATAAACCAATGCCTGTAATGATCCATTCCATATTGCCCATGAGATTTTCTCCTTATTACTGATAAAGTTTGAAAGGACATATTAAAATGATATCTTATGGTTTCATTTTAATTTCTTTCTGGTAAACTCCTGAAAGGTTTATTGTTTACATTCTAACACTGAGGAAGCAGCTATGATTAACTGGCAGGAACTCACCATTGATATGTTCGTCCAGCAATTGCGGACGGTATATCAACGCACCTATGGAGATATCAACAGCGATTATGGCCGCATCGTTGCCTGGTGCGGACGTTTGGTGCTCGAAAATATAGCCAACTCTGATGCGCTGTATCACGACATTGACCATACGATCATGGTTTCGCTGGCGGGGCAGGCGATTATCGAAGGGAAGCACCTGCGTGAAGGCGGTGTAACTCCGCGTGATTGGATGCACTACATGATCGCAACTCTCTGCCACGATATTGGATATGTCAAAGGGGTATGCAAGAACGATGGCAGGGATATGTTTGCAACGGGCGTGGGGGATGAGTTAGTTTATGTTTCGCCCGACGGCACCGATGTTGCGCTTACCCCATACCATGTCAATCGCAGCAAGCTGTTCGTGCGGGAACGCTTTGGTTCAGGGCTATTGGAAGGAATGACGAAGTTTCTGGATGCTGAAGTAGTAGCCTCTTTCATCGAGATGACCCGTTTCCCATCTCCTGATGAGGAAATGTACAAAGACACAAGAGGTTTGGGAGGGCTCGTGCGCGCGGCTGATTTCATTGGACAACTGGGAGACCCCGATTACTTCCGCAAGACCCCTGCGTTATTTTATGAATTTCAAGAACTTGGTCTGAATGATAAATTTGGATATAAATTCCCGAATGATCTTCGCAAAGGATATGCCAGCTTTTATTGGGGAAATGTCAGTCCCTATATCAAGGACGCGCTAGAATATTTGCGCCTGACCGAGGATGGCAAACAATGGGTTGCCAACATGTATTCCCATGTTTTCGACGCGGAACACAGCGCAGGTTAGCTCTTACTTTGCTGCAATAAAAAATCACCCGTTCAACGACGGGTGTTTTTTTGTTATAGCGATTTTTGATAAACCAGATGCCAGCCCTGTTGACCGCAGTTCGGGCACACTCTCAGCACTCTTGGGTTTCCCGCTGCTTTCCAGCGGATGCCGCCCATTTCCCAGATCGAGCGCTCGTAATTGCAGTTGGGGCATTGAATCTTCCACGAGCTTGATTCTTTTTTCATGTCTTCGAAAGTGCGTTCCGACAAAAAAGATTTGAAAACTCGCTGCCAGAACGAGAGGGTACTTTCCATGCCGGGCTAGCCTTTTGAATAGTCCTTGATGTTATCTGTGACAGTATCCAGTTTTGCAACTTCTTCCTCAGTCATTTGCCAGCCTGCGCCGCCCGCATTGCTCTCGGCTTGCTTCACGGTTTTTGCCCCGGGGATGGGCAATGCTCCCTTGCAAATGAGCCAGTTCAAAGCGACTTGCGAAGCGGTCTTTCCGCCGTGGTTCTGACCGATCTCCTGCAGCAACCTGATGACGGGCGGCAGCTTCTTGAGCAATTCCGCATATTGGGAAGCACGCACCCCAGGCGGAGGATTCTCCAAGGTATATTTTCCCGTCAGCATGCCTTTTTCCAGTGGTGAATATGCAATGAGACGGATACCCAGTTCCTTGCAGCGAGCCAGTGTACCGTTCTTTTCCACTTCACGGCTGAGCAGGCTGTAATGGACCTGATTAGACGCGAGCGGAATTCCATGCTGTGCCAGCGTGGAATACGCACGCAGCATTCGCTTCTCACCAAAGTTGGAAACGCCCACGGTTCGGGTCAATCCCAGCTTTACGCATTCCACCATGCCCTCCATCATGGTCTCGGGACTCATGATGACAGACGGCCAATGGATTTGGTATAAGTCCACAGACTCCACTCCAATGCGTTCCAAACTTCCTTTCAACGCGCTCAGAATGGATCCTTTGGTAAATCTCCACGGCCACGGGAAAAATTTGGTCGCCACCAAAACAGGCTGCTCTGTCTCTTTCAGGAATTTTCCCAGCAAGCGCTCAGAGGTACCCGAACCGTAGATCTCGGCGGTATCCACAAAGCGGACGCCGAGGCTGAGTGAAACATCAAATGATTCGCGAATGTCCTTGTCTGTATGGGTTTGCCCGTACCCCCAAATGACCCTGTCACCCCATTGCCACGCTCCCAGCCCAATTTGAACGGCATGTAAAAACCTTGTCTCGCTGCTTACTTCGGTCATGTACGGCTCCTTCAGTGATTTGACCGATTCTATCTTAAAAAATCACTCTCACCAAAAATTCAGGTTACAATCAGCCCGCTCAAAAAAATAGTGGAACTACGTGAACGCGAGCCTCTACGGGGGATGGGTCTGGCGCTCCCTGAGTTCCGGGAGGTCCCCGTGACATTAAATTCCAACAAGCGGGATGTAGAACCCGCTTCCAGCCTTAACGAAAGGCTGGGTCTGTCCTTTTCAAATTTACCCCTGCTGACGCGTGCCCTCACGCACCGTTCCTACGCCAACGAACACGAAGACGTGGAAGACAACGAGCGCCTTGAGTTCCTCGGCGATGCCGTGCTGGACTTTATTGTAGGGGAGTGGGCGTACCATCGTTTCCCTGAAATGCCCGAAGGTGACTTGACCAAGGTCCGTTCTTCGCTGGTTCGAAATGAGCGGCTTGCGGAATTTTCCCGCAGGCTGGACCTTGCCCCCGCGCTTCGCCTCGGACGCGGCGAGCAAACATCAGGCGGTCAGCAAAAAGACAATCTGCTGGGCTCCACCTTTGAAGCGCTGGTCGGTGCTTTGTACCTGGACAAGCAGAATCTTGACGCAGTAAAGAGTTTTATCAAACCGTTTCTGGAATCGATATACACTTCCATTCTGGATGAATTACATGACCCAAAAAGCGACTATCAGGAACTGACCCAAGCGCTAAAGCTGGGGACGCCCCATTATCGAGTCGTCGGCACCAGCGGACCAGACCACGCCCGTATCTTTGATGTAGAAGTCGTGGTTGCAGGTGAAGCCAAAGGTCGCGGGGCAGGGTCCAGCAAAAATAACGCCGAGCGCGCCGCTGCCAAAGACGCGCTTGAAAAATTTAATCAAAAATCGTAAATTGAATTGAGCCCATGCCTCTTCGCCTGAAATCCCTCGAACTGCAAGGATATAAAACTTTCGCCTCCCGCACGGTGTTTGAATTTGCGAGCGGCATTACCGCCATTGTCGGACCTAATGGGTCGGGCAAGTCGAACATCGCCGATTCCCTGCGCTGGGTGCTGGGCGAGCAGTCCTACCTGTTGCTGCGCGGCAAGAAGACCGAAGATATGATCTTCTCGGGTTCCGAACAGCGTGCGCGGGCGGGCATGGCGCAGGCCACCATCACCTTTGACAATACCGAGCAATGGCTGCCGTTGGACTTTTCCGAAGTTGCGATGGCGCGTTTTGCTCATCGTGATGGACGCAACGAATACCTGATCAACGGACAACACGTCCGCTTGCGTGAGATGAATGAACTGCTCGCACAGGCTGGTTTGAGTGAACGCACTTACACCATCCTCGGGCAGGGACTTGTAGACGCGTCCCTCGCGTTGAAAGCCGATGACCGCCGCCGCTTGTTTGAAGAAGCTGCAGGGGTTGGCTTGTACCGCGCCCGCCGTGACGATGCGTTGAAACGCCTCGAAAACACCAAGCGAAACCTGGAACGCGTTCTGGATATTATGGCTGAACTCGAGCCGCGTATCAAAAGCCTTGAACGTCAGGCCAGGCGCGCCATTGACTTTGCCCGCGCTCAAGCGGATATGAAAATGATCCTGCGCGAGTGGTACGGCTTCCATTGGCATCGCGCCCAGCGTGACCTGTCCGATGTGCGTGAAACCGTGCGTGGACAGGAAATCCGCGTGCGTGAAGCGCGTGAGTCTCATGAGAAGACTCAAGCCGCGTATGCCACGTTCCGTGAGCGCCTTTCGGGGTTGCGCGCTCAACTCAATGGCTGGCATCGCCAGTCTGCGGATTTGCATAACCAGCGCGAATCCATCAGCCGTGAACTGGCTGTTCTCGAAGAACGCCGCCGCGCATTGACGGGCACACAGGCATCCATCCTCTCCGATCAAGAAAAGGCGATGGCTGAGCTGCATCTTGCCAATGACCGCTATGGTGAAGCCGAGCAAGAACTTGCCCGCATTCAGGCGGAATACGAAGAAGCCAAGTCTCAATTTGCGGGCGCGCAAAACGCCTTGCAGACCCGTGTAGGGGAGCGCACGGCTTTTGAAGAACAACTTGCCGCCATCCGAAATCAGATCGAATCCCTCAGCCAGCAGCGCGCCGAAAACAACGCGCGTTTGGATGAGTTGAAGTCACGCATCGAATCACAGACCCAGAAAATCGAACAAACCAAAAATTCCATCGCCAATGCCGAGAATCTCACCGCGAGGGCGAAAGCTCAATTTGAATCTGCGAAAGAGTCCCGCGAGCAGGCTATGCTTGCCCTGCAGGAGGCTGAAGATAAAGCCATTGCCAAACGCAGCGAAGTGGACTCGATTGAGCAGGCACGCCGCGAGGCGCTTGAACGCCGCACGAAGGAAGAGTCTGATCACTCGCGTTTGAAGGCTCAGCTTGAAGTGCTTGAACAATCCGAGCAGTCGCTGGCGGGCTATGCCGAAGGTGCGCGCTATCTTCTCGATGCTGCTCGTCAATCGAGACTCACAGGTGCGCGTGGTGCGCTCAGCGCTGCGCTGGATGTGCCTGCCGAATTTGAAGTAGCCATCGCCGCCGCCCTCGGCGACAATCTTGATGCTGTTTTGCTCGATGAGAGTCAGTTTGAAGATGCGTTGAGCCTGCTTGAGTCTGATGAGGCTGGCCGCGCAGCATTACTTCCATTAACTCAAACCTCCGAAGTCTTAAAGACCTCGGAGGTTTCCAGCGAGTATCTTGGCATCGCTTCCGAACTCGTCAATGCACCCGATGATTTGCGCGGCGCAGTGCGCTTGATGCTCGGCCAAACGCTCATTGTGCGCGATCGCTCTACCGCTCGAAATTTAATAAAGGATTTACCGACTCACGCGCGCATTGTGACTCTGCGTGGAGAAGTCTTCCGTGGTGACGGTTTGATCATCGCCGGGAAAACCGCCTCTTCCTCGACCCTGGGCAGAGGACGTAAAAAACGGGAATTTGAATCCACGCTGGGTGAGCTTCTCGTGCGCCTCGCGGATTCAAATGAATCCGTGGAGCAGTTGTCCAATCAATTGGCGGCGGCGCAGCGTGAACTGGCACAAGCCGAGACGGATGCGCGCGAAGCCCGCGTCAGATTGGGCGAATGCCAGGAGACCGAGCAGCAGGCCGGTCTTGAGTCTGAATCGATGGCGCGTCAACTGGAGTGGCAGAAAAATCAATTCGTGCAGTTGGAAGCCGAGGCGGGTGAATCCGCTTCGATCCAAAGTAAATTGATCGAATCTCAAACTGAAGTGGAAGCGCGTTCCGCCGAAGCGCAAGTGGAATTGAAGGATGTCAGCGCGAAGTTGAAGGAGGTTTCTGCGGACGAGTTGCAGGAGCAGGCTTCGTACTGGAGCACGCGCGTCGCGGTTGCCGAGCAGTCCGTGGCGGGCGCGGGCGCGAAGAAGGAAGAACGCGAAAAGGAAATCACGCGTCTCGATGTACGCCGTGTTGAATTGGCTACCCGTTTGCAGGAGGCGCAGAATTCCCTGAACGTGTTGGACAATGAAAAGACAAACCTGCGCGAGCGCGAAAGCGGCTTGCACGGACAAATTGAAGAAATGCGTGTGTTGATCGAGCCTGCCGAAAAAGACTTGGAAATGGCCGAGCAGGAAGAAACACGCTTGCAGGAATCTGAAGATAATGCGCAAAAGCATTTTGCCAACGCTGAGCGTTCGTTTGGACAGGTGCAGTTGGAACAGACCCGCAAGATGGAAGCGCTGGATAATTTACAGCAGAAGATCACTGATGACTTCGGTCTGGTGATGTTCGATTACGCCGCGGATGTTTCAGGCCCGGTGCCTCTTCCATTGGATGGCATGGTGGAGCAGCTGCCTGTGGTGACCGAGCTTGCCCCCGAGATCGAAGAACAATTGACGCACCATCGCGCACAACTGCGCCGCATGGGACCGATCAACCCGGATGCGAAAGTGGAATACGATCAGGAAAAAGAACGTTTTGAGTTCATGAAGACTCAGGTAGATGACCTGCACAAGGCCGAAGAGGATTTAAAGCAGGTGGTCGCCGAGTTGGATGAAGTGACCAAGCGTGAATTTGTCCGCACCTTTGATGCGGTGGACAAGCAGTTCCGCGAGACGTTCGTCCGTCTATTTGGCGGCGGCTCGGCCCGCCTCGCGTTGACCGACCCTGAAAATCTGGTGGACACGGGGATTGAAATCGAGGCCCGACTGCCAGGCAGACGTGAACAAGGCCTGGCGCTGCTTTCTGGCGGTGAACGAAGTTTGACCGCGATTGCGCTGGTTTTTGCTTTGCTCAAGGTTTCGCCCACCCCTGTCTGCGTGATGGATGAAGTGGACGCGATGCTCGACGAAGCCAACGTGGGCCGCTTCCGCGACCTGCTCGTGGATTTGAGCAAGGATACGCAGTTCATCATCATTACCCACAACCGCAACACCGTCCAGGCGGCGGATGTGATCTACGGTGTAACAATGGGGCGTGACTCGGCGAGTCAAATTATCAGTTTGAGGTTGGATCAAGTCACGGATGATATGTTGAAGCGGGGATGAAGCAAGTTATGAATGTAGAATGCTTGCCCTGAGCTTGTCGAAGGAATGAAAAAAAGCCCGCCTCAAAATTGAGACGGGCTTTTTTGTATGAAAGCTTGAAGCAGATTTTAGAAAGATTTTCAATTCATCCTTCATCATTCCGCATCCAACGTTGCTCTCTTATGGTTTCGGTGTTGCAGTTCCTTCAAGCTTCTGCAGAGCTTCCGCCTGGGCAGTTTCCTGTGCGTTCGCAGCTTCGGTTGCGATGGTTACGAAGTTCGGCTCGGTGGGGACGCGGGTCTGCCAGATGTCGTAGGTTTCCACGCCGTATTCTTCCTTGGCAGCGGTCAACCAGTCGGTGAAGGCTTTTTGTTTGGCAGTATCGAGTTGGGTAGCGGTCAGCGGGCGTTCCTGCTTTGCGATCAACTGGATGATGTGATATCCGAAATCACTCTTCACGGGCTCGGTGGTGATGTCGCCTGGATTCTTCAGTGCAAATGCGGCAGTTTCAAACTCAGGGACCATCGCGCCAGTTCCGAACCAACCGAGGTCGCCGCCGTTGATACCGGAGCCGGTATCGGTGGAAAGTTCCTTGGCAAGGGTGGCGAAATCCTCGCCGTTTTGCAGACGGACGATGATGTCCTTTGCAGCCTGTTCATCCGCTACGAGAATGTGACGTGCCCATACTTGAGTTTGGGTTGGGGCTACATCGGCAGTGATCTGTTCCTTCAGTTTTGTTTCAAGGAGCTGCGCTTCAAAGAACTTGTTGAAGATCTCCTTGTCAAAACCGAGTTTCACCATTCTATCGTTGGCATTATTAAATTCAGTTTGAAAGCCTTCGAGGGTGTAGGGTGTGGCGGTCGGTTCGGGTGTGGAGGTGGGACCGGCAGTTGGGCTGGGGGTTGCGCTTGGGGCAGTCGTAGCTGTGGCTGTCGGTGCAGATTCGGGGGTGGATGTGGGGGCAGGAGTGGAGGTTGGCGGCGGCGTCTTTGTCACCACGGTAAACGCTTCTGCGGGAACATCAGGTTCGACTACCAGAGTTGGAGTAACCGTCGGTGACGGCGTTCCATTGGGGAAATAATTGAACGCCGTTTTTACGGCTTCGTCCAACTCGGCCTGGTCAACCGTGATGCCGCGTTTCGCAGCTTCCTGGCGCACCAATTCTTCGTTGACCATCTGGTCCAGCACGGATTGGCCAATGGTCAAAGGCGCATCCAAACTGGATTGAATTTGCTGCAGTTGGGCGCTTACATCCATGCCGAACTGCTGATATTGTGAGTACAGGTTGTATTGGCTTAGCAATTGCTGGCGCTGCAAACGTACGCGCGGCTCAAAATCCCTTACGAGGATCTTCACGTCCCCTACTTTTGCCACCGCCCGGTTGGACTGGAAATATTTGATGTCCAGCCAGCCGTACACCAGTAAAAGCACAACTGCGGCAAGGATGCCGAAGAATGTGTACAGGATGATGCGGGTCTGCTGCTGTTCGCGCTGCAAGCGGGCAACATGCTTTTTATGTAAAACGTTCTTTTTGCCCTCTTCATTAGGCATGGTCATACTCCTTCAAAAGTATTGCAAAATGCATTCGTTCTCTTACAAGGTAGATTTGCTGCTGAGGCCGAAAAGAAAAGGTTTTTTCTATAAGATCTCTGTGGCTGTATAAACCGATTTATGCAAGAGAGGTATTAATATAAATTCGGGGCATGGAATTTAATTCCCATGCCCCGCGAAAATCTTTTGGCAATTAGGAACGGTTATCGTCCAATGCCCTGCCGCTGAAGGGCAGAAGTGCCACGTGGCGGGACTGCTTTACAGCCGCTGCCACCACACGCTGGTGTTTGGCACAGGCGCCGGTCTGGCGGCGCGGACGGATCTTGCCGTCTTCGGTTATATATTTGCGCAGCAGGTCAACTTTCTTATAGTCAATGACCAGTTGCTTGTCTGCGCAAAATTGACAAAACTTTGGCTTTGCGAAAAACTTGCGATCACCGCCGCCTTCGCCGCCTGAGAAATTACGCTCACTACGCTCGTTGCGTTCGTCACTCATGGTTTACTCCAAACTTGATTAGAAGGGAAATTCATCTTCCGCCGCACCGTTTGTCGGGTCGGCAGAAGCGCCATCAACTTCCTGTGAATGGTTATTTGAATCGCGTCGGTCACCCAGCATCATCATCTCACTGGCAACGATCTCCACGCTGGTGTGTTTTGCACCTTCTTTATCGTCCCAGCGGCGGGTCTGCAGGCGTCCTTCAATGTAGACCTGCTGTCCCTTCAAGAGATACTGCTTGCAAATTTCAGCGAGATTGCCCCAGGCTACCACATTGAACCACTCGGTCTCATTGTGGCGTTCCCCGTCCGCGCTGTTCCACGAACGGCTGACCGCCACGGAAAACGTGGTCACCGGCTTGCCTGATGGGGTGTAGCGCATCTCAGGGTCTTTTCCAAGATGCCCAATGATCTGAACTTTATTAAGACCTCGGCTCATAACATTCTCCTTGGTAAATTACCGGGCAATTCTACGAAGTGTCGCATAACTTACTACACTCGAATGTGGTGTTATCCACAAGTTTTATCAGCAAGTGTAGTGAAACTATGAGACATAGCGATAAAATAAACTAACCAACAACAGAAAGCATATGACGTATGATCGGTTCCTGGTAACGCAGGTTGCGTTCCAGTTCAAAGGTGGCGGCGGGGTCCATGGTTACGTTCAAGAGAACGTACTGGCCTTCGCGGTGCTTTTCGATAATATAGGCAAGCTTGCGGCGTCCCCACACCTCGGCCTTGTCGATACTGCCGCCTGAATCGCTGATCCAGCCTTTTACCTTGTCAAGCACGCCGTTAAAAGCGGTCTCATCCAAATCGGGCTGGATAATGCACATCAATTCGTATTTACGCATTGGGAAATCCTCCTTTCCATGGGTTTGATCCTGTCCAAGTCGTAGACTTGTCGGGAACGGAAAGGCACGTGTATTGAAACGTACCTATTTAATTAGCGGGGCGAAGTTTACCACAGAATCTTTTGATTCGGACGAAGTACCCCGCCTCCTTCCCATCTGACCATTGCCCCTGTCCGAAGGGCATTTGTGGTGCAACATTTATGTTGCCATTCAGCGACTCGCAACATAAATGTTGCGCTACCTCACATAGATCGGATTGCTGTAGATCCATCCGCGGCGTTTGCCTAAAAATCTTCGATACGCCTCAATGCGGTAGACGCCTGGCTCGGTAGTGATGTGTGTGCCTGCGGTCTGGTTCTTCCAGGTTTGGATAACCTGACCGTCTTTCAAAAGTAGGATCTCGGCTGCCGAAGGGAGTTTGACTTGCAGGGTCACCCCGCCTTTCGCTGGGATCTCATCGCCCATCGTAGCAGAAGCATCTCTCCCTTGAGCAGTGAAGCGGAATCCATGGGTGGGGGCGGGCAGATCATAGCCGACAAAACAATGTCCAGCGGCCATCGCCTTGTAGATGAGATTCCTGTCTGTGGTCACATCCCCGCTCAACGGTTCGGAAAGAAGCGTGTGCGTGTTCACGGTGCGGAAGTGGAATTCATAAGGAAAGATCACGCGGTAGATCGGTCCCAAATTCAAAAGTAGTGCGTGTGCATCCGAACCGCCGATGGCAACTACTGGTCTGCCGTAGGAGAGCAATTCATCCCATTTTAAGATGGTGTTCGGGATAGGCTGATGTGCCACGAACTTTGGGAAAAGTGCGTAGAACGCACCGTGTAGTTTGGTAGGGACAATGGTTTTTAGCTCACTCAGGGCATTCCATAGTTCGATGCCTGTGTAATTTTGCACCGACCAATCTTCCCACGAAATGTCGGTTTCTTTGAAAGCCTTGGCTTCAGGGTCGTCGGGGTGAGCGAGGAATGCCAGCCCGCCTGAATCACGCACTTGGTTGATCAGGTGCTGTGGATTTTCAGCAAAGGTAGCCAGCTCGCGGTTTGCACCGAAGACGAGCAGGTGATTCTTTTGCGGGTCCCGCGCCTGATCGTGGACTTCCTCTCCGATCAGCATGAGGATCTTTTTGTTCTTTTCCTTATAGTAGCCCTCGAACCCGTTGACGAGGATGTTATGGTCAGTGACAATGACCACATCCACGCCTGCTTTGAAGGCGGCTGCGGCAATATCCTTGTGGAGTCCGCTTCCGTCCGAGTAGCGGGTATGCATGTGCAGGTTGACAGTGACTTCGTGCATAAAATTCCTCGTTTCAAATTTTTTCCTCCCTCATCTTTGATATAAAGGCGGGGGAGGAAAGTTTTTTTTGCCGTGAAAGCCTCTTGTTGACGATTCACTTCCCGAACAGGTATAATTCCCCCGCTAATTTCAAGGAGGCACATTGTATGGCTAGTTTTCTAGATATTTCGCTGATTATAACCTCGGTTGGTTTGATCCTTAGCGTTATCCTGCAAAGTAAGGGCGCAGGGCTGGGTGGTCTGACCGGCGCGGATACGGGTGGCGTATTTACAGCCCGCCGCGGTATTGAACGCATCCTCTTTTGGGTGACGATCGTACTCTCCGTGGTCTTTTTCGGCCTTGTGATCACTATTATCATCCTCGGACGCTAATTTTCACAAGCCCCTGTGATGGGCCGCCGTTCCATTGCCCTGAATTGGGGTGGCGGCGGCCTTTCTTTTTTTATACGACTTACCCAAACACGCCGATTCATTAATGTCTATCCTTCGACCTTGCTGTGCTCGGGAGGAATTTTTTGCGCAGAGTGGAAACATGTGTTTTTTCGCTTGCAGCGATGCGCTGAGCCCGTCGAAACGTCGAAGCGCAAATGTGTAAGATGAGTTATATATAACCTATGAAAAAATTACGCTGGCAAATCCTGGTTGTTGCTGTTACGATCGTGATCGTGGCTTTGCTATTGCTTAGTCAGCAACCTGTAAGTGTTATCACACTGCCCGAGGCCGCGCCTGGTGGGATTTATACAGAAGCGCTGGTGGGTTCCATGGGGCGCCTTAACCCAATGCTGGATTGGAATAACTCCGCAGACCGCGATGTAGACCGATTGATCTTCAGCGGCCTGATCCGTTTTGATTCACGCGGCTTGCCCCAGCCGGACCTCGCGGACTCGTGGGGGGCATCTGCGGACGGCACCATCTACAACTTCTCCATCCGCCCGAATGCGGTCTGGCATGATGGTCAGCCCGTCACCAGTGATGATGTTCTTTTCACCATTGAGATGATCAAGAGCGCCGGTTCGCTCTTTCCGCAGGATATAAAAGACCTGTGGTCGCAAGTGGAGATCAAACGGCTGGATGATAAAACCTTCCAGATCAAACTCCCTGAACCATTCGCACCGTTTTTGGATTACGCCACCTTCGGCGTGCTTCCAAAACATTTGCTCGAATCCATCCCCGCTGACCAGCTCGCTACTGCGGAATTTAATCTCAAACCCATCGGTTCTGGTCCATATAAATTTGACCGTTTATTGACGGAGAACGGCCAGATCACGGGCGTAGTGCTGGTTCCCAACCCGAATTATTTTATTCAGCCTCCGTTCATTGAACAGGTGGTCTTTCGTTATTACCCAAGCTCTGCCGCTGCATTCGCAGCGTATCAGCAAGGTGAAGTTCTTGGCGTCAGCCAGCTGACCAACGATGTCTTGGAACAGGCGTTGATGGAGCCAGCCTTGTCGGTCTATACTAGCCGCCTGCCGCAAATGGGACTGGTGTTCCTGAACAATAACAATCCGAATGCTCCATTTTTGCAGAATGCCAGTGTCCGGCGTGCGCTGTTGCTTGGCATTAATCGCAATGTTATCGTCTCCCACATTTTGAAGGGTCAGGCGATGATCGCAAATGGCCCCATTCTTCCGGGCTCATGGGCCTACTATGAAGATATCGAAAAATTTGACTACGACCCTGACGCAGCTACCGCCCTTCTAAAAGAAGAAGGATATGTGATTCCCGCCGGCGGCGGGGATGTGCGCGCCAAAGACGGTCAATTCCTGACCTTTACACTGGTCCATCCCGATGATGCGATCCACACCCAGATCGCTCAAGCCATTCAATCAGACTGGTCATTGATCGGTGTACGCGTGGACCTGCAGGCCGTGACGTACGACTCCCTCGTCAATGACTTCCTGACCCCGAGAAATTACACGGCTGCGCTTGCGGACTTGAACACATCCCGCACGCCCGACCCCGACCCGTATCTCTTCTGGCATCAGTCTGAAGCCACGGGCGGACAGAACTACTCGCAATGGGATAACCGTACTGCGAGTGAGTTCCTTGAGACCGCCCGAACCGCCGCCGACTTTTCAGAGCGTGCGCGCTTGTACCGTAATTTCCAGGTAGTGTTCACAAAGGATATGCCATCCTTGCCATTGTATTACCCCGTCTATTCCTACGGCGTGGATGTGCAAGTGCAGGGCGTGCAAGTTGCACCAATGTACGACGTCAGCGACCGCTTGGCGTTGATCACCGAATGGTACCTTGTGACCCGCCGTACTCTGGAAGAACAAGCAACATCGGCGCCGACCACGGCTCCCTAAATTTTTCATAGCGCGACATTTATGTCGCGTTATGTTTCTATACAATCCTAAAGGAGAAATGACCATGTCAGATGTTCAGAAAGCATTGGAATACGTCCGCGGTAATGGTGACCGCTATTTGAATGAATTAAAGGAGTTCCTTGCCATTCCTTCCATTTCTACCCTTGCAGAAAACAAGGATGACGTACAGCGCGCTGCGGAGTGGGTGGCTGCGCAATTGCGCTCCATCAACATGGACAATGTGAAGATCATGCCGACAGCCGGACATCCGGTTGTATATGGCGAGTGGCTGGGCGCGGGCAAATCCGCGCCAACCGTGATGATTTACGGGCATTACGATGTTCAGCCCATCGATCCGCTGGATTTGTGGACATCCGACCCGTTCAGTGCTGTGGTGAAAGGCGATTATCTTTTCGCGCGCGGCTCTTCGGACATGAAAGGCCAAGTGATGGCGTCTCTCAAAGCAGTTGAGGCAATTGTCCGCACGACAGGATCGCCCGTCAATCTTAAGTGGCTGATCGAAGGTGAAGAAGAGATCGGTTCCGAGCACCTCGGTGAATTCATCAAAAACAATAAAGAGATGCTAGCTTGCGATTTTTGTTTGAATCCCGATGCAGGCATGATGGGACCCGACAAGCCGACCATAACCACTGGCTTGCGTGGTCTCGCGTATTTTGAACTACGAGTCTACGGCCCGGACAAAGACTTGCACTCCGGCTTGTTCGGTGGAACCATCCACAACCCTGCGCAGGCATTGATCGAGTTGGTTGCTGGCATGCACGATAAAAACGGAAAGATCACGCTGCCCGGCTTTTATGACAAGGTCCGTAAGTTGAGCAAGAAAGAACGGGAAGATTTCGAGCGCTTGCCCGTCAGCAACAAGGACTTGATCAAGATGACTGGCGTGCCTGCCTTATGGGGCGAGCCGCAATTCATCCCATCTGAGCGTGTAGGCGCGCGCCCGACTTTGGAAGTGAACGGTTTGCTCTCAGGGTTTACGGGACAAGGCTCGAAGACGGTTCTGCCTGCGTGGGCAATGGCGAAAATTTCCTGCCGTCTTGTGCCAGACCAGACTCCTGAAGAAGTTCATAAACAGATGAAGGCGTATCTCAAAAAGAACGCGCCCAAGACCATCAAATGGGAATTGATCAACCTGCACAACGCAGGTGCGGCTTTGGTGGAGACGGACTCCGCTGGCGTGCAGGCTCTTGCAAAGGCGCTCGAAACCGTGTGGGGCAAACGTCCCTACTTTAAGCGCGAAGGCGGTTCCATTGGTTCTGTGGTGCTTCTGCAAAAATATGTCGGTGCGGATTCTTTGCTGGCTGGTTTCGGCCTGCCTGATGATAACGTCCACTCTCCGAACGAGCGATTGCATTTGCCCACATGGTATAAGGGCATCGAAGCTTTCACACACTTTTTTTATAACTTTAAATAATAAGGAATAGACCTGACAGGTTTAAAAAACCTGTCAGGTCTGGAGTTTATATGGAAGATCGAATTATTACATACGGTGGACAAGCTGTTCTCGAAGGCGTGATGATGCGCGGGCAAAAGGCATTTGCCATTGCCATGCGCGCACCGGACGGCAGCATTGCCGTCCACACCGAAAAACTTGCGGAAGTGTACCGCTCTGGTATTACCAAAGTCCCTTTTTTGCGGGGCGTCATTTTGCTATGGGATGCGCTGGGATTGGGAATGCGCGCGCTCACGATTTCAGCGAACACCCAAACGGGTGAGGACGAAAAACTGGAAGGACCGGCTCTTTACTTAACGTTGAGCCTGTCCCTCGCCTTTGGCATTGGCCTCTTCTTTTTGCTTCCCGCCGGAATTGGTGGTTGGGCGGAACATCTGCTTTCCCAGACCACTGGTGCTTTATGGCTGGGAAATTTGATCGAAGGCGTGCTGCGCCTGTTGCTGCTGATTGGCTACATTTGGGGGATCGGCTTTATGCCCGACGTGAAGCGCGTATTCATGTACCATGGTGCGGAGCACAAGACGATCAATGCCTTTGAAGCCGGCGCGGAGTTGACCCCCGAGATCGTGACAGACTATCCCATCGAACATCCACGCTGTGGGACAGCTTTCCTGCTCACACTGGTGTTGTTGTCCATTCTGGTCTTCACCGCTTTGGGGCCGATGTCCATTTGGCTGCGCCTTATCACTCGCATTTTATTCATCCCGATTTTGGCGGGCGTTGCCGTTGAATATATCCGCTGGACCGCAAACCACCTGGGCAGCCCCTTCGTCCAGTTGTTGATCAAGCCCAACCTCGCCTTGCAGCGCCTTACCACTCGTACTCCAGACTTGGAAATGCTGGCTGTGGCGATTGAGTCGTTCAAGACCATGCGAAAAGCGGAAGCAGAAATCGTGTAATTTGTGCAATTAAGAAAGAACTTAAAGAGACGGGAATTTTTCCCGTCTCTTTTAATTTAAGTGTTTTTGAGAAAAAAAGCAAAAAACTGTTATGCCGAACACCTCGATTAATAAACAATATGGCTTCGTAATCATCTTGCAATGTCGCGGTAATTGTGCTGCAACGTGATTCACCGTGGCATGGACATAGAATGTAATAGACAAATTTGTTAATTGTCTATAGGTGAAATTTATTGCCAACCTCTTTTCCCATAAGAAGCTGCCGCAGTCAGCTCAGGTACTTTTTTTATTTCATTTGATGGGGAGGGCCAGCCAGCAATTGGAGGTGAAAAAACCTAATTTAATGAGCGTATCTCACTTTTCAAAAATTAATTTCAATAAGGAGAATATGAACATGAAAGCCAAACATTTACTCCGAATCGTCGTGCTGCTTGCCGTGCTTTTTAGTGTCTTTGGGACTGGCGCGCAAGTACAGGCGAAGGAGAACTCCGTAAGTAATTTGAGCGCTGTGATCGTCATTCGCAGCATTACTTATTGGGATGCGACCTACACAGGCAGCGTGAACGTCAATCGATATGAGCGCTGGCCTTTTGAATTCGCCGAGACAAATAATTTCACGATCACGGCAACGCCCACTTCAGGTGACCTGGTTCCCTTGATTGTTCTGTTGGATGTGAACGGGAATGAGATTTCCACTACGGTGGGCACTTTGAGCAGTGTACAGCCTGCCGGTATTTATTCCATTATTATCCAGCCCCAAACAGGCGGTGGAACATATAACCTGACCATTCGCAAAGTTGTCGACCCCGCTACTACAGTTGTTTTCAACCCTGAAAGCGTGGATGTGGATGCTTCTTCTGTGGGGACAGTTAATTTAGGCAGCATTCCGAGCGGCGGATATGCCAGTGCAGAATTCACTTGTACCTACGATCCCGCCTTCATCGAAGTGAGCGGTATTGCAGATGCAGGCCAGTTTGGTTTGGATGCTGTCATGATCGTCAATGGTCCTGCGAATGGAAGTTTTTTGGTTGCGATTGCGGGCAGCAAAGGCAGTAAGGCTACTGTTGACGGCCCCGCTTTTACATTCAATGCCAAAGCATTGAAAGAAGGACAGACCTCTGTAAGCTGTGTGGTGCGCGCCTCAAAAGGCGATCAAACGCTGGATACCATCGCATCCACTCCGGGTACCCTAACCATCGTCATTCCGAAAGGCATTCTCGCTGGAGAGGTACATGCAAGCAAGCCTGTGACCGTAAATGTCTACAACGCGGATAGCACACTGGCTGGAACAGTTGTCCCCGGTGCAGATGGGAAGTTCAGCTTGGAGCTTAAGCCCGGAACTTATACTGTCATCGCTTCGGCTGAAGGTTTCCTCGATGCGCAGGGGACGCCTGAGATCAAAAAGGCAACCACAACCACATTGTCCACCATCAGCCTGCTGGCTGGTGATATAGACGGCAACGATGTGATCGATCAATTTGATGCTCTGACGATCGGTATGGGCTACAACACCGGCCTCCCACCTGCCGCAGACTTGAACAATGACGGCACCATCAACGTACTTGACCTTGAATTGCTTGCTGCAAATTACCACCAGTCGGGCGCTTTGGCCTGGCCGTAATAATTATTGATCACCGGGGCGCACCATTTCGGTGCGCCCCGTCATTGGAGCCTATTATGAGAACTATCAAAGCTTTTACTCTCGCAATTATTTTTACTTTTTTCTCTGTGTTCAGCGTCAGTGCTCAATCAGCTGAGACGATCTGGATAACTGCAAGTACTACAGCGTTCAAAACAGGCGAGACCGTCATCGTAACCGTGAATGCTGTTTCTGCAACACTCATTCAGGGATTCACCTTCCAAATCCGCTATGACCCTGCCTGCTTGAAACCAGTCAATGCCACCAGCCCGATCAGCGGCATGAATGGTCTTCAGTTGCCGCAGAACTCAGGTCTGGTGGATGCATCCTTTGCGAGCACCACTGCACAAACAGCGAACGGCGTATTGGCTGAGGTGAGGTTCATCACCCTCGGCGGCTGTCAGACCAACCTCACGCTTGAGTCGGCGGCGCTTGCCATTCGTAATGAATCAGGATTTGCCGCTCCGCTTACCAGCGTGACGGTCGGTGAGAAGAATGTCGTTCTTAACATCGACAAGGAAAAGGGGGAGTCTCAGGACCTCCCTTTATCGGGAACGCCCCTTTTATTGGGGCCAGAGGGTCTCACGACAAAATCAACACTTCCCACCGGGACGATTGTTGTGCTAGCGGTGATCGGAGTGTTGGTGGTGATTGGCGTCTTTATTTTTATTAAACAGCTCAGAGGTTCAGACGCCCCCAAAGTTGTAAAAAGATAATGATATTTAGGTTGTTGGTTGAGGAACGCAAAGATGAAAGCTAAATATTTCCTAGCGACCTGACAGTTTAACAAAAGAATATTGATCGGCAAAAGAAATCGGGTAAAGTTGTTTTGCGACAAACGATTTCACCTGGAGGTTCTGATGCCGATCAACGAGACCTATCGTACTTGG
>Ga0172373_10003366_pt1 | contig 23425 bp, 15 predicted proteins | sample Lak10m_2_FD_114546 | JGI IMG/M metagenome (GOLD analysis project Ga0172373, IMG submission 114546) | Freshwater microbial communities from Kabuno Bay, South-Kivu, Congo - kab_092012_10m | ecosystem: Environmental > Aquatic > Freshwater > Lake | place: Democratic Republic of the Congo...
ACTTCCCACTTCCCACTTCCCACACGGCCGTTTGCAGGGCACTTTGCCCGCGGACTCCCGTCCGGCGGCTCAGCACTTCCCACTTCCCACTTCTCACACGGCCGTTCGTCGAGCTCTTTGCCCGCGGACTCCCGTCCGGCGGCTCAGCACTTCCCACTTCCCACTTCTCACACGGCCGTTTGTCGAGCTCTTTGCCCGCGGACTCCCGTCCGGCGGCTCAGCACTTCCCACTTCCCACTTCCCACACGGCCGTTTGCAGGGCACTTTGCCCGCGGACTCCCGTCCGGCGGCTCAGCACTTCCCACTTCCCACTTCTCACACGGCCGTTTGCAGGGCTCTTTGCCCGCGGACTCCCGTCCGGCGGCTCAGCCACTTCCCCGCACTCCCTCTCCTGCGCGTTTCCACGACTCTTTGCCCGCGGGCTGCCGCCCGACGGCTTATTAACCTCTACTGGCCTATCAAGGGATTCACCATCATGGCAGCTCAGCAAAACAGCGGCGGCTGGCGCGGAAATCGCCCGACAAAGCCGGGCTCCGAGCAGCCGGCCGGAACTGAACATGGCTGGAAGCAGTCGTCCCGCAAATCGTCCGGGGCTGCATCCGGCGGCTCTCGACGCAGCAAACTGCGATTGCTCTTCGCTGCCCTCGTCGTCACCGCTATCGCCGCACTGCTTGCGATCTTGTTTATGCCGGCCCAGCGCCTGCTGACATTTGTTGTTTCACCCAGTATCACAGCCAGCTCAGCACCCGCCGTCCCACTCCTCGCCGCCCTCCCGCCCGCATTCACCACTCGCCCCTCAGATCTCAATCCCATCGAACTTCGCAGCGGACCGGCAGTCAGCGAACTCAATGCCGTTCTCAGCACCATCAGTGCGATCAAAAGCGTCCGCAAGCCCGACGCCGCCATCGTTCTCTGGCTGCAGATCCTCCCCGTTCCCGATCAGCGCCCCGCCGCTGCCTCTGCAGAAAACAAGACTCCCGCTCTGCTGCTGCCACGCAGCATTCAGCTTTCAGAACTTCTCGAACTGCACGCCAGCGGCGCTCCGCCTGCCGACGCCATCGAACCCACCAAACTCCGCGATCAAATCAGCGAACTCCTCAGAACGCTTCCCAAAGCTCACCTCCTGCTGCTCGTCGATCAGCCCGCCCCACTCCTGCCCCTCAGTCACGGCCTCGTTCAGCTCCCCGTCCTCAGCAACATCCATGACTGGACCAAACAACCCGGACTCGAACGACTGGCAGTCGTTACCGCCTGCGATGATCAGCAAATCAGCTGGCCGGATCCCGGTGGCAACGCCGCCCAAACCGCCTTTGCCGCAGCCGCCCACCTGGGTCTCTCTGTCAATGCAGACTCCAACAAAAATCAAGTGCTCTCCGCCACCGAATACGCCAGCTTCATCAACACGGACACCACCCGCCGACTTCAGCCCGTTCTCGGAGCCGCTGCTCCGCAGGTCAGGATCAGTGGCAACACCAGTTTCAATCTCCTCAGCGAACTCCCCAAGGCTCCCTCGCCCACAGCACTCACCAAATCCTCCACCACCGTTCTTCCCGAACTCGTCAAGACAATTCAGCAGGTCGCCCAGCTTCAGGCAGATGCCCCGTGGCTCTGGCTCCCCGTTCGCTGGCAACAGGTCGTCGATCAACTCCGCACCGCCGAAGCGTCGCTCGCCGCCGGTAACCCCGAACTCGCTGCCAAACTTCTCGAACTCGCCCGCGCTGATCTCGCCACACTGCAAACCGCCTCCAGCCAGTTCCTCACGCCCGCGGACCCGAACTTCTCCAGCCACCAGCTCCCCCATCAGCTCCTCGCTGAACTCCCCGCCTCCCAGCGACTCCTCCAGAAATCTCCCGACCCCAATTCCGCCGCTGAAAAATCTCTCGAAATTGGACTTGACAAACGCGCAGAAAATATTCCTGAAATTCTCACTCAGGCCGAAACTCGCAAAAAGCTCATCGAAAACCGACGGCTCGCAGAAGTGGCCGCCGCCGAAGCCTTCACAGCCACCGACCTCCTCCAGCCACTGCTCCTCAGCCACGAAGAACTTCAACTCCTCAGCGAAGATCGCTTTCTCGTCAACGCTCAGCCTCCCGCAGAAAACAGCCTCACACAACAGCAGCGATTCCTCGATGCTGCCACCAGCTTCGCCCGCTCCCGCCGCTCCGCACAACTGCTCCTCAGCCAACTCCTCCAACAGCTTCCCGGCTTCATCGAATTTGCCCCCGTCGCCATCCCCTCAACGACGGAAAACACAACCCCGATATCAACTACAGCCGCTCAGATCAACAGCCTGCTCCGCCGACATCTCAGCCTCACCGACAGCCAGCCGCAGGAAGTTCAGCGCCTCCTTGATGACTGCCGTACCCAGCTCGATGGCCAGCCGGATACTGATCTGCTCACACCCACCGCGGCACTCGTCATCACCACCCGCTTACTGCACCTGCAACTCATGGAAGCACTGCCCGAGCCACCCGCTGACCCCACAGACGCAACTGCTGAACTAAGCAATCGCTCCAGCCGCCTTCAGAACCTGCTCGACCTGTCCCTCCAGCTCCGCTCACTGCTCCTCGAACGCGCCAACGCCCACGCCGATCGCGTCAACACAAACGCCCTCGACCCCGCCAGACTCTCCCCCGAACAACAGCTCAACACCGCACTCGACTGCCGCAGACTGCTCCTGCTTCCGCTCGACTCCGATCGCCACATCAACCTCCTCAAACGCACACAGGAACTCGAACAGGAACTGCTCAAACTTGCCGGATCAGCCACTGCCCCCGCAACCGCAAACGCCGCCGCATCAGCGAACACCCCCGCCGAACAGAATACCGCTCCCCCACTCCCCGCACGGCGACCGGCCGGCTACACCGAACTGCTCTGGCAACTGCAGCTCGTCACGCTCCTCCCAAACCCTTCAGAAAACCTCACCACAGTCCTGCAGCAGTTCCCCGATCAGCCGGAACAGGTCACCTCCCAGTTCCTGCATCAGGCTGGTTCCGCACTGCTGGCAAGCTGGCCCGCCCAGAAAGATCGACTCAGTTCCCTCCGCAGCACCCCGGAACTGCGCACAGCAGATCTTCGCACGCGGCTGCTGCCGCCGCTCTTCGCCCGGCAGACTCTGCCCCCTGCACCCCAGCCCGAAATTTCCGCTCGCTACTGGATGGCACTCGCCAGCGACTACAGCAACTTCCACATCGAACGACTCAGAGCCAGTCGCTGGGTGCTGCCGACGGACCAGTCACCGCTGGCGGAAAAAGGCTGGTATGCACGTCAAATCGAACTCTGGCAGGCCAGCTCCAGATCCGCGCCCCCCACAGCTGCAAACCCCGCCTCGCCCACAACCCCCACAGCCCCGGGCGAACCCGCACTCGAACTTGAAAACGCCCCGCCCGATGTGCTCTTCGCCAATAACTCCACCCCCACACTCGAACTTTCTCTCAGACTTGCCAACCCCTCCAACCGCTCCGGTATCGCCGCCTTCCAGCTGCTGCCTCCGCTCCAGCCCGATGATTCCGCCAGAGCCGTCATTCTTCCCCCAGCTATTGCTGTGAACATCGCCGCTCCAAACGGTCGCGAACGCGCCGCATTCCCGCTTGCACTTCAAGGCGGCACTCCCAGACCAGCACCCTGCTCAGATGCCAGCTTCCTCTCCACCTGGTTCTTCCGCGGACGCTCAAACAACGTTCGCAATATCACCCTGAATCCCTGCGAAGCACTCGACTGGTCCATCACCCGCGCCGCTCAGCCCACAAATTCCTCAGTGCAAATCACCTCGCTCAGCCTCGGTCCCGTCGCCTTTCTGCTCGACTGGTCAGCCAGCATGAAAAACGTTGATGACGGCGGTCAGGGAAATACAGCGCCCCGCTCCGAACAGGCCGCAGCCGCCCTGCAGAAACTTGTTGACCAGCAGCTGCTGGACGGCTTCGTCAATGCGCGCAAAGTCAGCCTCCGCGTGTTCGGACATCGCGAGAATTTTTCGACGGACGGCGTCCAGCAACTCAGTCCGGACTTCGATGCCGCCTTCGCAGGCTTCGACTTCCCCGCCAACGAGCCTCAACAGCAAAGAGCGCTCGGACTGATTTCCATGACGCCACTCGCTCCCGCCATCAGCAAACGCTTCGCAGACGTGAATCAGCGGCTCAACAAATGCACTCCCTGGGGCTGGTCACCGCTCTACGAGTCCATCAGAAAGTGCATCGACACTGACCTTCAGGCACGCTCCGGACTCGTCGTTGCCATCACCGATGGTGTCCCCGGAGACGGTCCAACACCCGAATCTCCCGAACAGGCCAAACGCAACAGCCTTCCCGCACTCCTGCGATCACTCCAGAATCTCAAAGGCCGCGTTCAGGTCCTGATCCTCTGCATGGTCCCAGCGGAAACCGCACGCATCGAAGAACAACTCAACATCGACCTCGCTAAGCTCAACCTCCAACCCGCAGATACCCAACTCCTTCGCTCCTGCTTCCTCATTCGCACGGCCGAAGACCAGAACCTGACCGCTGAAATGGATAACGCCACCCAGCCCGGCGCGCTGACACTCACCAACGGCAATGCCCCCCGCGAACCTGTCGCCGGCCGCATCGATCCCGTCAACGGCCGTGGTCGTGTCGTCTATGCCGCCGATCAGCTCGACCCCGCTCGCGACTGCCTCGTCTCCCTCGGTGCTCAACGCTCCGATTCCGCACCACTCACGGCCACCTTCCGACCACTCCCCGGCGGTCAGGTGCTCATCGAAGCCGACTGGCAGGACCTCAATCGCAGACTCCTCTTCCGACATGGCAGCGCCACCGAACTCTCCGTACCTCTCCGACAAACAGCCGAGATCCCCGCCGCTCCCACCCGTCTGGCCTCCACCGGCCCCCAGAAATTCCAGCCCCGCGGCAACGCGTCCGATCTGCAGTTCCAGCTGTACCTCGATCACGATAACGAGAACTTCCCCGTCGCACTCCCACAGGAACTCGAATTCGTCTACTCCGCCGCCACCGGTGTTCCCGGCACCGCCCGCATTCAGGAATCCTTCGAAAGCTTCCAGGGTTGCCCCGCATGGAAAATCAATATCGCCGGCTGGCACCCCGATGCTCGCATCCGCGTTCGTGCCTTCTGGAAAATGAACGCATCACAGCCCGACGAAGTCATTGCTCTCCCCGTCGCCCTCAAAGCCTCCAGCCCCGACACATCCCGCAAACTCGAACCTGCCAACATGCCACCGCTCAGGCTCTGGTCCAATATCACCGAAGACCGCAGACTGCAGATCCGCGTGGACCCAGCCCCGCCATTCACTCCCCCGGCACCCGGCTCCCATCAGCTTGATCCCCAGTCTCCGCACTCCATCCGCATTTCACTCCTCGAACGTGATGCGGCCGATCGCTGGAATCACGTCCCCACCGCCACCTCCATCCGCCGCCTCGAAAATGGTTCGCTCCTCTGCGAATTCCGCGGAGATGAAAACGCCCCCTGGCTGGCCGCCGATCGTGATCGCTTCGCCGTCGGACTCACGTCACTCAACACCCGTCTCAGCGGAGCCCTCGAAACTGCCGCGGACCTGCAACTCGACCAGCCACTGCCGTCAGACAATCCGTAAACACAGACACTTTACCAGTTCAGTATGGCCCAACTTCCATAAGGTCCTCAATGTCCTCCCATTCACTCCACTGGCACGAAGGCCTCTTCCTCCGGCCACACCACTTCCAGGCCCAGGAACTCCTTCTCCAGGAATCACTCGCACGCTCCACCAGCTGGCTGCAACCCTTCCCGTGGGGACTTCACAGCCTCGAAGTTGACAGTGACTCCCTCGCTAATTGGCGAGTCTCCCTGAGCAGTTGCCATGCCCGCCTTCAGGATGGCACTCTCGTTCGCTTCCCCGAAGACTGCCATCTCTCTCCCGAACCCATCCCGCGAGCACTCTTTCGCAACTCAGAAAGTCGCGTGCGCGTGTCACTTGGAGTCCCCGAGCTTCGCCGCGGACCTTCCAATGTGGCCACCCCCGGCTCCGCACAAAACGCAACCCAGACGCCGCTCCGCTTCATGCCCCACCAGGAAGAACGCGAAGACGAAAATGCAGCCGGAAACCCACAGCCCGTTGACTTTCGTCGCCTGAATCCCCGCATTCTCTTCTCAGCACCCGACGAAAGCCTCCGCGGTTACGACGCTGTCCCCCTCTTCCAGCTAAGGCTCGGGTCCACTCCCGAAGCCCCGCCCAGAATCGACACCGAATACATCCCCCCCATCCTCCGCCTCGAAGCCTCCGCAGAAGCCTCCCGCATCATCCGCTCCGTCTATGATCGACTGGGTGCCATGAGCGGTGATCTGGCGGCAAAAATCCTCGACCGCGGTGTCAGTCTCAGCACAGGTCACCGGGATGACTTCGAAATCATCCTCCGGCTGCATGCAGTCAACTCCGCTCTCGGTGGACTCGCCCCCCTCCCCTTCCTCCCCAACGTGCACCCGCTCACCGCGTTCACCGAACTCGCCCGCGCCGCCGGATTGCTCGCCGTCTTCCGCCCCGAACGGCGACTCGCACAACTCCCGCCATACCTCCATCACGACATCGCACTCAGCTTCAAAGAACTTCGCAAACTCCTCGATTTCGCCGAAGAAACCGAAACCCCCTACAAACGCCGCGAATTCGGCTGGCAGGGACTCCAGCTCGCCGTCCGCATCGACAAAGAATGGCTCGAAACCGGCTGGAACTTCTTCATCGGCGTCGAATCCAGCCTCTCCTCCACCCGCGTCGTCGAAATCCTCTCCGAAAGAGAACTGCTGATGAAAGTCGGCAGTGCCGAGGAAGTAGACCGGATCTACACCGGAGGTCGCGCAGGAGTGCAGGTTGCACCCGTCTCCGAAATCCAGATTCCCCGTGCCTTCCCCAGAAACAACTGGCACTACTTCCGCGTCCAGCGCGATGATCGCAACAGTGCCTGGGTTCAGGTCGAACGCACACTCAATCTCGCCGTCCGCGTCAATGAACGCAAAATCCAGAAGGCCCCCGACGCCGCTCACAAATTCGACGTCAAAGACAACGAATCCGGAAACCTCTTCTCACTCGGCTTCTCGCTCTTCGCCACACGCACCACCTGAAAACTCAAGCCCACTCTTCCAATCCTCAATTCAATCCCCCGCGAAGCCGTCCCATGTCCCGCTCCCTCGTCAGACTCGCTGAACCCTTCTTCCTCAAAGTCCTCGCGCTGGTCAACCAGCCAGGCAACTGTTCCCCGGAAGAACTCGAAAACCTGCAGCGAAAACTCATGGCCGACCTGCAGTCCATCGAATCCCGAATCCTCACCGATCAACCCACCGGCTCCCCAGACTGGGAAGTCGGCAAACGACTCCTCATCTACTGGGCCGATGAAGTCCTCACTCTCAGATTCCCCGACTGGCAGGACCTCGTTCTCGAACATCGCTACCTCGAAGAAAAAAACCGCGCCTGGAAGTTCTTCCTCGAAGCCGAAGAAGGCATCCCCAAAAGCAGCGGTGGACTCGCTGAACTTGCCTATCTCTCCGTCGTTCTTGGCTTCGAAGGTGACCTCGAAGAAGCCTTTCGCAGGCTTCAAAGAGATCTGCCCGGCAATTCACACGACATCGCCGAAGCCCGACGGGCCTGGACCAGACAACTCCAGAGACTCATTCAAATGGACGTCGTCGATGGTCCCGAACCAAAACCACTCGAAGGCTCCGCAGAACCGCTCGCCGGAGAAACCACCTTCACCATCGCTATCGCCAGCTTCATCCTGTCGGCCATCCTCTTCCTTGTCACCATCGTCTGGTGGATGGCTGCCGCTGATTCCACCGGCACAGCTCCCGCTGATGCTGCCCCCAGCACTCCAGCGCCTTCCCCCAACTCTCCAGTCTCTCTCTGAATCCCCGTTTTTTCCGCCTTTTTCTGCCACCTCCAGCCCCGGACATTTGCAGCCCGGAAAAAATTTCCACAAAATCACGCAACTCCTCAGACAAATCTCAGACAATAGTCTCACAAGGGAAACGCAAGCGGTTAAAAAACTCGCCACAACGCGTGGTGAACCTTCCGCGTCTCCCAAAACGGTCAGTTAAGAAAGGCCGCAACCATGCCCGCTTTCATGAAACTTGGCGACATCAAAGGTGAAGCTCAGGACACCGATCACAAGGACTGGGTCCTCATCGATACCCTCTCCGCCGGCATCCATCGCACCATCCCCGTCGGTGCTCTCGATCAGCAGCGAACCAAAGGCAGCACCACCCTCGGTGACGTGCACATCACCCGACAACTCGATAAGTCCAGCACCAAACTCCAGGAAGCCTGTGCCAACGGCACCTTCTTCAAGGAAGTCGAAATTCACCTCTGCACCACCGTGAAGAACAAACAGGAACCCTACCTCATCTACAAACTGTCTGACGTCATCATCAGCAGCTACAGCATGCACGGCAACGCCACCGGACAGCCGCTCCCAGGTGAAGACTTCTCCATGAACTACCAGAAAGTCGAATGGACCTACGTCGTTGTCGATCCCAAGACCGGTGACAACAAAGGCAAGGTCGTCGGCAAGTACGAACCCGCAACCGGACGCAGCTGATTCCCGCTCAGCCTTCCCGCTCCGCTTCCAAACGCTGCCGGCTTCCCTGATGCTCACTACAAAACGTGGTGTCCTCAGAATCCCGGCAGCGTTTTCCAGTTTGACCTCCTACATTCACAGGTGCTTCCATGGCTGAACTCACTCAGGATAACAAACCACTCGCCGTGGAAACCCCGCTCGGCAAAGATAAACTCCTCCTCGCTTCCTTCACCGGCAGCGAAGCCATCTCCGATCTCTTCAACTTCGAACTCGAACTCCTCTCCGAAGACGGCGGGATCAAACCCGCCGATATCATCGGCAAGCCCGTCGGTTTCTGCATCCGACGTCCCGATGGCAAAACCCGATGGTTCCACGGCTTCGTCGCCGCATTCGTCTACGCCGGCTTCAATGATCGACTCTACTTCTATCGCGCACAGGTCGTCCCCTGGCTCTGGTTCCTCACCAAAGCCTCCGACTGCCGTATCTTCGAAACCGAAAAATCCAAAAACGCCCGCGAAATTATCGACAAACTCCTCTCCGGACTCGGCTTCTCCGATTACAAATGGGACCTCAAACGCACTCCGGAAAAACGCGAGTACTGCGTGCAGTACCGCGAAACTCACTTCGACTTCCTCGCCAGACTCCTCAGCGAAGAAGGCATCTTCTGGTACTTCCTCCACGAACAAAACAAACACACACTCGTACTCACCGATCACCCTGGCGGACTCTGCGATTCCAAAGACGCTGATCTCGAACTCGCCACCAACGCCTCACACTCCGAAGAAACCAACAACCTCCGAACCTGGCGACGCAACTGGCAACTCACCACCGGACGCTACACTCACACCGACTACAACTTCGAAACTCCCTCCACCTCACTCCTCGTCGATAAAAACAGCGTCGTCTCGCTCACCGGTAACTCCAAACTGGAATACTACGACTTCCCCGGCATCTACGGCACCATGGCCCAGGGCGACTCACTCGCCATCCTCCGCATCGAAGCCGAAGAAGCCCGACACGATAACGCCTCCGGCGAAAGCACCTGCTCCTTCTTCTCCCCAGGGGCCCGCTTCACCATCAAAGCACACTACGACCCCGCTGAAGTCGGCAAAAAATGGGCACTCGTCTCCGTACAGCACCAGGCCTCCGTCGGCGGTGCCTGGTTCTCCTCAGAAGGCGCCAGCGACTTCCTCTACACCAACTCCTTTAACTGCCTCCCCGCCACCACACCCTTCAGACCAACTCTCAGACCCGCTCCCGCCATCCACGGCATCCAGACCGCCCTCGTCGTCGGACCCTCCGGTGAAGAACTCTACACCGATCGCTACGGCCGCGTGAAAGTCCAGTTCTACTGGGACCGACTCGGTAAGAAAAACGAACGCTCCAGCGCCTGGATTCGCGTCTCCCAGGTTCACGCCGGAAAAGGCTGGGGGATGATGGACCTCCCACGAATCGGCGAAGAAGTCATCGTCAGCTTCCTCGAAGGTAATCCCGATCGACCCATCATTATCGGTCGCGTCTACAACGGCGAAAATGCGCCCCCATTCGCTCTGCCAGGTGAAAAAACACGCCGCGGGAATACCACAAAATCCCACAAAGCATCCGGCTACAACGAAATGTCCATGGATGACACCGCCGGAAAAGAACAACTCCGCATCAATGCCCAATACAACATGGACACCAATGTCAATAACAATCAAAACCTGAATGTGGGTGACGATCGAAAAAATACAATCGGTGGAAACGAAGATATCACCATCGGCAAAGATCAAACCGTCACCATCGACGCTAATCAAACCATCAAAATCGGCTCAAAAATGCAGCTCACTGTCGGCTCCGATCAAACAATCGAAGTCGGCGCTAATCGCAAAGATGACGTCAAAGCCGACGAAACCTCCACCGTCGGCGGAAAACAAAAACTCACCGTCGGCTCCGATCAAACCGTCTCCGTCGGCGGAAAACAAGCCGTTACCGTCACCGGTGATGCCACCCTCGCCTCCCAGGCCAAAATCAAAATCGAAGCCACCGTCTCCATCGAACTCATCTGCGGCGGCAGCACCATCAAGATTTCCCCCACAGGCATCGAAATCAAAGGCCCCATGATCACCGTCGAAGGCACCGCCACCGCCACCATGAAAGCACTCAATACCACCGTCCAGGGCTCCGCTCTCCTCACCCTCACAGGCGCCATGACCAAAATCAACTAACCCCCCCTCCCCCCTCTCCCCGACCAGGGGAGAGGGGCCGGGGGTGAGGGGCCAAACCCACTTACTCCCCTCTCCCCGACCAGGGGAGAGGGGCCGGGGGTGAGGGGCCAAACCCACTTACTCCCCTCTCCCCGACCAGGGGAGAGGGGCCGCGGGTGAGGGGCCAAACCCACTTACTCCCCTCTCCCCGACCAGGGGTGAGGGGCCGGGGGTGAGGGGCCAAACCCACCAGAACCCCCAAACACACCCTCAACAACTCGCATCCCCACCAACCCCACCACCCGATCCCGTCATGCCCGCCTTCCTGCGCGCCCTTCTCCCCGGTAACACCTCACCTCGCGATGTCGCCGCACTCGCCGAGGGTCGCACGGTCATCATCGGTCGCAGCCCCTCCTCCGATGTTCCCTTCCCCGATGATCAAAGCATGTCTTCCCGGCACGCGTCTCTGCTTCTCACTGCCGATTCCTGTACCCTCCGCGATCTCTCCAGCACCAACGGGACCACGCTCAATGGCGAACCCGTGCAGACAGCCCAGGTTAAACCCGGTGATTCTTTCGTCTGCGGCCAAACCACGTTCCTGATCGAATGGACTGGTCCTCCTCCAGCCGTCAAAACATCCGCCACCACTGCTGCCGGCTCCACAGTCGCCGCTGCCCCCAACTCCGCCGCCCCAGCTGCCGCCCCCACACCCAAACTCCCCCCGGAACTCATTCCCACCGCCGGCTTTCTGCTTCCAGCCGCCGACCCCATCCTCGCCCGCTTCCAGCTGCGACAATCCATCCCACTCACACCCGAAGACAACGAAACCCCGGCGGACTTCCTCCAGCGACTTCCTCACCCTGCTGCAAAACTCGAATTCCTCGCCTTTGCCCTCCACCGTCGCTGCGCCATCAACTGGCTCGCTGCTGCCATCACTCAACTCCCCGATCTCGACCCCGAAGAAACCGCCTTCCTGCAACTCATCCAGAACTGGTGCACCGCCCCCACAGAAGAACTCCGCCGAAAAATCCAGACCGCCACCGAACCGCTTGACCCCCAGCGTCCGCTCAAGTGGCTCGGAACTGCAGTCTTCTTCTCCAGCGGCAGCACCACTCCACCCGGCTCTCCATTTCTCGCCCCGGACCCCAAAACCTGTCATCAGGCCATTCACGCCGGCCTTGTCATCCTGACACTCAGTCTCGCACCATTGCCCCCACAAACGCTCGTCACACAGTCCGCACTCGTCGATCTCGCACTCAAGCTCGCCAACCCATGAATCAGCCAGCCTCCAATCCCATCCTCAAGCGACTCCAGACCCTCGAAGGACTCTGGAACGAATTCGCTGCTGATCCCGACGCCCGCATCCTCCGCTGGATCGCCTCCGACGACTCCGTGCAGATGCTGCAGACATTCATCGACCTCCAGTCCGAATCCAGCGAAATCCCCGATCTCTTCATTGAACTCAAATCCCCGCTCCTCAAACCCGCCGAATGGACCTCGCAACTCCTCGCCGAATTCACCCAAACCGTCGCCGATAATCGCACCAACATCGAAGCCCTCGGCATCGTGATTCGCTGGAACCCGCCGCCCCCGCAACCTCCGCCCGATCACCGCACACTGCTGAATTCATTCATCGAATTCGCCACCTTCACTCAGTCACTCGCCGACCACTTCGTCGTTGTCCTCAATCCCTCCGCCGTCATCAGCCGCAGCGAACTCGACAACTGGCTCACCAAACTCACAACTCTCCCTATCCCCGAAGCACTCCGCTTCATGGTCATCGACTACGACCACCCGCCACAACTCAGCCAGCTCGCCGAATCCCCCGTCGTTCGCTCCGTTGATCCTCAGCTCAACATGTCCCAGGCTTACGAACAGATCGCCGCTGAAGCTGGTCCGCCAGGTCCCGGTCACGACTTCCGCCGCTACTACGTCGCCACCACCAATGCTGCCGGACAGGGCGACACCGCCGCCGCCTCACAAGCCGCCGCCAAAGCCATCGAAATTGCCGTTCGCGAAAACTGGCACCACCTCGCCTGCACCGTGCAAATGGCCCTCGGAGCTGCCTGGTTCACCGCTGGCAAACCCACAGAATTCCTCAACTGCTGCCACGCCGCCCTCAAACACATCCTCGGACAAACCGACGATGTCGGCCGAAAACTGCTCGTCACCGTCCACATGTCCACCGGCTCCGCCTGCATCGCGGCCGGAAAAACCGCAGACGCCGCCACGCCCTTCCAGGCCGCCGCCGCAGCAGCCGCCGAAATTCAGGACCACCGCGGCGAACTGGAAGGCTGGAGAATGGCCGCCTGGTGCCTCGAACAGGCCGGACAAACGCAGCCCGCCTGGGACTGCTCCCTCAAATCACTCGCCGCCGCAAAACTCATCGATCCCGAACAACGCCGCAATACCCACCTCCCCTGGGCCGGCGAAACCATGCTCCGACTCGCGCGCAAAGACAAACAACGACGTGATCTCACCGAGAATCAAATGACCGAACTGCTCGGGCAGGACTGGAAATCACTGCTCAATCCAGGAGCCGTCTGAAATGATCGCCGCCAAACATCTCGATCCCGTCATCGGCGTCGATATCCACCTCATCCAGCCGCCCGGACCCGTCCCGCCGGTTCCCATTCCTCACCCCTTCGTCGGGTTCCTGATGGATCCGGCCGACTACGTCCCCATCGTCGGCTCCACCGTCCTCATCAACAACATGCACCGGGCCCAGGCCGGCACCGCAGGCAAATGTGTCCCGCCCCACATTCCCATCGGCGGCGTCTTCGTCCCGCCTCCTCCCGGCAACGAATGCGAAATGTTCATGGGCAGCGCCACCGTCGAATGCGATGGCGATGCCCTCAGCTACATGGGACTGCCTGCCCTCAGCTGCCAAAGCGTCGGTATGCCCTCCATCCCACGCGTCTCACCCAAGAAAAAAACCATCCCCAAATGCCTCATGCTCCCGACCTCACAGGTCCTCGCAATCCCCGCAGGACCGCCCGTGATGGTCGGTGGCCCGCCCACGATCTCAATCATGGGCATGGCCATGAAAGCCGGCGCCGCTGCACTCGGTAAACTCGCCAAAGCCTTCAAAAAGATTCAAAAGAAAAGCAAACGCTGGAAAGCAATCTCCAAACGCGCCCACGAAGCCGCCAAAAAGGCCATGGACAAGCTCGGTGTCCCCCCCAGCGCCCGCAATCGCGTCCACCGCGCCATCTGCTCCGTCACCGGACACCCCGTCGATATCGCCACCGGCAAAGTCTTCACCGACGCCATCGACTTCCAGCTCCCCGGTCCGCTCCCACTCGTCTGGGAACGCGTCTGGTTCTCGACCTCCACCTACAACGGCCCACTCGGACACGGCTGGCACCACAGCTACGACCTCGGACTCGTCGATGAAGGCGAAGCCGTCGCCGTCCGACTCCCCGACGGCCGCCCCGTCGCCTTCCCACCCATCGCTCCAGGCGAATCCGTCTTCGACCGCACCGAACGACTCACTCTCTCCCGCAGCCACGATGGCTACTCCGTCCGCAACGCCGAAGGCATCTCCTTCCACTTCGGCGTCGTCACGTTCGACTCCCCCGTTCAAAAACTGGTGGCTGTCACCAACCGCCAGAACTTTCGCATCGACTTCAGCTACGACAAACACGGATACCTGTCGGAAATCCGTGACAGTTCCCGCCGACTGCTTCCTGTCACCACCGACCAGCAGGGCCGCATCACAGAAATCCGCGCCCCGCACCCGGACGAACCTCGCCAGACATTCCCCCTCGTTCGTTACGAATACGATCACTCCGGTCTCCTCGTTGCCACCCGTGATCCACTCGATCACGCCATGACCTTCCACTACAGCCCCGGCGGATTACTGCTTCACGAAACCAATCGCAACGGACTCACCTTCCACTTCGAATACGATGCCGACTCCCCGGACGCCCGCTGCATCCACACCTGGGGCGATGGCGGCATCTACGAACGCTGGCTCCACTACGACACCGAACTCCGCCGCACCATCGTCACTAACTCGCTGGGACAGAAGACAGTCTACGATGCCAATCAAAACGGCGTGATCACAACCGCCGTGGATGCTGCTGCAAATGCAACTCAGACCATCTTCAACGAATTCCACCAAGTCGTTGGTCAGATTGATGAAGTCGGATTTGAGACGGTCTTTGAATACGACGCCCGCGGCAATCGAATTTCAACGACTTTTCCTGACGGATCGGCACTGGCCTTCAACTTCGACGAACATGATCTCCCGGTCTCTGCAGTCGACGGACGTGGAGGACTCTGGACATGGACTCATAACGATCAGGGCCAGATAGTGCAGCGGAGCGATCCGACCGGGGCGACTCTTAGCTACGCCTATCGAGCAGGACTCCTCGACTCAATCACCGATCCTGCCGGACAGAAAACCACACTGACACACGATACTGCCGGAAATCTCGAATCCATAACGCTCCCAACCGGCGGCGCAATCAATTTCAAAAGCGACGTCCTCGGTCGTTGCATTCTCCGCTCCGCAGTCCTCGGCGCAACCACCTTATACACGTACGACCTGAAGGGGCGGGTTACTGCAGTGGTTTCACCACGCCCTGGACTCACTTCCGAAACGATTTATGACCCGGAAGGCAACATACTCGAATCACGCGCCGGCAGTCGCACCGTCAGAATGGAGTGGCAGGGACTTTCCCGAGTGCGCAGCAGAAGTGACGGACAGACGACACTCCGCTTTCTGTATGACACGGAAGAAAACCTCATTGCCGTCAAAAATCCGGCAGGTGATGTCTACCGATTCGAACTTGACGAAAAGGAAAACGTAGCCCGGATCCTGAGCTTCGGTAAGACTCGCACGATATTCACCCGTGACGCCCTTGGTCGCGCCGTCAGGGTTGAAAAAGCGTCGGGTACCTCGGTGTCGTACGAATACACAGCCTTGTCGCAGGTCTCGCGTGCCCTCTACAGTGACGGTGTGGTGCATAGCTACCTCTACGATCAGGCCGGCGACCTGATTGAAGCAAACAGCCCAGGCTGCACTGTGACTCTTGAACGAGATGCCGTTGGTCGAGTCCTTGCTGAGGTGCAGAACGACGAATGGGTAAGAACTCAGTTTGACAGCAATGGCCTGAAAGCATCGATGAGCTCAAGCCTCGGTGCAAAGGAAATCGTTTTTAGAAATGAGATCGGTCGTCCAATCGCTCACCAGCGACTCGATACCTGCGGCGAAGACAACATCGAGTGGCTGGCGAAAATCGAGCGATCCGCGAACGGCTGGGAGTCCACCCGAACTCTCACTGGAGGAATTACATCCCAGTGGCAGAGAACGGAGGCTGGTCTCCCCAAGCAGCAGAACATCATGTTTTCCGGCGGCCTGAGATCTGTTTCCTACAACTGGAATAAATTCGGCTCTATCGAGTCAATCCACGAATCGGCGTTTGGATTAACGGTATTCGGCTACAGTCAGTTTGGAGATCTCCAGTCCGCGACACGTGACGGACTCCCTGAAGAAATACGTGTCGCAGATCAGTCGGGAAACTTCGCAAACAGTTTCTCGACCACCACTCAACGGTTCGGACCTGATGGCCAGATCCTTGAAGCCCGCACTCCGGAGGGACTTACTTACTACCGCTACGACCTCGATGGAAATCTCGTCGCTCGTGACACTCCACAGGGCCTTTGGGAGTATCGGTGGAGTGCGGCTGGAAATCTGGTCGAAGTGGTTCGACCAGACGGCGTCTCTGTGCAGTTCACCTACGACGCATTTGGACGACGTCGCACAAAAACTATCCGTGACACCACTATCTCGTGGACATGGGATCAAGACCTGCCCATCCACGAGAAATGCAGCCGATGCGTCGATCCCCTGACAGCCGGTCCTGACTCAAACGAGCCCGGAGAACTGCAGACATCCGCCATTACAACCTGGATTTATGATCCCGACACTAAGGCGCCGGTCGCCTGCGTAAAGGCCGGGAAACCCTTCTCCTTCATCGCTGATCACCTTGGCTCTCCAGCATCCGCGTATGACGAATCCGGAGCACTTGTCTGGGACGCCACAATTTCTCTCTACGGTGAGCAGATTAATCGATCAGGGGACCCGTCATTCTCCCCGTTCCGCTTTCCAGGCCAGTACGCAGACGCCGAAACCGGGCTCGTGTACAATCGATATCGCTACTACGACCCGCAGTCAGGTATATACCTCTCCCAGGACCCTATCGGACTGCTGGGCGGCCACCGGCTTTATGGATACGTACGCAATCCCACCCTGGACACCGACCCCTTCGGACTCGCCCCCGGCGACAGCGCAGCGCTGGACAGGGCGCTCGGCGGCGCAGTCGGTGATCAACATCAGGCACACCACCTGATACCCTGCCAGGTTTGGGATAACAACCAGGCCATGTTTGATAATCTTGGAATGGAAAGAAATGCAGCGTCTAACGGATTGCTGATGCCAAGCGACGCAACTATACAGGGTGGACGAGTCGGACATGTCGGTTCCCATCCAAGGTACAATCAATTGGTCGCGGACGAAGTTGACTCCATCCGCACGTCTCTCGCTGATGGCTTAATCACTCGCGGAGAAGCCAGAGAAATGCTGGACGACCTGCAGGTCGATCTGCGTCAACGCATCAGAAACCAAGACCCATCTATTCCAACCACAGCATCCGCAACCAACCCATGTAAGCTCGCATGATTAATGGAGGATTTTCGTGTCTTTTTTTATGATGTATCGCCATTCCGGGGGAGAGCCAGGATTTCCTGCATTTTTCGATCGAATGCTCGATCGTGATTCGGCTGGAACCTGTGAACCAGCCGGAGCCGCCGGTGAGTATCTCACCAGTTTCTCCGCAAATCTGCTCACCTTTCATTGCAAACATAAGTGGTTGAGCTTCGATTTCGATAACGCATCCGGTGGTGAATACTTTTTCTCGCAACGACTCTGGGGAATCTGCGATGGGCTCAATCTCCCCGACCACTCAATCAAAGCCGTCCGTTTTGTTACCATGGCAGACAAACCCGCTGCTGACAGTGATTATGTCGCTGTTCGCTTCTTGTCCCCGCTGGAGGCGGTTGACCCGGCAAGGTCAGTGGTTGTTGCGTCTGAGAAGCATAAGTTCTTCAAAGTAACGAAGCACTTGGCTCTTGATGCCGCAACAGTGGGTGATCTGGATCTCTTTCGCATCAAGAATATGACCCTCGGGGCGTTCCTTTTCTGCTCCGATCGTTTTCGGGAAATGGCAATCGATATCGGAGCAAAACTACGATTCATTCCCGAGGAAGAGGCCGCTGAGGTGTATGCCCAGACCATAAATCCACTGACAACCCAGTAGCCCCCTTCTCCAGATCCGTGCCCAAAGCAAATTCACGCGCAAGGTAGAGGAGCAACAAAAACAAGGGGCAAAAAAGGGAGTGTGACCGCACCTGCGGTGTGAGAATAGAGAAAACTGGTGGTGTGGGAAATTGGCCTTCATGCAATGCTATGCGGGTGTAACAAACCGAACACAAAAGGTGCCATGCACCTTGACGCCCGAAACCCAGCCTTTTTCCTCACTCCAACGCACTCCACTGCCGCGCACTTCACCGCCGGCATCGCCGGGGGCGTCACCCGTAATTTCCACCACATCGAAGGGCAGCATTCGGTCGGGCTTCCGTCGGCTACGCAAACATCCAGCCTCGCCGCACGTCGTTGACATGTGCAGACCCCAACATCCGCGAGGGCCGTTTGCCCGCAGGCTGCCGCCATGCGGCTGAGACTGAGCGGTTGGGCGGAAGCCCCCGGCAACGTCTCGCACCAAAGGTGCGCGCGCCGCCCACGACCCACGCAGCGCGCCTGCAGAGCCGTTTGCCCGCAGGCTGCCGCCATGCGGCTGAGACTGAGCGGTTGGGCGGAAGCCCCCGGCAACGTCTCGGACACAACCGAAGTGCCATGCACTTTTACACCCGAAACCCGGCCTTTTTCCTCACTCCAACACCCCCCGCTGCCGCTCACTTCACCACTGGAACGCCGGGGTCGTCAACCTCAATTCCCCACCGCCTCGAAGGCAAGCCTGAAACTCCTCGTCCCGAAACTGCTGTTCCCCCGTCACTGCTTTTTTCTGGCGATCGTGTACCAGGCAAACAGATCCGTCTGCAGATTCATGCCGCCGTCTGCATCCCAGCCTAAAATATGCCCCAGTTCTCGCGCTGGTTGATCATCGACCACATCAAACTCAAGCACTTCAAAACCCGCGGCCGTAAACTGCTCCGGCGTGAAAGGGCTCTCTCCGTCAGCCCAGGTGATGTATGGCTTGTCTGCGGGGGCCTTTGGAGGACAGAAGTTATAGATGCAGAACAGCCCGCCGGGCCTGAGCATCGCTGCAACCTGCCGCAGATAGATTTCGTCCGTTACCCCCAGATCAATCACATGTCGCGGACTTGCGGGCTCACGAACCGGATGAATGTAGCCCTTCTTCAACGTGTTTTTCGACAGGAAAAGGTCGTAGCCCGTTCCGGCCTTTTGTACCAGTTCCTGCTCGGCCGGAAAACGACCGTTGAGCAATAACAGGCTGCCACTCCCACAGGGGCCTGAACACGACTCGTACATCACCGGAAGCAGCGGATCGACATCTACCGCAGTCACTGCCAGTCCCGCCTGAGCAAGCATCCGCAGGTGGCCGAGACTTCCATAACCGAAGTCAAACACGCGAGCCCCCGCGGCAGGAGAAAAACCGTGCTTCTCCGCAAGGTCCAAAGCGCGCGCGTATGTCAGCGGTGAACCGTATCGACCAACATAAAACAACGACTCATCCACCAGCACCTCTTTGCCACCAACCATGATCCTGCGGGGACGCACCGGTTCCAGTCGAGCAGCCTGCTCAGCCCATTCCCGTGTCCATTTCCCGCTCAACACAGCCTGCACCCTGGAAACCTCCTGCGCCAGCTGGGAAACGACCGAACCAGGGGAAGCAGCAGTTTCCGTCTCCTGCCCCTGCACGGCAGCAGAACCTCCGCACACCCACAGCAAACTGACCGCAGTCGGACACATCAACCGGAAGACGATGTTCATACGATAACCCTGATTTAACGCCCGGGAATCACTCGCAACCCCTGCAGAGCATACCCAGGACGGCAGCCTGTGCATACCCCGTGACTCTGAGCAAACCGGTTTCCATGGGATGCGGCAATTCCCACAGCAATCCCATTCAGCCAGCTGATCTTCCCCTTTGCATGATCGCCCACGATCAGATTGAACCGGTGCGCAAGGTCGAGCGATGCTGATTCAAAGCAGGCGAAGTTTTCGAGGTTGACATGGTCCAGTCGCATGGGACGCTCTTTCGCCGGGCTGTCAGTGCTGCGTGCAGGAAGAAACTGGGGTCAATGTTCGACGTCAAGTCCGTTGCTCAGGGCCTGTGCCAGCTGTACGGCTGCTGACCTGTCGCCAGCCCTCATGCGGGCTTCCAGCTCATCTATCCTCTGTTTTGTCAGAGGCCCCCGAGTGGATTCAACGCCGAAGAACGTGGACAGCAGAATCTGGTCCGCATCAAGACCATGTACATTGTGTCGAACCTTCTCGACAGCGGTCGCTAATCACCTTCATCTGCCAGCGCGGATGCAAATGCAGTTCGATTTCATCGACCAGCACGACACCGGGGCAATCCAGCCGGGACTGTTCACGCGGACCGACACAGGACAGCTGATAAAGCAGATCGACCACTCACGGCATGAACGCTCGGTCGCTGTCAGAGAGTTCGGGCGGGGGCAATTTCAAACCGTGGCATTCAAAAAGCGGCCCACCGTCACGCAATTCGTCCGTCAAACGGCGGTGCTCGTCGCTAATCAGGGAACGGATGATGCTGACGACTTCGGTGAAGTGTTGCGAGGCTTCTGATTGGAGTGCCGGTAACCACAAGCGGAGAGAGGGGAGGCTGAATCCATTGTCAAAGATGCTTTGAATGCGCGCGCCGCGAGCGAACGGACTGGCACGATGGGTCACAGCTGATTTACTGTCCCCCGAATCTATTCGACGGGGCGCTCCGCAGGCAACGCAGAAGAAGGCGGGGTTCCCTGACTCGTAAATTCGTTCCCATCCCCGCGTCTCATCGTTCCTGATCTCTTCAAACATCGTCTTCCGTTTTGAGAACTGTTGCCCGTAGGTTCCTTCTTCAGGTTTATTACCAGCAACGAAATGCAGCAATGGTGCATGGCACCGGACGTGTTGGTGAGAGAATGGTGGAACTGACATCAATTCACGCAGCCCCGAGCGACAATGAAAGTCGAACGACGGCCGTAACCCGGCGGCGGCCAGGAACCTTCGATTTCAAAAGCCGCCCGATCCGCAGCTCGGGTTGACCGCCTTGTTCGCTGCTCGGTTACTCGTTGAGACAATGAGTCAGCAATGGCTCAAGCTTCTTTGCATAGACCGCATAGCCGCCTGGTTGGGTGAGATGAATTGAATCTTGCGAGAACAATTCGGACTTCAGTGTGCCGTCGTCATTCGTAAATGACGCCCAAAGTTTCAACTCATGAACGCGAGGTTGTTTTGCAAGGTTGAGGTCGGCGATTGAGGTGTTTGTTTTCTTGATGTCTTCGTAGAACCGATTCCCCGGTGCGTGTGCGGGGAGTATGTCTGTAACGATGATGTGCGCGTCGGGAAACTTGTGCCGCAAATTCCTGACGCACATTTCAACGCCCCGAGCCGCAGCGTCGATACCGGTCTCCGGCGTAAAAAACATGTTGTTGTTGCCGATCATCAGCAGAATCGTCCTCGGCCTTAATCCTTCAACGCCGCCGTGATCGAGTCGCCACAAGACGTTTTGTGTCTTGTCGCCGCCAATTCCAATGTTGATGGCTTTGAGTTTCGGGAAATGCCTGGCCCATGCCTCTCCCCATTGAATCGTGATGCTGTCGCCAACCAACAGTACGTCCACAGCCCCCTGATTCGCGAGTACGGTCTTGACGTGAGCCTCATGGAGTTTCAACCACGCATCGCCGCCGAAGTGACCCGCCGTCGGAACCAAAGGCCACAACCTGGGCAGATGCTTGTTGGCTTCGCGGCCGGGCCGACGATCGTACTCAGGCTTGTCAACGACGTAGGCGCGCTCCTCGTTGGAGAGTGGCCAGCCCGTTTTCTGCGGTTCGGGGGTGACATGCGGGTAAACAAAGTCGTCGGATCGTGCGATGCCCGCGAAACAAGCGAAGGTTATGAACAATGCGAAAAACATAAAACGCATGTGAGCCTCTCGGTTACCAGCGAACGTTTGGGTTCAGCGGGCGGCGGGAGTTGACACTGATCTCACGAGAAACCGTGCCACCGCCGCTCCGTTGCATCCCATGGTTCTGTTTCTTCGTTAGTGGGCATCATCCAGTCGAATGTCGTCTTCATTCTCGAAGGCGTCATCCTGTTGGTCATTGTCGATAATGTATCTCATGGCTGCAAGCACCGAATCATCGTTCAGCGATGGGACATACAGCATCGTAGGGTCGTCCCAGCGAACCGGAACATCCCATTCATAGCGCTGCTTAATTGCATAGGGATCGTCCGAAGTTTTGTCTGGGAGAAGGAAGAAAACGGCGCGATACCTGCCCCGTCCTGGAAGTTCAAAAGTCACCTCGCGGTAATCGTCAATCGGATGAACACCCGAAGGAGAATTGACATACAGCGTGATTCGGTGCCGGTTGGTGGCGAGCTCAATTTGGTGGCCAGTCATCTCAGATTGTAGTCCTCCAACGGATTGCTTTTGTCCCGCGTGATGGAGTCAATCAAAGCAATACGGAGCGGTTGTTACGAAACAGAACGCAAAGCTCAGCGGGCTGAGCGATAGCGAAGCTCCGCTGGAGCGTTAAGTTAGGCGTGAAAGTTGAAACAAAACGTAGGTTGCGGGTTAGCTTGCCAACCCCAACAAACCGTGCTTCTACGACGGATCAGCTCATCGTGCCGCACTAGAGTCAGTCGGGCGTCTGGTAGGCACCCCTCCCTGCTGAATCGAACCAGCCCGAGCGGTAGCGGTGCTGCCAACTGATGTTGCCGTCGGGACCGTAGGACAATACAAGCCCTTCGAACCCGTCCAGTTCACCGAAGGGCAAGGTACGACCATGCGACCACTGAAGTTCGGTCGACGCAACGACATAGGCCTTCGTCGCCTGTGCGAAGGCGGAGCAGAAACGGTTACCGTCCCTGCTGGTGCCCGCAGCCGCGATTAGCGCTACCTGGCAGCAGCGAAACCAAAATTTGGCTACCAGCGGCTCATCGTGAACCACGAGCCGTGCAAATGCGGGGACGTCGGATAGGCCAATGCCTGTGCCGATATTTATGTGGCCCGGTGAACCGTGGCAGGAGAAGACTACGTTCTTGAGTCGCCCGCCGGGAGCGGAAACCGCCACACGACGGATCCACTCGGCGATCTCAACGGCAGATTTCGAAGCGGGTACGTTGCCCGTGTTCCACATACTGACATGGACGTGGTGATCGTGATGAGAATTGAGGCCCAAGGATGGTTGTTCAAGCGTTATCATGACAGTAATTCTTTCTTAAATGATATATTGATGCGGCGCAGCTGGACGTCCACTACGGATATACCCAGTCAAAGTCGCCTAACCAATTGCGATCTATGCGTCTGGCGATTAGCCGACGTATAGATCGTGCGTTGAACTTTGCCGCTTTCCGAGCGGTGCGGGCTCACAAATGGCCCTTGCGGGATTCATCACGGCGAGGAATCCTCGCCGGTCGGAGTTTACCGCTGG
>Ga0172373_10003368_pt1 | contig 23414 bp, 8 predicted proteins | sample Lak10m_2_FD_114546 | JGI IMG/M metagenome (GOLD analysis project Ga0172373, IMG submission 114546) | Freshwater microbial communities from Kabuno Bay, South-Kivu, Congo - kab_092012_10m | ecosystem: Environmental > Aquatic > Freshwater > Lake | place: Democratic Republic of the Congo: South-Kivu...
AATGTAACCAAACTATTAGAAGAAAATAGTATAAAAACAGATAATATTTATAGCTTGACTCATGAATCAGCTGTTGATATAATAAGATTATTGTCCAAGTACCAACAGAATATGGACAGTATCGCTGAAACTATATTAGGTTACTCAAACGAATGGAAATAATTTATGAAAGTTTTATACAAAGCTAATGATAAGCTACAATTTGAACTAGAGGCCAGTGGTCAAAAAGAAATTTTTAAGGAACTAGCCCTAATACAAGAAATTTTTAGTGAATCAAAATGTGGAATGTGTGGTAGCACAAATCTTAAATTTGTAGTAAGAAATGTTGATGGAAATGACTACTATGAATTAAGATGCGCTGATTGTGGTGCTGTCCTAGCTTTTGGTCAACATAAAAAAGGCGGAACATTATTTCCAAAGCGTAAAGACGATAATGGAAACTATTTGCCTAATAATGGTTGGCACAAATGGAGCAAGGATAAAGAGTAATCATTCTGCTGCCGGAGGAGGGTTTGTAAAATATTCGAATGGAATTGCTTCCCAATCGTAATAACTTTTCATAACCTTGCTTTTTATCTCTACATTATCAACACTACCATAGAACGCTCTAAACCACATCTCGTTCATATATTGAAACATCGGCGGTGTTGTTGCCTCAACAACAGAATATGTAAGAGGATCTATCTGATAACAATGCCAACAATATAAGTTATTAATAAGAGAAGCTTGATTAAGATTAGCAAGTGAAAAGATATCGTCCGGCGCTTCTGCTGGCACAATAGAATTGGGTCTATACGTAGTGTTACTACCATATCGTAAAACTGTTCCAGCTAAATCTATTCCTCTCACCATACGCGGTACTTTTCTAAATTGAACTTTTAGATTTTGTAGATTATTCATATTAAATATGTTATACACTCTAGTTGGTCTACTATATCTACCATCTTGTGATAATCCATTTAGTAAACCTGTTCTTACATCGGCTGAGAAATCGTTCCTTACGAACCCTTGTTCTAACAATTCTTGGTTAGTTAAGCTTGAATCCAAGCTATTTGTTGCAACATCATAAAGTTCTATACATCTAATAATAAATTCATTATCATCATAAACACCATTAATACTGGTATCGTTGTGGATTCTGAAACTTCTAGAAACTATCTTTTCTTTCCATTCCATAATTTTACCAGGGAATTGTTGTTCTAATGCTCTCTTTTTGGCCGCTATAGGACCAGTAGGATCGATATCAATAAATTCTTTACTAAGAAGTTTTCCGCTACGAACCATACTCTCACCAAAAGGACTAAAACTTGCACCACTTTCAACATATGCAAAACTAAATGTCGGTAGCGAATACATTTGAATAACTCCTCCAAAATTTAAAGGACTTAAAAAATCAGGAGATATATTATTATTAGCATTAAGCGATCTTCTTGTTTCGGCAGGAGGATTGGCTAGGTCTACTCTATAGTATGTTGCTAATAGAACTCTTGGTCTCAACTCCTCAGCTATACTGCACGACTGTTTTGGGTCTATATTAATCCAGTATTTATTTTGAGTTAAGCTTTCATATTTTATGTCTATAGAATTATCTCTATTCGCAGTAATAATAGCTTTTTTTGCAGATAAGATACCACCATTATTTCCTGTATAAATATCCTTAGCAGGATTCATAATATAAAAATATTCTAATTTAAATAAGTCATCTTTATTAAAAACCATATCAGTATCTAATTTTATTTGATTTGTATCAAAATTATCGTATACAATTTCTCCTTCGATGGCGGCAGCCCCTTCTCTGGTGTATATCCTTACTTTTCTTATAGCCTGATCTTCTAATAATTTGATAATATCATTACGTTCAGTATATAACTTATTCAATTTTTGTAGAGTTATTTTTTTATAGCATAGTCCAGCGGAACAGGTTGCTGGATCGTCGTCTATAGCATCATAATGGTTTTGTATCAATACAATAGAATTACTATTTAAAATAGTATTTGTTCTACTTCTATTACCTATTAATTTTTCTATATCTTCGTTTTTTTCTATGTTTAGAGTGTTTAACCTATTTGTTAATAAAGTAAATTCTTCGTTAGTGATTTTTTCTATTGTATCATTATAGGTATAACTATTTTCTATAGTAATAAAACCATTAGTATTTCTAGGTAAATTTTTAATTCTATTACTCTCAACTTTTATATATATCATATTATATTTTTTATCTTTACTATATGTTTTATTATCTTTTGGAAATGTTCCAATGTTATCCAACATATCTTCTGCTTGCTGTTCGGTTAAGTCTGTTTCTGTAGGGATAGTAGGATAATTTTTGTCATAGATATGATAAAATTTATTATCTTCTGATAATCCATATTGAATATCATAGTAACAAGGATAAGCTTGAAATTTTGAATTAATTACCATTCCCGATGTTGCCAATCCACTTGTACTAATATCAAGATTCATTTCGTTGTAATTAAACTTATCATTATTATGATTATTTAATATATCATATAGTGGTTTTATACTATGCAACGTAGTAAATTCAGAAAGCACATTTTTATTTCTAACCGTTGAACCATCCCCATATGATCCAACGCTATTGGTGGAAAAACCATTATAAAGAGTGGATTTGTAGAGATTATCCGTTACCAGACCAAAGTCGGATATGGGACTAAATTTTGATGAAGAATTTCTAGTATTATTACTATTATATACTACAAAAATATTATCTGGTACATATATTTGACCACAAGAAATAGTCGAAGAGCCATTATATAACGCAAGAACTGTTTTATACTCATTGTCTTTGTATATTAAAGCTTTTGCTGATATTGATATTCTTATATCTGGTATAGGCGAACCGTCTTCGGCATTACATTGTGTTAAAGATACAATATCGCCAATACCATATAGATTATAACAAATAGAATTATCTATTAAAATAATTTGATAATTGTTATTATTTAAAAACTGAAAAATATTATTAGAAGCTAAAACTTTATTATGCAATATATAATTATTATTATTCAATAAGTCAACTGAAGATACTTGATTAATATCGCAACCCTCTACAGAAGTATCCGTACATAATTCTTCATCAATAATATATGGTACTAATGTATCATCAATTAAGTCTTGATTTTTTGTGATAATATCGAAATCGAACTTAAATAAATCATCAGATCCCTTGTAAAATTTATACTTTTTAAGTGGCAAGGCCGGAGTATTATCCAATCTAAAAATACTGGCCTCAAGTTTGTACCAAAAACAGCCATCGTCGCTAACGTTTAACAAAACCTTATCAGATGATCCCATAGGATAGCCATTATATTCGATATCGTAGATTTCTCTTTGAGCAAACTGTAGATTGTACACAGCAGCCGAAGCAGAAAACCAATCTGTCAATTGTCCATAAGGACCACTATTTCCCAATGTCAAAGCACCAACACGATCAACAGTAATAGCTAAAATAGCTTCGCTTGGAAATCTAGGACTAGAGATTAATGGTTGACTAGATATGAGATTGTCTTGAGATAAATATCCACACAAACTAGTGTTTTGCATAAATGTGGTTGGGGCATTTATATTAGCATATGGCAACAAAAACTCCTTGCCTGTTAAATCAGCTATAAAACTATATCCAGGATATTTAGGATCATTTCCATATTCTATTAAACTCATAGCATCAGTTGATCCATAATTATCTGACCCAGTAACATTAGCAACATGTGGTTTCTTAACTTTATTTGTATGTAGTATTAGTTCCCAACTACATAGATTATTAAATATATTACTTGTGCTGAGTTTATTATATACAGAATCTAATCCAGAAAATAATTCGCTATTAATAACAGTATCCAAAGGAAACATCTCATCTTCTTCATCTAGTACTGCTAATTTTAGAGTAAACTTTGTAGAACTATTTTTTATACTAAATAATGGCGAACACCTTGATTGTTCATTTAGAAGGCCGGAAAATAATTGCTTACCAGCAAATTTACTAAAATTGTTATTTGTTATATTAAGTTTATGAAACTCTATTAGTTTACGATAATAACTATTTTCTTTTGTGGAATAATTTGGAGCAAAGGTAGATGGTTTATGCCTTTGATTATTGTTGATAATATTTTGATCCGGATTTATTTTTGATCCGGCATAAGAATTAGAATCAAAAAAAGCATTATTTTTATTTGCGCTATCAGAGAAGGTTATAGAAAAATTGTATTTTTGATTTTGTATAGTTTCTTGATTTAGCAAAAAAAGTTTAGATTTGATGTGAGTTCCACTTACAGAATTATTGTCAGTTAAATCTAATAAAAATTTATTGAAATCATTATTGCCAATATCAATATTCTTAGAAAGAGGAAATTCTTCATTATGTCCTCGTAAATATTCTTCCATATATGTTTTTGGATCTATAATTTGATCTATAAAAGGATCAAATGATGTTATTGGAGACTGAGATCTTGGAGGACGTTGCGGGTCCGTCCTCGGCTTAACCTCATCTTTTTCTGCACTGCTAAATTCAACCTCTAACCAAACTACTAAGTTTTTTGTATTGATATGATTCAAAAAATTTAATTTTACTTCTATATCATCAATGGACAAGAAATTAATCCTAGGAGCTCTTAAACTCCATCTATCAGAACTATTTACATAATTAATAGCAGCAGCTCTATTCTCTGGAGATGCTTCAGAAAGAGGTTTAGCAAAAGCATTCATAACGGCTGGGGGTGGCTCTATTTTATTATTAGGTCCGATAACATTAAAAGCATATGAGTATTTATTTGTTAGTTTATCTGTAGTCAATAAAAACTCATCGTTTGGTGGAGGCTCTTGTGTTTGATAATTAGATTGTGCAAATTTTGGAAGACCACCATTGAGTATTCTATATCCATAATGATAGCCGCCATTCGCTTCGTCTCTTACTGTTGCTTGAAATTGATCCCCAAGCTCTAAGGAGCCATCATTGCCCCAATAATATATTGCCTTAGCTTCTGCCATACACTCCACAAGATCCTTATTTCCGCAACAATTATCATCTCCAACTACTCTTGGTCCAGGGTCCCATACTATGTTGGGATTGATACCAAGTTCTATCGTACTGCTAGATACATTTCCTTTTATTCCAGTTGTGCTACTAAAACATGTTAATCTTTCTATTCCTGGCCCAGTAAAACTATAAGACGATCTTGCGCCGGGATTAAATTTCAATACGTTGCTTAAATTATCATTTGAGTTTACTATCCATCCACTATTAGGATTAAAAACACCTTTAGAAAATTCAACATAGTTTCCTGTTGGATCAATATGTTTCTGATAGCAAAATTTGTATCCTATTCTTCTTCCTCCAAGAGGATCTCTAGTCATTTGACCAAGAAAATCATCTTCATTATTTAGCATATGCCCTGTTAATGGAGGAAGTACCACTCCATTATTTGCCACAACACCCATATTATCTGAGGTTGTAGGAGGCTTGTTGTGATAAGGTATGCCTGTAAATCCTATAGTGTCTAACACCGAGTGTCCATAGCCCCCATATGTTTTAATCGGAGGTGCTACATCTGTGCTAATCTTAGCATATGCATAATCAATAAACATATCTGTGCTAGCTATATTAGTTTCTATATTATAGTTGTATTTTTGTACAGTAAAAATGTCTGGATATTTTTTTGATCTTTCAAAGATTGTTCTGCCGGTATCAGCAAAATTCTTTTTAGTAATATATGCTCTAAATTTAGGCTCGTATAAACTATAACATTGAGAACATTCTGAATTATCTTGTCTTATATTTTCTAAAATAATTCTATCAAGTTTAACAATGCTATTATTTAATAAATAGTCTATAGAAAAGGTAGAGCTTTGTGTTCTTGGCTCTATAGGTTCTGTTTCCGAAAATAAAAATTGAAAATTATTATTTGATAATTTTTCTAAAGGTCTTTCATTTTGATATACTGTTTCTATATAATACTCACTATCTATACCTGTAAATAATCCATTTCTATGTATAGCATAAGAGCCTAGATTAGCGCTATGTATCTCAAGATTATCTGAGTTGAGAGGAATTCTACGATTTTGCAAAGAGTTCTGCATAATAATATCTTCGGTAACTAAAGGAAAAGCATCTTCTGGAATGGTACCGTCCCCTCCTCCTATTTGAAAATAACCATATGCTTGTGTCATAAATAATGTGTCTAAGTCTAATAAATTATTACCATCATTTTCATCTATATCATTATTTGGTATAAAATATCTGTTGTATAACATATCGCCTGGTCTACCATTAACCACAAAAATTGTACGATATAATACAAAAGATCCATACGGACTATTTACTGTACATTTTATAGTATATTTACCTGTACCTTTCGGTATAAAAATAACTTCTGGACCATTACATGTCTTTCCTATGCCCTGTGTTCTTCGGGCGCCAAGCCTAGGAAGGTAGCCCAGGTCCTCGGCGGGATTGTCTTCCGACACTGTGCTGTCGATCATTGTGTCATTCTCTATATCGAATTGTTCTACGCTTCGATTCAGATTAGGTTTTTTATTCAGATCAACAAGATTAGCAGATGGACCCTCAATGATCTCCCACTGACACGCAAACTGATTAAGAATCAAATTATAGATATTTCTACCTCTTCCGTATTGTATAGTATCAACAGAAGTTAATTTTGGATCAATATATAAATCTAAAACTCTTAATCTAGGATATATACCTATTCTTGGCGGTATTAGTTCTGAACCAATTTTTTGGCCATTCTTATCGAAAAGATCCCTCGTGTTTGCTGTAAAATTCCAATAAAGAACCGACCCCGATCCTTCCCATTGAGACGGTCTATAACTGGTTGTTCCACTAGCATCTTCTAAAGTTTTTGGAGTATTATTTATACCATCAATATAATTAGTATTTAAAACTATACCAAGACTTGATCCATTTGGTATAGACAAACCTCTAAAATCATATTGAGGATCAGTTGTGCGTATTACTTTTGGTTTAATGTGATTATATAAATATATGGTGTTTTTAGTGTCATTATTAACCTTTAATAAAATGGTTGAGTCCTGATTAGAAAAATTAGTTTCATAACTTAATTGTCCAATCCTAACAATCTTATTGTTGATAATAGTAGTATCTGACAAATTTTTATCTACAAAAGCATCACCAATTTCATTGAATAATATACTATCTCCATACTTTAATGGCCTGGTATATGCTAAAGATGTAGTACCTGCTAATTTTAGTTTAGCCCCATATTTGCCTATAAATTTTTCAAATAATTGAGCATTATTTTTGATAATATTGTTATTAGAAGAAATTTCATAGTCATTTAATTCTATAGCAATGATAGCTAGTGCAGTGTATAAATTTGATATGTCACCACCAATAGATTCTGATGAAGAATCTAAATATTGATTAATTGCATTAGAAAATGTCGATGAAGGATTTAGAAAATAGTTAATAAAAAATTCAGAGATAAATGGACTAGTTGCAAGCGCATGTGCTAGTTTCTTATATAGTCTTTGTCTTCTAAGAGACCTATTATCTGTTACCTTAACTAATTTTTCATTAATTGTTAGAGCATTATAAATATTAATATAGTATTGGTATAACGAACCAGATACATAGGATCTTGGCCCAATACCTTGTCTTAGATTAGACTCTTTTTCAACATTATTGTAATAATAAAATATCTGATCTCCATCTGGCACCCATAAAACTTTTTGTTCTGAGCCACTTAGAGAGAATACTGTGTCAATTGTTGGTCCATTTGCTTGAGATGGAGTCCCGGATAATGTTACAAATCCACTATTATCGTAATCGAATCTTACAGAATTTTGCAAAAAGCTATAAGATTCGACATCATCACCTATGCGCTTTAATATATTTGTATCTACTTTTACATATGTATTATTATTGTATTCCAACTTAGAATAAACTGGAAATTGATTTATTTTGCCAGTTTTTTGTGGCATTATTTTACCCCAACAAGATATACCACCATAAACAGCGTATTTAGATCTTGATCTATTAAGAATCCAATCTATAGTCATAACACTATCACCACTAACAGACCAATTTTTAAATTTTGGTGAGAATGTTATAAAGTCCTCTATGCCTAATCTATTAGTTCTAAAATCTTTATTATTAGAGAATGATCCATAGTGGCTAATAGCCTTATACAATACTTGGGCGTCAGAATCTATGATATGCGGGGTCCAATATCCTGTTGTTGCTATAGTATCGAATACGGGTTTGTTACCGACAGAACTAATACTATAGGCAGAAGTAGAGTTATCTGCCCAAACTATATTATCTGCGACTACAGAATATGAGACCAGGTCTTGTTGAAAAGTATTGTTATTAATTACGCAATTACCAGATAAATCTAATACAGCCATTTAGTTTCCTGTAGAAATAAGAGTCCATTTTCCATTAACAAAATTGAATAATCCTTTTGTTCCTACTGGTAAATTTAACGGATTAGAAAAAGATGTTGTATAAGTTGGTATTTGTGTTGATCTACGCCCTTGAACATATGCCATTTCTATACTAGCTTGATTATTTCTAATAATTCCAACAGCCGTTAATATTGGTTTTGTAATTGGTTCGTAGAACCCAGTAGTTTTATTATATCTACAAAACAATTTGGCTCCTCTCGGCGCTGTATAACCAGCAGTATCTATTACATATACTAATCTTCTATAATTATTTTGCAAAGGTTCTTTGCTATATTCTAAATCATCTATAAAACCTCTAGTTGGATATGTACTATCAAAATTATCTTCTTTAATCATATCTTGTTCTAATACTATATTAATCATTCTATAAGGACATCTATTCTCAGTTTTATTATCTAAAAACTCTTGAAGGGTATTAATGTCGCTTTTATTAGTAATTATAAACGGAGGCAAAATTTCTTCTTTACAGCCGCCGCTAGCATCCCAAACTTTTCTTTTATCGTCCCATCTTAAATCGATTGGACCTATAGGCCAAAGATCAGGTCTTTCGCCCCATTTTTTATGGAAAAATTTCGATTTTCTGTTCGACCTTTTGCTCCATCTTCCTCCACTAAATTGATAATTCGCTGGTATTATATCTCCTAATCTTTTTCCTTCTGGAGCTTGGTATTGTCCTGGTTGAGTAAAATCATTTTCTAATGTGCCAGTATTTAGCACAAAACGTAATGGCCTATTATAGCTATCCAGAGTAAGGGGTTGTCCTGTAGCGTTAGGAACAGGATATCCATCTGTATCAAAACCCCAACCATGCAACATTAGTGGTCCTCTAAGAGCAAAAAATCTTTGATTCATTAGTATGCCGGATGAACCAGAAGTATAATTAGGATCAAATTGAGTATAGTCTGAACTATTATTATTAGTAGGTAATAAAAATGTATTATTGCCTGTTGGTAAAGATGCTCCTCTGGCTAATCCAAGAATGGAATGTTTCGGAATATCTCCACTAACAGTATATGGATTACTAAACTCTCCGCTAGATACAATAATCGGATTTAAACTATACAGATTAATATCTGGCAATCCTCTTTCGCTACGAGTATTTTTATCGTTTTTTTCTACTTTTAATATAGATTTTGAGCATACTGGACATGCTATTTTAATATTGGTTTTGGTTCTGTTTGGAGTAGTATAATCAATATATTCTATATCTATATTTCTTTTGTTAGAACATCTTGGACATATAACAGATATATTGCCGCTTTGTTTAACAGAATGGTCGCTGATTCCATATGTAGAATTTAATCTTGTGGGATAAAACGAAACAGGAGATAGTAGTCCATCCAAACTCATTGCTGATTTACTGTCATAATCATTCAACAGTTCTGCCCCAACTTCATTTCCTGGAATAATACCTGCCCAATGATGATGTCGTCTGTTATTATTAAAAAGAGATAAGCTTAATGTTCCAGTAGGAGATGGCACAAATTCTGTTGTTTGTCCTATTATCAATTCTACGGGACTAGTACCAAATAATTTTGTAGCATTTTTACCAATACTATATGGTTCTCTGGATGTTTTTGCAGTTTCCTTGATATTTAATAAGTTTTTTACATCTTTATTAATAATAGTATTAGATTTTCCAAACAATAATTTGTTAAATTTTAACAATTGAGCATTTTGCTTTTTAATATTGTCGCTAATTTCTTTATTAAATAATCCTGTTTTAGGACTATAAGTTTGGAAACTATAACTAGTCTTCATTCCATCGCTAGATGTTTGTATACTAATATTACTTATTAATGCACTCGAGCCATATGATTCTTGCATCAGTATTTTAGTATTATAGTTTCTAGTGATATTATTCGGAATATCAATAAAGTCAATGACAATTCCAGAATTTACATAATAACTATTATCATATACAGTAAACGAATTATTATTTCTATAAGAATTTGTATTAGTAATACGATTATATGAAAAAGCTCCACCTATACCAAAAATTGGTGGTCCCGCAATAGATACCCGTCCATTCTCTATAATATTTTGATAATTAACATCAACATTCATACTATATGATATAACTTTATCTAAATAAGACATACCCCCATAATTCCATGGTACATAATCATTATTTTGTTCAATTTTAATATTACCAATAAGATTATCTGCTAAATTTTGATTCATTACTAAGCCTGGATAATTTGTCCAAGGGCCATATACCGCACGATTACTTTTTAGCGGCACTCCAACAAAAAATGGAGTTGCCATTTTTGGATTAACAGATTCATTAACTGGAGAAGCATTAACTGATGGTCCTTGAGGAACTAGTCTTCTAACATCGGTGGTTAATGGACTAACAAAACTTAATAAATACTCTAAATACTGTAATTCTCTTGGTGGAATAGTTGGTTGTAAATCTCCATTTGTACCGCGAGAATACCCGCTAGCATTCACAGCAATACAATAATCTTCTATTGCTATATTACTAATTACAGATAAATTAGGATCGCTCATATAACTATAACTAGCATTGGCTAGTGTTATACCTGGAGCATCTACAACAATTCTAGCATCGGACAAATTTATTGGATTAAGAAATATAATTTTTTCGGAACTAGATTTTGTATATAGTTTAGCAGATGTGACTATTCTACCAAAGCTATCTGTATTTGGTATTTTTTTTTGTAAAGCAACATATGATCCTACCTCTAAACTTGATATATCCAGTGATGGAATGGAAAGTTTATTGGGGTCATAACATGAAAAATTGTCTCTGGCCAATCTTCTAAGCTCTTGTGCTTGATTAGCTTGATTTAATACAAAATATCCTTTTGCTGATAATAGCCGTGCTTTTGCTTGGACATCTAACTCACACCAAAATCTTGTAAGATCATCTATATTTGCGCTATTATTATAACCTAGTATTGTGGGAATTAATCCCTCATCGTTTCTTAATACGTGCCAATTAGGATCTCCACAAACAATACTATCATCTATATAATTACCATACTCCTCCCATGCTCCATCAACAGTTTCATAGTCGTAAAAAATTTGATTACTTCCTTGAAAAATAGAAATATTTCCAATTGTGGATGGAATTTGAACATTTGCATATTGAGTATCTTTATATGAATATAATGCTGGAGCTTTTATAGCATATTTTTTACCATAATATGTATCTGCTATTCCTTTTATGAAACTAAAAATAATTTGTAAATCTTTAATAAAATTATGGTTTAACCAAACATCCCAATTTACATCCATTTTACTTCTTAAAGCAGGAACTGGGCTGGAAGGAACGCCGTCCTGCGAAACATTACTATTTGATGCTACTGATCCATTTTTGCCTTGCAAAGCCTCTCCAGTATTTACGGATGGTGTTCCAGGGGGAGCTGAAATAAAAATACCTTTAGCTTTATATACATTAACTAACATTACAAACAAATCAGGTTTACTATATATAGATTTTCCCAAACAATATGTTAGATAACTATCAAAATTTGGACACCTAAATTCTGTTTCTTTTATTGTAAATCCTGGAGCTCTATAATTTAGTGTTCTTGTCGGATTTATACCATTTGAAGCTGGACCACCAAAATTTGTTGGAGGAGGAGTCTGTGTTTGATTTGATGTTACCCCCTGAGATTTTCCTGCTAAACCACCTGCAGTTTCTCCGATGCCGGTATTCTGTACAAAAACATTAGGATCATATAAACTTAAAAGTTCTCCAATAGATAGTGTTGGTAATTCGTTTAAGTCGAATACTACTGTTATCTGATTTGTCCAAGAATCTAGTAGTACTGGTCTTGGAGATCTAAATTCATTAGTATTATCTCCTATAGGAGCCCTAGTTTCTGCTTTTAAGCCAAAATAAGGACTAATTACATCATTGAATAAAGATAAGTATCTTGGATATATATTAGAGCCGTTTCGTGTTACTGTTGCTTCTGGACTATTGTTAAATAAAAATGTGTCTTTATAATTACCCTTAACAATAAGTTCCGTTCTACCTAACTCATTATCTGGCCAATCAGTAATAGGCGTTGAGAATCTTGTATTACTATCATTATCGTCTCGTAAAAATATTGGGCTTTCTGTTGGATGTATAAAATCAGATACAATTTTATTTCTAGTAGAAGATAAATCAGGATTACGAATTTTATTAATTTTATTTTTTGGAATTGTAGAATCCAAGTTAACAAATCTTTTTAGTATAACGTTATATACTAAATTATTCTGATTATATGATAATCTATAGTTTTTAACTTGGTATAGTCTTTGCTGATTACCGCCAAAGATCAATTTTCTTGTAAAATTATTATTTTTCTCTTGTCCAAAGCTACTATTTTCTATTTTAAAATTATTTTGTTCTAGCGTTGCAACAACACTTGGAATTTGATATAAGGGATTATAACTAGTTCTATCAACAGTTATTATCTTAATAATAAAGTCTGTATATCCTCCAGCATATACTGGCACAACTACTGATAAAAAATCTACTCCAGTATCATCCGATAATTGTCTTATCAGAGCCGAGATACTTAAACTAGGATTGCCCTGAAGTCTATAGCTGTCGGGCGGTCTTGGTAAACTGCTAAGATCTAAACGAAAACTATTATAATCTGGTGCCGGATTCGGAACATTTCTTGCTGGAAAAGAAGGAGTAATAATTCCGAAACTATTTAAAGTTTTAACAACATCTCCTGTTCTAGCATTAGCTATCGTTTTAGTTAATATTCTGCCAAAAGGAGAAAATGCTTTATCTAAAGGTGTTTGCGAAAAGTCTACAGAGCTAGTCAATACTTGAATACTATCTATAATAGTACTACCTTTTAATCCCTCACTATTTAATTTAGATCCTCCAAAACCACCAAAACCCATACTTTCTAGAAATCCATAAACATTAAAAACATTTGGTATATTGCCTCTTTTTATTTTTTCATCAAACTTATCTACTATGCCAATTCCTGTTGGTGGCGGAAAATTAATCGGGCCACCTATTTGATTGGATGATAATCGAGCTGTAGCCGCCACGCCAGCATCTGACAAACCATCCAATATATTTTGCAAAACTGAAGATTTTAAATTAAAAATAGCTCCATTAAAAGATTGTAATATAACATGACAATTATCTAATATTTCATCGAAGCTTTCTATTGTTACACTATATGTTATTCCTCCTGGTCTATTATTTCTTTCCCAATTTTTTACTATTCCTATAAACTCAAAATTATCAAACTTGAAATAAACTGGAGTATTAATAATGTCATAAATATATAGGTCTGTACCATTAATATCACGACCCCTAGTAGAGTCATATCCACCATTAGGATTTATTCTTGTTCCTGTTGCAAAAAATCCTGGATCTTCATGTGGCCAATATCTAGAAACAAACTTATTAGTAGAATCCCATACATAATATATTTTACCTGGAACATTTTTTTCTTTTGAGGTTGTTGCGCTATATGGTCTTCCCAACTCATCCACATAGCAACTATTTGGACAATTATATCCATTTGGACAACAAGTATAATAATGATTGTCACTATAACCCATCGTATTATAATGATTTATTGTATAAGCATAGCCTGTTGGGCTTCTATTACCAGGATGCCCACTTGGCAAAGGAGGAAATCCATCACCAAGAAATTCTGCATAATCAGCGCTTTTACTTTGATTGAACTTTTTGAAAGGAAGTTGTCCAAAAGGTTGTAAGTCTTCTATAAGCTCTACAGTAATACTGCTATTAGTGCCTCCCCACCCAATATTGGTACTAAAACTAACAACACTTGCTCCTAAAAATAGTGTTTGTCCTAAAACTTTCATATTAGTGATTTCTAAAATCGGTTCCTATATTGAGTTGCTGGTATACCCAGCTAACACTACGAGAATATTTTCCTGTGGTTGGACTCCATTGTTCACTATCACTAGATGTATACACCAATCCCTCAACCTGGGTTGGTTCATTTAAAAATGTACTAGGAGAATACGGTCTATGGGCTTCTATAATCTGTTCGATAGTTGTAAATAAATATCCACCTCTATGCATCGGGCAGGTGGTATTATTTAATGATATTTGATTGATACCAGTAACTGGTGGAATTCCAATTTCCACACTTACCGTTTTCTTTGGCGTTGATCGCCCTGTTCGCTGCACCACCGGGCCCAATGCTCGTCCTATGATTTGAATTTCTGTAGTATTATCAACAGGGTTATCATAGCTAACATTTATATTTTCACTAATTACTCCACTAATAATAGTTAATCTATTGGTAAATTCATAACTGTAGCTAATAGTGCCTTTTCTTGGATCATGACCTTCGCTAGTATTTACAGGAATAGTGCTTAATAGTGTTTCCTTAGAAAATATAGGATTATTAGGAGGAATAGGAGGTTGTTGAGTATATCCCGGAACATATGTTAAAGTTCTATCGCTACTATTAATAGCTAAGCTTGCTCTTCTATATAAATATGGCTTAATATGATTAGTCCATGCATTTAAAGCATTATCATATTTGTTAGTTGTAATAGATTGAGCTGGTGGATTAGTTGTTCCGGGAAGCGTTGCTCCGGGAGCAGCGTCCAGGCTAGTATATTGTGGACTTGAACCCTGGCCATTAACATTATAACTATTTAATTTTAGTTGACCATCTATCACTCCAGCGTTGCCCGATCCTGATGCTAATACTCCACTATTTGTCATTAATGCTTGATTGGTTATTACTAATCCTACAATATTACCTTGAACTCTTACAGTTTTTATATAATCTTCTCCACTAGAAACTTCTAAACTATAAGTTTCAGTATATGGAATTCCGCTTGGCATAGCTGTCCAAGTATCATTGGTTTCATAAGATCCATTAAAAATATCTATATTTATGGTTCTATTATGATTAAAAGCAAATAAAGTACTATCAAAAGGATTTTTAAAATATGGAGCACTATTATCAGTTGGGGCAGAAGCTTTGAATGCTTTTTTGCTCATATTTTCTACCCAAGCTTTAGCAAATACATAAGGTTTGGTATTAGCATTATACATTCCACTTTGACAAATTTTATCTACTGTTGGAACAGATCCTTTTGCTGATAATCGTCGTGTTATTCTAAACTGAGGAATATTAGTAACCTGAAGATTTGGGGTTTCTGTTGAGGTTGTTGTTGGGGTTCCATTTCTACCAAGCTTAGGATTACTATATTCATATTTTGTTGTTAGTGGTTTTGTAAAATTAGTATAAACAGCATCATCTAATGGTTCTATATTCCAAGTATCTTGTCTTTCTGTAACAAAAGCTTCTATAGCATCTTCTCCGGCGCCGCTCCATAATCTTTGAGATCCTTCTAATGATATGCTATAATTAGCTGTTTGAACCCAGTTGTCTTCAGTATTATCAAATTGTAAATTAGTAACTCTTAATCCACTAACTTCGTATAGTACATTACCATCACATTTAAATTTTAATGTACCATATGGACAATCGGTAAATAATTTTCTTAATCCACTTACACCAGCAATAATACCACTAAATCCTGGCATAGCCATTGTGGGATTAACGCCAACAATCGACTGACCTTCTGGCCATCTTAAAATTTTACCATTAAGATTTATGGTTGTTGTTACGCTTTCGGCAAGATTATTACCATTATTATTAAAACTATTGGATATGTCCACAACCGGCACAGGACCGGCTATAGTATGAATACCAGTTCCATTATACTCCACAACTATTTTTGGAGTACTTCCAATACTTTGGGTTTCAAAAGTATCTTCCTGTAAATTTAATTGATTATATATCATTAGAATAAATTATTATTTGAAAATCCGTCCGGACTATCTAAAAGATTATTTAATTCAATATCATTTAAATTATCTATAGTTTCTACTATTTTATATGGTGTGTCTTTTGGTAAATTAGAGTTAGCATATTCTATTAGATCCATGTTAACATCTTTAGGAAAAAACTTTAATACTTTATCATTGTATTCGAACAATAAAATCATGATTTATTCCTTATAAAATTATGTAACTGTTCCATCAACATCAGTAATTGTCCACCCAAAAACTACTAGTGCTAATTTAGCGGCTGTTCCATTAACACCTCCACTGGTAGTATCAGCTTTACTATTACCCATATGAATGGTAAAATCATTAAATTGATAAGACGCTTTATTAGCATTCCAATAAACTAGAGTTTTGTTATAGTTGGCTCTACTCAGGGTAACTCCTCTCATAAAAGTATTTAAATTATTACTAATTAATCCAGCTAAGCTAAATCCGGTAAAATCACTATCTAGTTGAGAACATCCATCAAACATACCATCCATAGAAGCTATAGAACTAGAATCTATTATGCTAAAAGTTTTAATATTTGAATTATTTAACATATTATTTGTATTTGTTAAGCTTGGAGTATCTAAAGATAAACTATTCATATTTGTATAACTAAAAGAACTAGTTAAATTATTTAAGCTTGTACTATTAATAGTAATATTATTAGCGATTGCTGATCTAAAAGCATCATTCAAGTTTGTTAAAGTATTGCTATTAATAGTAATATCATTTAAACCATTGCAATTTATAAAGGTTCCACTAGCACTAGTTATTCCATTCCAATTACTAGGAACACAACACAAACTATTTGTTCCATAATTTATTCCCGCAAAACTATTACTAAACATATTATCAATATTAGTTAGATTACCCCAATTAGATATACTATATAGTCCTAAATTACGTTGACTAGATGCCGCATTATTTGTAAAAGTTATTCTATTATAGCTAGGACTAACTGTTAAAGTTTTAGGTGATACGGTATAAATTTGCCCATTAACTACCACCGCCACAAGTTTAGTTCCATCACTACTGCTGGCAACACTGTACCAATTTCGGCCATTTTCTCTTGCTGTCCAAGTTACTCCACTATTTGTACTGGTATAAATATACCCACCAGACTCCACCGCCACAAGTTTAGTTCCATCACTACTGCTGGCAACACCAAGCCAATTTCGGCTATTTTCTCTTGCTGTCCAAGAGAGTCCGCTATCAGTGCTGGTATAAATCTGCCCATTATAAACCACCGCAGCCAATTTAGTTCCATCACTACTGCTGGCAACACTATACCAATTTCGGTTAGTCTCTCTTGCTGTCCATGAGAGTCCGCTATCAGTACTGGTATAAATTTGCCCACCAACTACCACCGCCACAAGTTTAGTTCCATCACTACTGCTGGCAACACTATACCAATTTCGGTTGTTTTCTCTTGCTGTCCAGCTTACTCCACTATCAGTACTGGTATAAATTTGCCCACCAAGCACCACCGCCACAAGCTTAGTTCCATCAGCGCTACTGGCAACACTATACCAATATCGGTTAGTCTCTCTTGCTGTCCAACTAACACTATTTTTATTTGATGTAGTATTATTACCAAAAATTCTACTATCTCCGTCTCCAAAATCAACCAACCCATTACCGGAACTACCAAAACTAATACTCATATTAAAATCTGGAAAATAAGATGCTACAAAATTAGAATTAGAGTTAGTTGGCGTGACGGTGTTAGTTGGTGTTACTGAGGGAGTTAAACTTGGTGTTACGCTAATAGTGGGAGTTACGGTCTTAGTTGGTGTTACTGAGGGCGTTAAACTTGGTGTTACGCTAATAGTTGGAGTTACAGTGTTAGTTGGTGTTACTGAGGGCGTTAAACTTGGTGTTACGCTAATAGTTGGAGTTACGGTCTTAGTTGGTGTTACTGAGGGTGTTATGCTTGGTGTTACGCTAATAGTTGGAGTTACAGATGGTGTTACGCTAATAGTTGGTGTTACCGAAGGTGTTACGCTAATAGTAGGAGTATTAGTTGGAGTTATACTTGGTGTTACACTAATGGTGGGTGTTATACTAGGCGTAGGAGTAGGAGATGGATATGGTGGTTCACAACTATCAAAATTCTCACAAACAACAAAACTACTATTAACTAATGTAGAGTTATTATCTAAATCTACAACTTTAATTTCTAATAACGTATTACTAATTCTTTGATCTTTAGTTAATAATACAAAAACATTTTGAGTAGTATTATTAGCTCTAAATTCTAAAGTATTTTTATCTAAATAAGCTTCAAAATTTTTATTAGAGTAATGTAATGAATAATAAACTTTATAGTTATGGCATACAATTAAATTTTGTAGTTGAGCTTTAACTATATTTGTTGTATACATCGGATTATTCATATAAATTATTATGCTTTAGCATGATCCTGTGCTGCAAACCAAGCCTATACTATCATAAACTTTAAAATTAGTATTAGAGTGTGTTAATTGAAAATTAATTAGCGTTTGTGTAAAATCAACCAAATTAATAGCACAAATACTATTGATAGTTCCTGCTCCTCCACTACCAAAATACATTTCTCCAGTTCTTGGATTAAATTCTAGATTGTTAACCCCAACACCAGAAGTACTACTAAATGAATATGTATATTTTTCTGATGGTATAGCATTCGTAACATTAACACTAAGAAGTTTTTGTCCATTACAACAATTATCTGGTAGTGTTATAACAGGAGAGCCGCTAATTCTCACATCAGCATATCTTACACACGGTAAACAATCTTTGCAAGTAATATTAGATATTTCACTAGAATATAAACTGCTATCACAAGACGATGATCTAACATTAAGCTTTAACTTACCATAAAGAGTATTATTATTTAACGTTTTTTGTGCAGAAGAGCTGAGGGTATGTGGTAGTAGCCCACTCTCTCCTACACAGTCACCGGATGGATAACAAAACAATACTTTCGTTACAATATTTTGGGACGATGTTTTTGGCACAAAAGAACCAGAAATATTATCTAGTAAAATCGGCCAATTATTATCTCCTGTAAAATAATAATCATAAGACTGTAGTGGTTTAAGCCCACTAACTGTGCCGGTTAATGATACCATATTAGTAGTTGTTAGATTAGAACCAACCGGCAAAGAAACACTAAGTTTTGGAATACAATTATTACAATTTACAACTATAGGTTTGCTAACTATACTACTATATAAATCATTATTATTTAATTCTACCACAAATGATGTTGTTAAAAGATTATTGCAAACATTACTATTGGGCGATCCTGTAGTAGCATATGTATTACAGTATCCGCTACTTTCACAGAACACCAATTGATTAGAAATAGTAACAACCTCATTATTTTCTGTATTAAATGTACCAGAAAGATTCTTAAATCCTACTAAATGATTAGTATTAACGTTTTTAATAGTATAATTATATGTTGAATATAATTTTAATGGACTAAGTGGAACATTAAAAGCATAAATATTGCCGCTAGTTGATGTTAGAGTAACCTCATTTGGTATATCCATATCAATATATGGTAAACAATATTCACAGTCTATTGTAACAGGGTCGCTATATACGGGACTTGCTAAGCATGTGGAACTTAACTTGATTCTAAAAGATGTATTAAGAGTATTAGAAAATCTATTACTATTCATTATGCCACTAGTCACATAATTATTGCAATATCCACTACTTTCACAAAAAACAATACTGTTTAGTAAAGAATGGGTTGTTTCATTTAATGTTGAAAATGTTCCAGATAAATTATTAAAACCTATCAAATGATTAGTTTTTAAATCTACTATTTGATAATCATACGAAGAATATGGTTTTAAATTACTTATTGAAGAAGTTAAATTATATATGTTTGGTTCGTCTCCTACTGTGCTTAATGTCACCTTAGAAGATGGAACGCCAATATTAGGTATTGGCAAGCAGTTATCACAAGTTATATTCACTGGTGAACTATATATACTATAATCTAAACAATCAGAATCTAATTTTAATCTTAATTTTGTATTCTTGATCTTACCACAGTTTGTGGATTGTATAGATCCCAAAACATTAGAATTACCACATAATCCCGAACTTTCGCAAACAGTAATTAAAGTTATAACATCAACATCTGTACCAGCAGCATCCGTATAAAAATATCCTGACACACTATCTAATACAACAGAATGATTTCCTCCAACGTGCTCAAAACTGTAATCGTATTTACTATTTGGTTTTAATCCGGTTATACTAGTTATCAGATTAAAAGCATTTGTGGTTGTGGCATCTAGTTCAAAATTTTCTGGTAATGTAATAAATGGTTTTGGTAAACAGCTATCACATTCAACTGTAATTTTAGGACTTTTTATACTACCATCAAGATAAGAACTATTGAGAACTAATTCTAAATTAGTATAATACTTATCGCACTGCTCTGTTCCGATTTTATTAAGAAAACCGGATCCTATCACAGCATTATCACAATCTTCATATCCACAAAAAGCAAAATCGGTTCTTAAAGAATATGTTTTATTTTGTTGAGTAGTAAATGTGCCGGATACAAGCTGTAAATCAATTGGATAGTTTGTGCCAATATCTTGAAACTGGTAAGTATATGTTGTATATGGTTTTAATCCAGAAAAGTTTACATTGATAGTAGATTGATTAGTTCCTTTAAGTTCGAACCAAGAATTTGGTATAGATATGATTGGGACCTCAGCACATCCAGAGCATACTATATTGACAGGATCAGTATAGATAGGATTATTAAGAACATCTGATGTTATTTTTAATCTAATATTAGCAAAAGGATCTGAACCTTGTTGATGTGTGCCAGAATTATAAACTAAATAATTATTACAATTATCAATATCTTCACAAAAATAAATACTAGTATTTATAGTAAAATTATTAGACAAAGAGGAGATAGTGCCACTTGGTGGAAAAGCTTTTACCGGCCAATTACTGTTTAAACCTTCTACAAAAAAATTATAGTTTTGGTTTGGAATTATACCAGAAATATTTGTTTTTACATTATGATAATACATTTGAGTTCCTTATTTTACAATAGCAGATGTTATCGAAGGGGCCGATATACAATCTTCACAATACACCGTAATAGGTTGACTAAAAAATAGTTTTTGATTAGCATAGCAATTACTATATACTGATAGCTGTAATTTAATAAACTTATTATTAGTGCTACAATTATTAGCTAAAATCGAACCATAATTAAGAACATTTGTTGGGCTTATAGAACCTGGTAAATTATTACAAATGCCTGTTGATGGACAAAATGATAACTGAGTAGTAATAAGATTATTGGGAAATCGATTAGTAAATGTTCCTGAAACATTACTTAATATAACTGGCCAATTACCATCGATAGCATTATACTGATAAGTATATGTATGGGTATTAATACATTCTTTAATATTCATATTTAAATTATAACATCCATTTGTTGTTTGATCCAATACTACGTTATATACATCATCTAGTGGCTCAACAACAATATCTTTTAGTTGTATAAATATGGTAGCATCATCAGACTTTATATGGTTAGCACACGTATCAGTAACATTAAGCCTAATATCTTGTGTAAGATAATTATTTTTGTATTTGAAAGAGTCATATGTTTTTGGAAATAATGTGCCACTACAAGTTCCTGATGGACAACAAAATGATGCTTGTGCTAAAATTACGCGAGAATCATCATCTGCTACGAATGATCCTGATATGGGATAAATTTTGATCGGCCAATTTCCATCAATGCTATCAAATTCATAAGTATAAGTATGATTTGGTATAGTATTATTTATAGTTGCTGTAAGATCTATAGCCTCATCAGCATGATACAATGAATTTCCTTGTAATACAACGCTATGTCTATCCGGTAAGCAATTTTCGCATTCTATTTTAGTGTTTTTACTACTCACAGGATTATCTAAACATAAAGAATCTAATGTTAGGTTAAATTTAACGTATTTATTAATAAGATCACAATTTTCACTATTATTAACAATGTGATAATCATTATAATATCCGCTAGCATCACAAAATATTATTTTGCTGCTTGATGTAAAATTGGTATCTTCGTCTGTTGTAAATAACCCGGAAAGACTCTCAAAAGCTATAATATTATTTGATTCTATATTTGTAATAGAATATGTATATGTTTGATATGGCTGTAAACTATTAACAGTAAAACTAAAAGCATACTCATTACTATCAGCAATAGAGTCATTTTCTGTGATATCAAAAATAATTCTTGGCCAACAATAATCGCATATAATATTAATTTTATCGCTATAAACGGGATAATCCAAACAATCTGATGTAATTTTTACTCTAATATTTCCATATGGCAAAGAGTTTAAGCAATTGGAAACAGCTCCCAATGTGGAGTAATTGGAACACTCTCCACTATTTTCGCATAAAATCATTTTAGAGTTGATAACTTCTACAGTATTTGTATTAGTAACTATTGTGCCAGAAAGTTCGCTAAATCCTAATAAGCTATTACTATCCAGTAATTCTATAACATAATTATATGTAGAATTATAGTTTAGTCCTGATATAGCAATAGGGAAATCTATAACATTTAAAGTTACATTATCTAGATTAATAGCTGGTGGAATTAATACCTCGGGCTTTGCTAAACATTGTAAACACTCAAAGTGTTCGTTATTTCCATATAGTTTCATATTGGAATATGGTAAATTTAATGCTATCCTAACATCAGCAAATGGTAAATTTTCAGATGAACATGATTCTAATGTATATGGTAATACAGTAACGCCAGAACACGAACCAGAGGATGCGCAAAAATTTAACTCTGTTTCGATATCTACAGAACCAGTAATCGTAGAAAACGAACCACTTGCGGGAGAAACTATTACTGGCCAATTTACATCTAATGGCTCTACAACATACGAATAAGTTGTTAATGGCATAAGATTCTTAAAAGATGTTGTAAATTTATGATTCTTCATAAGAAAAATTCCATTTAATTAGGCGAAGTGTTAGGGAATTATAGGACTGGGCGGTGAAGGCGGACTGGGCGGTGAAGGCGGACTGGGCGGTGAAGGCGGACTGGGCGGTGAAGGCGGAC
>Ga0172373_10003369_pt1 | contig 23412 bp, 19 predicted proteins | sample Lak10m_2_FD_114546 | JGI IMG/M metagenome (GOLD analysis project Ga0172373, IMG submission 114546) | Freshwater microbial communities from Kabuno Bay, South-Kivu, Congo - kab_092012_10m | ecosystem: Environmental > Aquatic > Freshwater > Lake | place: Democratic Republic of the Congo...
CAGGATCAAACAGTTCCGGGGAATCGCCACCCGCTATGACAAAGATCCCCGGAATTTCCTCGCCGCCGTGAAACTCGTCGCCGTGCGCATCTGGTGCGCCGCGTAATGAGTCTACGGCCTAGGAGGGAAATCGTGGAGGGCAAGCGTCGCCCGTTCACGCCCGCGGAGCTGGAGACGTTTTTCCACGTGCCGCTGTTCACGGGATGCGAAAGCGAGCACCGCCTGAAGAAGCCGGGCGACTACCTGTACAGAGGGGGGAAATACTGGCTCCCGATCCTCGCCTGCTTCACCGGGGGGCGCCTGTCCGAGCTTTGCGAATTGCAGGTCAAGGACGTTAGACAGTGGGGTGACGGCATGTGGTACGCCAGCATTGCCCTCATTCTTGAGAGGCACGAAGGCGACGTCATTCCCAAGGGCTATTCCGATGAGGTGGCCACGGCGACGGGACGGCGGAAGAAGGCGAAGACGGAGCGGTCCAGGCGGTTGATCCCGCTTCACCCCGACCTGCTGGCACTCGGCTTCCTCGATTTCGTGGCGGCCCGCCGCCACGCCGGCGGCGGGGACGCCCTGCTGTTCGACGAGGTGACGAACTACGGGCCGATCTTCAACAGGAACGAACACGACGGCACCCTGAAGGTGGAGGGTGTGCTGGCGTCGGCAGGCATCAAGTTCCGCGACACCTCGTTCCACTCCTTCCGCCATGCCTTCAACGACACGGTCCGCGACAGGAAGTTCGACAGCCAGCTGCAGGCTCGCCTGATGGGGCACGCCCCAACCGGATCTGGAAAGCACTACGGCAGCCAGCTCACGCCCGGCGAGGCGGAACAGTTCCTTGCGTTCAGGTTTCCTGTGGACTTGGGCCATCTGCGGCCTGCCGCGCTGAAGGAGCCGACGACGGCTCCCGCTCCCAAGCCGAAAGGGGCACCACGGAAGCGGGTGCTCGTGCCCGGCAAGGCGTCGGCGCGGACCGGCGGCTGAACCTCCGCGTCAGCCCTTCGCCGCCTTCCGCTTGGCCGTGCCCGGGTTCTCCACCGGCTGGGCCCTCCAGCCCCCGAGCATCTCGTTCACCGCCTGGACCAATGCGTCCTGCACGGACAGTCCCCGGATGTCCGCGAGGCACTTCACGCGGCTGGCGTCCTTCGCCTTCAGCCGCACCTGCAGGTGTCTGAAACCGTCCACGGCGACCGTCTCCGCCGCCTTCGAGCAGTCGCTTTCGCCGCCGAGCGCGGCCACCCGACCGAACAGCCCTTCCTTTGCCATCACCGAGCTCCCTCAAGCATCTCGACCACCGCCGCCATAATCGCCTCGATCTCCTTCGCGGCGAGTCCCTTCGGCTCTAGCTCGCATGGGCTCACCCCCTTGGCCGCCGCGTATTGGTGGATCATCCGGCGGTTCACCTTGGCCAGCAGCCGCAGGCCAAGGGTCTCCAGCACGGCCTCCCCTTCGGGGACCGCGACGGTGTTGGGGACGATCGCGTTCAGCACCACGCCCGCAGGCTTGCCCGACGACGAGACGAGCGGCAGGAAACTGGCCAGCGAATGGATGTCGAAGGCCGAGGGCAGGCTGGGCATGACCACCGCGTCAGCAGCGGCCACGGCACCCGCTAACGCGGCGTCCGAATGCGGGGGGACGTCGATGAACGCCACCTGCATGCCGTCGGCCGCCAGGGACGCCAGCGCGTCGCCCAGCGTCCCGGGCTTGGCTTCGACGACCGTCACGGTCGGCCTTGCTTGATCGCGGAGCTTCGCCCACACCGCCGCCGATCCCTGCGGGTCGAGATCCACGATGGCCGCCTTCACGCCTCCCGAGGCAAGGAGTCCCGCCATTGCAGTAGTGAGCGTGCTTTTTCCGCAGCCGCCCTTCCTGCCCACCACCGATACCACCCGCATGACCCGTCTCCCGCAATCGCGACCATGGATCCCTGAACTCATGGCCTCATGACACGATCCTGGCGCGCGGCCCCGAGAGGCGTCAGCTGGGAAGTGAAGGTGGACGCTGCCAAAATATATTTGTTTCCATTGCATGATGCTCTGGCTGATGTTGTCAACAGGCTACATACGCAACCTGCTTTATTTGCAAATTCAACTTGGAATTAACGGCTTCTATTTTTCATGCTGGCGCCAATATGATTCCTGCGTTCGTTACGAACGGGGGGTGCAATGGACGATCATGACTTCATGAATGGATGGACCCGGGCTGATGGGAAGTGCCTTTGCCTTCTGATCTCTTTGTTCTCCGGCGTGCTTGCCGCGTCGGCATTTGGGAGTGGGGATACGCTCGCCGACGCCGCTGCGATCCTTGCAGCATCATTGGCGTCTTTGGCGATGGCGTTGGTCTCCCTCGCCGACACTTCCAAGCCGTTGCCGGAGGGCTGAGCCATGGCCGCAGCGCTCATCCTGGCCCTGGCCTCGTTTGTCTGGATGGCTCTTCCGGGGAATTCGGATGCGGCCCTGCGTTCGGAAGCGGAGGCCAAGGCGGCCCACATGATCGTCGCCCATCAGTCGGCGACCGACAGCGTGCGGCTTACCGGCTCGCCCGGGCCGGGGCAATTGCCCGATGGCTTCGTTGTGTACCCGGACTGGTTCGCGGCAACCGGGGATTTCGCCTCGGGATCCAACGGGGCGACGGTCGTCGCCACCTGGATGTCCGATGAGCCGAGGCTCTGGGGCGAGGTAGCCGCCGCGCTCGGGCGGCGGAAAAGCGGCAAGGCCGCCATTGGCGTCATCGACAGGTCGGGCGGGGTGGCGGCGGTCGTCGCCAACTTCGAGGGCAGGCCGGTTAGGTTCACGGGACTGGGTGCGTCCGTGTCGGGGGCTCCCGACGGAGCTCCGGCCGTCGTGACCATGGACTGAAGGAGTGGGGCATGAAGGCGAGGGGCAACAGGCGGCAACGCGGGCTGACGATGATCGAGGCGGCGATGGTGCTCGGGCTGATGGCCATCGTCATGGGCAACGTCGCCGGCATGATGGCCGACAACGCCAGGACGGTGAAGGAGAACGCCGTGGTCGGACGCATGCGTCAGGTCGTCGAGGCCGCATCGAAGTACGTCGAGGCCAATTACAGCATGCTGTCGACCGACACGGCGTCGGGCGGCGCCTATGTCGCGGGTGGGCTTGCGGTTCCCATCGCGGACGACGTTGCCGCCCCCGCTGGGTTGGCATCTGTCCAAGGCGGCGGCTTCCTGCCCGACTCGTTCGCCCCGACGAATCCGTTCGGCCAGAGGGAGTGGCTGCTGGTCAAGCGGCACGCCACCGTCCCCAACAGGATCGACATGCTGGTGGTCACCGAAGGCGGCAATCCGGTTGATCCCGCGAAGCTGCCCGGCGTCGCCGCAAGGCTTGGGGCCGCAGGCGGATTCGTCTCGGATCAGGGACCTTATTCCGCGACCGATGTCAGCGGGGCCTTCGGGGGATGGAACTCCACCGTGACCTATTGGGCGTCGACGGGCCACACGCCCGCCGTCGGCAGGCTCACGGCCTCTCTGGCGTTTGAGACAACCCCTTTGGCCGACTACCTGTACCGGGTGGCCGTGCCCGGGCACTCCGAGGCCAACCGAATGTTCACGGACCTCGACATGGCCGGCGGCGGCACGCGCCACAACATCGTCGGGATCCAGGATTTGTCGGCGGTCTCCGTCACCGCGTCCGGCTCCGTCAATGCCGGCGACGACCTCGCCGCCACGGACGACCTTTCGGTCGGCGATGACGCAACCATCGGGGACCGGCTGGCGGTGAATGGGCAATCTTCATTCGCAGGGGAATCGGCCTTTGGCGCGAACGTCTCGGTGGCGGGGAGCGAAACCGTCGGTGGAGCCCTGGGGGTGACGGGAGAGACAACCTCGTCGGACTTCCGCATCGCGTCGATGGGCAACCAGCCCGTCTCTGCGGGGATCTACTATGCGGGCGTCCACCAGCACAATGACGCGGTGAACAAGCCCATCTGCCCCGGCGGGATGTCGCCGCAGGTGTTTGCCTCACCGTCAGCGTTCTCGGATGCCGGCACAGGCGGGACAATCTCCGCCGTCCAGGCGACGGCCACAAGCATAAGCGCCGCCCAATGGCGCGTCAGGATCCGCGTCAGGACCGAGAGCGGGTGGGTCAGCCCGACCGGGACTTACGGGAAGATCATGGTCATGACGAAGTGCAGCTGAGGGAGGATCGAATGGCATCAAGGAATATTGGAATCGCGGTGGTGGCGACGCTGCTCATGGCGGGGACGGCGATCGCCGCGAACGACAGCACCTCGGTGGAGGAGGTCGACGTGCCTTGGCAGCCGCCGAGCTACGCGGCGACGGCAGGATCAGCGAACACAGCCGGCTACGCTAATAATGCCGGGCAGTTGGGCGGCAAGGGAGAAAGCCAGTTAAACGTCGCGACTGCCGGGGTCGCAACCTATGTGCCTTCGACAGGCGTCACCGGGCTCCCCACCTGCGTTTCCGGCTACGCACTGCAGAAAACGGCAACGGGATTCCTTTGTGTGAACTCCATCGCGAACGCGGGGACTGCCAATTCGGCGAACTATTCAACGACCGCCGGAAATGGCGTCGCAGGTGTCAGCGGTTCGACGCTCGATCTCACGAACGGAACCCAACACACCCTGCCGTCCAGCGGTGGCGGGGGTGGGGGATGTTCAGGCACGTTTTCTTATTGCGTCGGCAATGCAGAGGCGGCTATCGATACCACGGGGTGCAACATGGGGTTGATGGGGGTTTCTTTGTTCTGTGATCAGGGCAGCAGCGGCTGACACGGCGAACACAGCCAACGCAACCACAGCAGGGTCCACCGGCCCAAGGTGGATGTCCTTTTGTGCCCTTGCGGTTGCGGAAAGGGATCCTGCTTTCGTTGTCTCAGGAACGCCGTCCCCGCTGGTCGGTGGATGCCGATTGGCTCGGGAGGCCTACGGTCGGTCCGGCAGACGGACGGATGCATGAGCCACTACTGGGTGCGAAAGCGGCACCCAGATACAAGGAACAGGGCATCAGGTCGTATCCACAGGTAGTTCCCAACAATTATCGGAGCATGCTTGCCGCTATCAGATAAGCCTGAACAACGGGCTGAGACTATGGAACGTCAGCCGGCAGCGAAACTATTCCGCCGCCAGCGCTTCGCTCCTGCTGCATGTCAGTGATCGCACGATGGCCTCCATCACCGGAGGGCAGACGCCGTTGCCAAGGAGCCTGATCTGGTTCCTTCGCGACCCAAAGGGTAGGAGAAATCCGCCGCCGAATCCCATGGCACGGCGAAGTTCGGGCACCTGGAGCATCCGCAGCATCGGTTCGTCGCCGTCCCATGTGACGAGGCCGAAACGGTCGAGTGTTGTCAGGGTCCGGATTGGACGGTCGAGTGGCTGCCAGCCGCCGCTGCCGTCGGAGCCGTAATAAACGATGAGGAAAGGGACGCCCCTCCCAAGGGCGTCGATGGCCCGCTCGGCTCGTTCGAGGGTCCCACTGGCGCGGCCGGGCCGGTAGAGGGGGCGCGACCGCCACCCGCCATCCTTCACCAGGATGTCCTTGGACACGGTGCCCGACGGAAGGCCGCTGTGGAAAAGCGGCATTGGCACCGCCTCGCGGTCGCAGAGGAGGAACAGCCGCCGCCGGGATTGCGGGACGCCAAAGTCGGTCGCATCGAGGACCTGAGGTAGGACGTTGTAGCCCAGCCCTTCTAGGTCCGAGATGAGGGGAGCGTAGCCGTGCCAGCTCCGCATGTGGATCACGTTCTCGACCACGATCCAGCGGGGGGTCAGTTCCCTCGCGAAGTTGGTGACATAGTGCGCGGTATTCTTGCTTCCCTCGTCACGGGGGCGGTTACCCTTTGCGCAAGTGTGATTTGTGCACTCCGGGGAGGCGAGAAGAAGGTCGATCTTGCCGACGTCCCCGAGGATGGAGGGGCCGGTGTCCTCCTCCATCCGGGCGTTCAGTGCCATTGCACCGGCGAAGTTGGCCTCATAAGTCCGGGTGGCCACCTCCCATGCGTCAACGCCGCAGACGATTTCCGCCCCTGCGTTCTTCGCACCCCAGCTGCTTCCGCCGCCGCCACAGAAAAGATCGATAGTCCTCAGTCCCATCGCCAACAATTACCGGCTTGGGGAAGGCTTTTCCACCTCATTGACCACTCCCGGACGGAAATTCCTCTCGGTCCGACACTTCGGAATTTCTTTGGGAACCTTCCAGCCAGCGGATGATGAGCTTTTCCATATCGGATTCCGAGTTGCGTCTGGTGGCGCACTCCCAAACGGTAAGCACCCGCCAGCCGGTCGCGAGGAGGTCGGCAACCGCCTTCCTGTCCCGTTCGACGTTGCTTTCCAGCTTCGCCCTCCAGAACTCGGCGTTGGATGACGGGAGCTTCGCGTAACGGCATCCTTCGTGCCGATGCCAGAAGCAGCCATGGACGAAGATGACTGTCCGGCGGCCCGCCATGACTAGGTCGGGTGCTCCCGGAAGGTCTCTCCGGTGCAGGCGATAGCGCACCCCGGCGGCTGTCAGCACCCGCCGGACAATCATCTCCGGCTTGGTGTCCTTTCCGCGGATGCCCGCCATCATCCTGCTGCGGACCTCCTTGGACACGACGTCGGCCATCGGTTCCTCCAGCCGTCAGCGTACCTCCGGGATGCCGTCAGTGGGAGCCGAATAGGTGTGCTCCCTGACGGCCTCCCAGCATTCGGGCTTCTTCGCCCATTCTGAGATCATCTTGCCGCCCGCCGTGCGGTGGAGAACGTCGTTAACTTCCCGGGCCCATGTCTCGATCTGCTCCTGCAGTCGCAGGGACAGGTCCTGACGGGTCCAGATCCCGTCGAGGTCCATCCGCGGGCCGAGACGATCAGCCAGGACCGACACCGTGTAGGCTGCCACATTAGCCTGAAAAGCGGGAAACATGGGGCGCACCAGCTTCTGGACCCTTTTGAATATGATCGCCTTGGCGATCATCCGCTTGTAGCCCGACACGTCGGGAAGAGGGACCGCAGACTGTCCATCGACCTCCTTGAACCCCTCCATGAAGCGCTCGAAGTTCTTCTGGGAGCCGAAGCTGACATGGTGGGGCTTGCTGTCCCATGCGTGGAGGTACTTCGCCAAGTCGGTCTTCGTGATCTTCCGGGCGGGCGGGATCGCCTCCTTGAGCGCCTTGAGCTTGGCGGGGGTGGCGCCTTCCCGGGCCAGCATGGTGTTGTAGCTTCCCGCTGCGCGCTCGTAGAACCAGCGCCCGATGCCGTCCGGGCAGTAGGTCGACAGGGCGAGCCGCTCCATCTCGATGTGGAACGGTTTGTTCGCCGATAGGTCAGACATCTTCACGGCGTTCTGGCTGTTGGCGTATTTCGAGATGTCGGAGATCAGCGCCTCCTCGTCGGGACCGTCCTTCGACTTCAGGATGATGATTTTGGCTGGGACACGGACCCGCCGGAGGTCGATCTCGGGGGTCCGTTTTTTGGTGAAGTAGATGGACGCCGTCGTCTGGCCGCCGTTCACTACCTGCATGCCCTTCAGCCAGAGAATGCCCGGGGCGCCGTCATTGGTCTTCCCGAGGTGTATTTCGTCGGCCACCAGGACGATGCCGTTGTTGTAGGCCATGAACTTCTCAGGGTCGTCTCGCAACGTGTCTCTGATGCCACGATTGACCTTTCCGGTGACGGAGAGGAACGAGCGGACGTTCGCTTCAAGCAGGCGGGCGCCGTACCTCTCGTAGACGAACCTCAATGCCTCGCCTGGGATCGCCGTCAGCGCGTAGTCGTAGTCGGCCATCTGGCCGGGCACGTAGACGCATGGCAGGGCGCCGCCCGACACCTCCTCGAAGTTCACCACCAGCTCGTCGCGGGGCTTTCCCGACGACCAGTGGCGGTGGAGGCGCTCGATGTCCATGACTTCAAGCTTGATGGTCTTGCCCTTCACCTCGCGGGTCTTGAAATTCTTCGCCTTGGCCAGCCGGTCGGTGAGGACGTAGATGCGTATCTGGTCGAGGTCCTCGTAGGATTCCTTGATGTTGAGCACCAGCCCGTACGCCTCGTGGGTCTCCTCCATGTCCTTGAGCAGGGTGCCGTCCGCCGCCCGGGAAAGGAAGCGGATGCATTGTTCTGCCGCCGTCTTGGTATCGACGTCCGAGATGGTAGTGACCGAGTCCACCCCGGCGTAGAGGCTAACGAAGAGGTCGATCTGGTCGGCCTCCTCCGAGATGGCGTACCCGCTCAGCCTCAGCGTGCCCACGTTTCCCTTGCCAGTGTGGAGGTAGTGGCAGACGACCGGTTCGAAGGTCATGCCGACGTCCGCCATGTGCTGCATCACGACCTCGGCGAACACGAGTTCGGGGTACGGCACGTCGGTTTCGCCCCTGACCTCGGCCTGGGTTTGCCGGAGAAAATCCTCAAGCTCCATCTACATTCCCCCCAACTTCTCAAGTGCGTGTACAAGCCCGACGTCGGCCACGCCGGAAAGATCGAGGTCGACCTCGTAGCGGGTCTTCCTGACGCCGGGGGCCACATTCATCCGCGTCAGCCTTGGGAAATCGCCCTCGACGGGCATGACCGCGGTTCCCGAATGCGTGAACCGACGGACATATTTGTCCGCGAGGGCATGGAGATAGCCGGCCTGCACGAGGCGGCTCTCGAACATCCCAAGGGCCGTCGGTTGATCCCTCAAAAGCTCCCGGATCACGCCCGTGAACTCCGGCAGAGTTTTGCCGGCCACGCCGAGCGTGAGGCGCACCCCAGCCACGTAGAGAGGCTGGCGAAGCGTCTCGTCAAGCTGCTCCAGCGAGTTGACGGTCGCCGGGAACCCGTTGGCCGAAAGCGTAGTCTTCACCTCGATGGCGCCCGAGCCGACAAGGAAATCCTGGAGGCCGTCGAGCGGTCCCTGCCATGCGTCGAGGGCGAAAGTGGCAGGGACCGCCGCTTCGAGCAGGGATTTCAGCACCACCATCTCGCCGAAAAGGCCGGTCTCCGCCTCCTGGCCAAGCACGCCGTCTCGACCGCGCTCCATGAAGTCCTGCCAAGCGCGGATTCGTGACAGGAAGAGCTGGAAGAGCCGCTCATCGCCCACGTTTGCGCATCCTTCGAGCAGCCGCACCACGTCCCCCGCCATCATGGCGAAGAGGTCGATGCCTCCTGCGACCTTGCGGGACAGGGCAAGCCATGCGTGTGATCCACCCAACGCCTCGCTGGATGGCTTCGCGACGCCGAAGCCGTGCCCCTGCGGCAGATGGGCGTCCGGCGGCAGCCTGACTCCGTGAAAACCGATGATGATCGCCTCCTCGTCCCCGGGGCAGTGGCGTCCCGCCAGAAGACGGCAAGGCGCATTCAGTTCGATGGGGATCGTGCGCCATCCTTCGCCCCCGCCGTTGCAGGAAAAGGCACGCCACGCCTGGCGCAGGTTCTCGGCGTCAGTCCGCTGCGCCATATTCCTGCTCCCATGCTATGTTGTTGACCTTGTACTCCACCTTGGTCCCGGAGCGGCTGTCCGGGAAGCTGATCGCGAAAGCAAGCACCGGAGGGGCGCCCGGAGGGAGTCCTGCCTCGTCCCCGGCCAGTTCCGGATCGATCGCATAGATGAACAGCACCCCTTTGTCAGGGTGTGCGGGCACGCCTTCAGCCCCGAAACCACGGATCCGGCGGATCGCAGGGCCGTTTGGAACGTCGGGGGCGTCGCCTGATCCATGCCTTGCCGGATCGGCATGGAAGGCGGCCCGGGTCGCGGCGAGCGCCGCGTTCCATGCTTCCTCACCGAGGTCGATCGCCTCGTCCCGCGGCGACATCAGGCGCCGGATGGAGTAGCGGTCCGTGTGCGTGCCGTGAGCCGCGCGCTGGAGTGTGTCCACGGTAATTCCCTCACCAAGCTTCAGCGGCTTGCCGTCGCCGCCACCGGTCAGGGCCACGGTCCACTTCGTCAGTTCGCCCTCGGACACGAGGGATTGGATGAACTGGGCAAGGAGGATGCTGTTGACCTTATATGCCTCGGCATGCGTCTTGTATGCGATCAGGAAGTCCACCACGTCGGCCGCCGAGACGCCGTCCCATAGATATCCCCGCCAGGACTGTTTCGATCCGTTCCTCATCCGCACCGGATTCTCCTCCGGGACGCCGGACGCCGTCACCAGCCGACGGGCGGCGGCGAGGTTTCGCTCAAGGACATCAAACTCCCGGTGGAACGCCACGGTTTCGAGGAGTTGGCCGCTGAAGGAGAGCATCAGGTTCCGGGCCGAACGCATCTTCAGCCGTGACGTCACGAGAAGCACGGGATGGGACTGGACCTTCAGTCCGTACTCCCTTGGCGTCGCGCCGCTGGCCGCCATGAGGTCGAACTCCTCGCGGAGTTCCTCGGAGGCGTCGGCGATGTGGCCGAACCACTCGCAGAGCTCTCCGGTGGTGTAAAGTCGGCACAGGTCGAGGTAGCCCGGCCTGTAGCCGAACCAGCGGCCCATCTGCATGAGGGTGTCGTACATCTTTGACGCCCGAAGGAAATAGCTGACCGTCAGCCCTTCGAGCGTCAGTCCTCGGGCGAGCTTGTCGCCGCCGATGGCAATCACCTTGAGGCCCGCCCCGTCGTGGTCGGCGTAGTCGAGGGCGTCCTTGGCCGTGCCGTTGATCATCCGGACCTGGATGTCGGAGATCGTGTCCGCCAGCGTGGCCTCGATCTCCGCCCAGCCGAACGTATCGGCGCGCACCAAGTCGGGATGGGCTTCTGCCATGTCCACGGTCGTCGGCTCGAAATCCCTTTCCCAAAGCCCCCTGAGCGCGGCGATGACCGGCTCGTGGCCGATCCGGCGGGTCAGCCGCTGCTTGATATGCCGGACGCGTTCCTCCACCTGGGAATGGACCGCCTTCTGCACAGAGGTGAAGCGGGTGACGTGGACAAGCATGGAGCTGTGTCCGTCCGCTTGTCCCCTGAGCCTGCGGATGGCGCAGGCCAGCACGAAGGCGTCGATGGCTTCGTTCAAAGACTGCGGTAGGGTGTCCTCCCCATCGACGAGAGGCTGGTAGCCGTTCCTGTGCTTGGGCGGCATCCAGCCGCCGACCCCGTCGGACGAGCAGTAGTCGACCACCTGCCTCACCAGTGGAAGCCCGCCCTCGCGGCCTTCCTTGCCGTTCGTTCCGAAGACCTTTCCCGGGCCGATGTAGTTCGACGGAGCCGCGAGGTTGACGATGAAGCTGGCCGGGAAGAGATCTGGGCCTTCCTCGCGGGTCTCTCCCCGCTCATGGATGAAGATGTTGGCGAAGGGGGTGGCGGTGTAGCCGACGTAGGCGGACCGGGAGAAAGAATGGAGAATGCGCCTCGTCAGCCTGTTGATCGCCGTGGGCTGATGGTCGGGGTCGGGCTTGCCGTCGGGATCCAGCACGGTCTCGCCCGTGTCCACGCTGGCGTGGTCGGCCTCGTCGTCGATGAGGAAGAGCGGCAGGTTGGTGACGATCCTGCGGCCGGTCTCGGGGTCGTGGACGTTGGCGACGTGGTTGCGGATCCAGCGCAGGAGACGTTCCAGGACGGTCTTGTTCTTCTTGACCACGAACAGCCAGGGCCGCTGCTCCGGCGTGATGCCGAGTTTCTGGGCGATGCCGGCGTTGAAGTCGCCGCCGTTCGTGCGGTTTGTGGCGTAGTTGGGCCGGATCGCCGGGTCGCCGTCGATCTCGCTGACCCCGATCGGTAGGATGTCCTCATGGTTGGGCTTGGTCTCGTACCCGAGGAAGGCCTCGTCGAGCCTCATCTGTGTCTGGGAGCGCAGGTTGTTGTGCAGGCCGGCGAGGACGATGATGATCTTGTAGCCGGCGTCGGCGGCCTTGCAGATCAGGCCGCTGTAATGGCCTGTCTTGCCGGACTGCACATGGCCGACGACGAGGCCGCGTCGGTCCCACGTCCCTTCGCGGAGCGGATCCTCAAGCATGGCGAGGACCGAGTCCGTGGACTTGTCGAGGGCCTCGACCGCCTTGTAGGACAACTTGCGCTCAAGCCATTCCCGATAGCGTTGCCAGTACCTCCAGTCCCGCTTGCGGGCGGCCACAAGCCATGCCTCGTGGCCGACGTCGCTCTTCAGGGTTGTGTCCTCGCCGATCCAGAGGCTGAACCGACGGATCAGCTCGTCGGTCACAGCCTCGCGGTCGAGGCCTTCGCCCCATCTCGGCTTCATGGTGAGGACGAGGTCGATCTTCTCGGAGATCAGGGCGGGGGTGACCGCAGACCTGTCGTCCTCGTCGACCAGCAGTTCCTGGACCAGCTTGACGACCCTCTGGCGGGTCTCCTCGGCTGCGGAAGTCATGTCATCCCCCTGCGTCCGGATCGTCGGGAAGGGTTCCGACAAGCTCCGGGTAGTTGTGGAAAGGTTCGGTATGGAGAAGTCTCTCGCGGGCAAGCTCCGGGGACATTCCCTTCCTCAGGACAAGGTTTCGGTAGACCGCGGAGAGCACCGAGCGGACCTCGGCCGGCGGATCGCCCGCGAACCCGGTCCTCGGGGTCTCCTTGCCCTCGGCGGTGTCTAGCCAGATGCGCTGGACAGGGACGGTCTCCTCGATGACACGGAGCATAGCCCTCACCTGCGGCGCGAGATCGCCGGCTTGTTCGAGCACCTCGCTCGCGGACCGCGGGATGGGAGTCGTCGATGCGGTAGCGCATTCCCCCCTTGAAATGCTCCGCCCGCCACGCCTGGACGACGGGCTGCGCCCCGCCGACGCGGATCGGCTGACCACGGTGCGCGAACACCTTTCGGGCGCGGGAACGGGCATCTTCGGCCAATCTGGTCAATGCCGCTCGCAGGCCGACGGGCGGCCTCGCCGTCGATTTCCTGATGTCAATCTTCCATGCGGCGTCGGCGGAGTTGGGGATGTCCAGCCTGATGCGAGCCAAGCGATGAGCTTCCTCTTTGGTCCACGAGCGTCCCTGCCCGAGGCCGAGCCAGCTTCCCGCCACCAGCAGGCGCTCGTTTCTGTAGACATAGAAGCCCTGCTGGGCCGTCCATCCATGCGGGCCGCCGGCGGACTCCGCCTCGTCGATGCCAAGCCGATCCTTGTGCGGAAGCACGTGGCACTGCACCTCAATATCCCCGCCCGCCGACGGAAGCCGGACGACCGGCGAGCTGTAGGTCGCCGGATGGCCCGACAGGAATGGATCCCAAGGCGCCACGGGCCGTCCGTTCAGGGTCAGCCGCAACCTCGGGCGGGAGCCTTCGAGGTAGCGGTGGAACACCATCGCGAGATGCCGCTCGACTGTGTCCACGAGGTCGAGGAAGTCCTGCTCACCGAATCCCGGGGTGACAATGCGGTCGAGGCATTCCCACAGCACCAGAGTGCCTTTTGCGATATCGGCGAGCGGCGAGAGAAGTCTTTCGGACCCTTCCGCCGGCCCCTCCAGCAGATGCCACCCGTCGTCGGCGGATGCGGCCAGGACGTCGAGGTCCCACCTCAGGCAATGGAGTTCGTCGCCCTTGGTGGAGGCCACCGTGAGTCTGCGGCACTGGGAAAAGGACGCTGTCTTCAGGCCGAGACCGAACCTGCCGAGGTCACCCGCATCCCGCTTGTCGAGAGGGCTGCGCTCGCCAAGACGCATGGCGAGGTCGAGGGCGGCAGCGTCCATTCCATCGCCGTCGTCGAGCAGGGTGACGTTGCTTCTTTCGCCATCCCATCCGAACGTGAGCGCCACGTTCCGGGCATCGGCGGAGACGCTGTTGTCTATGATGTCTGCGAGCGCGGTCGCAGTGGAATAGCCCAATCCCCGCAATGCCTCGATCATGGCCGAGGCGCGCGGCGGGGCAGAACGGGATTTGGCCGGGTTCATCGTCTTGCGTTCCATCACCTGCACCCCTGGAGAGCCTTGATCCGGCCGGGATGGCTCAGCTTGCCGAGGGCCTTGGCTTCGATCTGGCGGATGCGCTCACGGGTGAGGTCGAACTGCTGCCCGACCTCCTCAAGGGTGTGCTCCCGGTCGCATCCGATGCCGAAGCGCATGCGGATGATCGTGGCCTCCCGCGGATGCAGTAGTTCGAGCTGCTGCCTGACTATTGACTTGATCTCCGCAATTGCGAGCCTTTCTTCCGGGTCCGGTTCAAGTGACGCGATCGCTGCCGCCTCCCGCCAGCCCTCTTCCGTATCCAGTGATACCGGCTCCTCGGCGACCGCGAGTAACCTCTTGACCCCCACCAGGGGGAGCTCGGTCAGGTCGGCGATCTCCTCCGGAGTCGGATCGCGACCGGTGAGGGAGAAAAGCTGATTCTGAGCCCATCGCACCTTGCGCATGGATTCGTACGCATGGACGGGTACTCTGACAGTGCGGGAGGTGTCGGCGACGGCGCGGGTTATCGACTGCTTGATCCACCAAGTCGCATAGGTGGAGAACTTGGCTCCGCGCCGGTGGTCGAAGCGTTCCACTGCCTTCAGAAGGCCACGGTTCCCCTCCTGGATCCTGTCGGACCATGTCAACCCGCCGAACCTTTTGGCCCCCCAAACCACCAGTTTGAGATTGGCCAAAGCGAACCTCTCTCTGGCTTTCCTGGCTTTTTCCATGCCGGCCTCCATCAGGCGGCGGGCCTCGTCTCCACGCGGGTCGGCCTTGACAGTGCAACGGAGCCGGGAGACGAAGGTATGCGAAAGGCCGAGGGCGGCCAGCCGATCCCCCAGCCGCTCGGTGAAGCCGACGTCGTGTACCTGCGAGAGCCTGCGGCAGAGATCGCAGATGGCCTCCAGACGGCAAAGAAGCTCTTGAGGAAGCGACCGCCCGATAGGATCGACGTCTGCTTCGACGACCTGGGCGCCATCCTCGTCCGTACCGACGTCCTCATCCGCATCGTCCTCTTCGTCGGATTCGACGACTTTCCCGGGAGGCAACTGCCCGCCAATTACGGCCTCGAAGGTGCAGAGAAGTTCTGACACGGCAGCGGGACTCATCGCGACCGCCGCGAGGGCATCCTTGATGCCACGTTCGATCACCATGGCCAGAGAGGCCTCGTCGTCACGGGTCAGCCGGTCGCGCGGAAGCCCCCCGATGTAGAGGGCAAGAGGGTCGGACCTGTTGGAATTGAGGTTCCTCAGGAAGACCAGTCCCTCCGCCGCCTCGTCACGGAAACGATCATCCTCTTCGTCCGTCTCGCCAGACGCGCTCGGGTGGTCGGGTGCTGTCGGATCATCGTCCACGATGATTCCAAGGTCGCCGAGCATAACACGGAGGTTGGCGATGTAGTCCGGGTCGGGATGGTCGAGAGCATCCTGGTCACGCGGCGCGACCAAGCTGAGGTCATCGCCCCTGATCCGCCCGTCCATGACAGCCGACAGGACAAGTTCCTTGAGGGTGGCCTCCTCGTCCCCGTCGAGCCTTGCCCGGCGGCGAACGGAAATCAGGATGTCGGGAAGCTCGATGTCGACGTCGTCCCAGTCCTCGTCCATGTCGACGGGAACGTGGAGTGAGAGGCGCTTTTGAAGCTCGTCCGCCCGGTCGGCGCACGTGGGGTCGGACGGCGGGGGCGGGGAATCCGCTTCCTCCTCCCAGCCCGAAAGGTCGAACCCTTCGGGATCCGCCTGGGAATGGTTGGGAGGCGAGACGGATACTGTCGTATGGACGGCCCCGTCTGCCGTGTCCGCAGGAACCGCCGGAGGTTCCGTGCCGGCATCTGCGACGGCCTTCGTTTCGGTATCCGGGACGGCATCGGGCGCGGCCTCCGCTTGAGGCTCGCAGACGGTGGACTCGATCTGCAGTTCAAGTCCGGATGCCGGTTCGGACTCCATGTGGCTGGCGGGATGGCTAACTTCGGCACCTCCAGTCGCATCGGGAGCCTCGACCTCGACCACCTGCGACGGTATCGGCGGAGGTTCCGACGAAGACACTGCGACGGCGTGGAGAAGTTCGGCGACGCCATGGTGGCCTTTGGCTGTTGCCGCCAGCAGGGCATCGTTGCCTTCCTTGTCGATGTGGGTCAGGTCGGCGCCCGCATCGAGCAGGAGACGGCATATCTCGACATGTCCCCGCGAAGCCGCGAGGATGAGCGGCGTGCGCCCCTTGTCGTCCATGGCGTCGACGGCGCCGCCGAGACGAAGGTGGAGTTGGACGGAGGCCTTGATTCCTGCCAGCACCGCCATCCGGAGGACCGGCGCCATGCCCTTGCGCTCGATGGGCGTTTGATCGTTCATGGCTCAGGCATCCTGCCTATCGGCAAGAGCTGCAAGGACATCGTCCCTGTTGAGCAGCACCACATGCTGGTCCTGGGGACGCTTCGACGCGGCGTCCGCTTCGAGGCCGAAGCGCTTGAGGAAGTACCATAGGAAGCACGCCCGGACGTCGATGACGGAAATGCCGCCCGTCATCGAATAGTCGGCCTCGACGGCCTTCCTCTGTCCCTCGGACAGTCCGGGATGCGGGCCGATGATGACACGCACTCTGTTGTGCCACCCGCGATCGCTCATCGGGTCGCCACCGCCGGGACGCGTGCGGCAGGGTCCCGTCATGCGGGCAAGGACGAAATCCTTGAAGCTGTCCGTCCTGGAGCACCAAGCGCGGGCATGCCACCTGAAGCCGTCCCATGCGAGCGCATGGGGGCCGATCCATCGCTGCTCCGGTTCGGGACGGGACATGGACTGGTAGGAGACCGCGACCTCATTCGCGTCCCGAATGGCTGCGACGATCGCCTGGAGCACATGGGCGTCGATCTTGCGTGCCGGCCCCGGCACCACGTCGAATTCCGGCAGGCAGGACAACTCCGACATGCCGGCGTCCAACACGCCGTCGCCCACCAGCCTCAGGTGTGCCAGATAGCGCGATGCGTCGGGGGGCGACAGCTTTGGAGAGAAGGCGGAGCCACGCACATAGCCTTTGGCGGAACGGTCGTAGATGGCGTTGGAAGGGGCGATCTCAAGATAGCGCGCGAAATCCGCCGATGCCTGCTGGGACGAGATGCCGAAGGTCTCGGCGAGGTCATGGCGGTTGACCAAGCCCTCCCAGAAGAGGCGAAGCTCGATGAACTCAAGCCGCCTTTTCACTCCCCACCTGAGGCTCTCCTTCGGCACCGTATCCCCCCGAAGTCGCAATAAGAAACCAGACAGAACTAAATGGACGACCCGTCTAGTTTCTTATATCAGCAACCACTTGGGGTGTCAACGGGACGCGTCACGGCCATGACGGGAACGCAAATGAAGGAGGAGGTGGTGTGGCATCAAGACTGTTTTGCGCGTGACACTATTCCCGATACTCACCAGGACATTCGCGACGTGCGGCTCGGAAAAAACGTTTCACGGCTGCGCTGGCGGGTGCGCACTCGGGCGGCGGCGGCGGTCGGGCCGTGGGGCATCCCCCCGGGCGGTCGTCCAACACCCTGGCGGAGACCACCACCACATCCGGTGGCGCCTTCCGTGCAGGGCGTCCATACCCGCCCTGTGTCCTCTCCGACCGATGTCCCATCGCCACCGCCAGGGTCGCGGCGTCCGTGCCCGCCGCCTTCTGCGCGGCGGAAAAGGCGTGGCGGTAGCTATAGGCTGAAGGGCGGGTCTCCGCTTTCCTCCTCGACCAGAGTCGCTTGGCGAGGGAACGGACGTTGTCCTTCACATGATCGGGATTTTCCCGGAACCGAAAGACGCCTCCGGCAGCGGCGACGGCGCCGGCCAGCCATTCGGCCCGCTCACCGATGGAGTCGACCACAATTTCCCGCACCTGCCATCCCGTCGGATGCCCTGCGGCCACCCCGTGCCCCTCGCCGGTTTTGGCGCCTTCGAAGACGAAGCGAAAGCGGAGCCGTGTTCCCTCGGCCGGCGGCATGGTTACCTCGACGCCCGCAGGTCTGCCGATTTCCTCCGGCCTCATGCCCCCGATCTCCAACAGGGATAGGGCCGGCCGCAACCGCTCGGTGGCGCTCGCGAACATCCTTTCCTTCCACCCTGCGGGAAGGTCCGAAAGGTTCGCCTTCGACCTCCGAGAGGTCGGCTTCGCCGGCTTGATGGCCGACCACTTGAGGGCAGCGAGTTCGGCCGCCCTCTCCAATGACGCCTCCGCGACGGTGAAGTCCCCGCCCTCACGAAGCCACCGTTTCAGCCTTTCGGCCACCCGCATGAAGGCTGCGGCCTTCCTTCCCTGGAACGTATTCGGGTTGGTCGATGCCTCCGGTCCTTCGCCCGATGCCTCCATCCTGTCGGCGACGCGGCGGTAACGTTCGCGTGTCTTCGCGTTCGCCCGAATGGGATGGCATTTCAGCCATTCCTCGGCGGCCCGCCGAATGGCGGCCACCTTGTCAACATTGTCAACATTGTCAACATTGGACGGGTGGAGACCTTGGGCATCGGCGGAGTTCCGCGTGCGGGTGGATTCTGCCTCGGGCGTGGAGTCCCGCTCCGAGCGTTGGGGATCCGCCTGGGGCGACCGAAGCCCTTGTCTGCTCGGGTTGCTGGCGGCGGGGGCGGGCGTCCAGTGCGGCGAGAGTGCCTCGAAGATACGGAGGGCTTCCGTCTCCGGGTCAGAGTTCCCGTCTCCGCGCCGTGAAGTCATAGCCCGTGGGAGGGGGGCGGTCCTTTCGCCCGTGGTGTCCTCTGCCTGCCGGAATTCTCGCTCTGCCATTCGTTCCCCTCCCCTGCGCGGGGGCGTCGCGGAAGCGGTCTGCCGGTGGCGGTGGGGTCCGTTCTTTGGGTCGGGCGCCGCATTGTGCGGGTCCCCGACGGACCGTTTCCACGGAATTGCCACGGGCCGCGACGGCCCTTCCGGGAAACTCTGGCGCGCAAGGGAAGCCGACGTCAAATCGCCCCTTCTCCTTTTATGTCGTAGCCGCGAAACCTGACTGCTAAAGAACATCGGGCATGGCCGCCCATGCCCGACTCTGGTATTCATCGCAGGGTTGTGTAGGGGCGGCGGGTGTCAATCGAGATGAACCAAAAGGCGCACTTTTCGGTCAACACCAGGCTGACTAGGCTGTTGGGCGAAACCTATCGATCCAGCGAAGTAGCCTTAAAGGAACTGATCGACAACGCGTGGGACGCCGATGCGTCGAACGTTTGGATATCGTTGCCCAGCATGCTGACCACCGAGGCCGTGGTCGTGCGAGACGACGGATCGGGCATGACCGCTTTGGAGATGCGTGGCGAATATCTCAATATCGCGGGGGACAAGCGGACTCGGGCGGGGGAGCGGACCCCGCTGCACAAGCGGCGGGTCAAGGGCAGGAAAGGCATCGGAAAGTTTGCGGGACTCGCGCTTGCAGGTGGAGACCGTGGCGCGCGGCCGCAAGTGCTCGCTGGTGATGGACAAGAAGGAACTGGCGGCAAACGGGGACGACCTTGAGTCGGTTCCTCTGTCTTTCGAGGAGGGGCCTGCCCCGGAAAGCGACAAGGGGACCACGGTGACGCTTTCGGGCTTGGATTGCCGCATGAACTTCCCGCCACCGGAAAGGCTGCGCGAGGTGCTTATCTACGAGTACGGCCGGGAGGATGGATTCAAAGTCTACGTCAACGACGTTCCATTGTCCGTCGAGGACGTTCCAGGCAAGACAGAGTTGATAAACGACACTTTGCCGGCGGCGGGGCCTGTCTCGCTGCATTTCACTGTGGCGTCGGGCAAGAAGGCTCCTCGGTTGCCAGGAATCATCATCAAGGTCAACGGCAAGGCGGTGGGAAAGCCTCAGTTATTCGGCTTGGATGAGGACGAGGAAATACCGGTCAAGCTCGTGCGGAAGGTCTATGGAGAGATCGAACTTAGCGATCTTGAGGACTTTGTGACAGCCGACTGGGGAGGCATGGTGGAGAACAGCAAGGCTTTCCAGGAGATACGGGCCTTCGTCGTCGAGAAAGTGAAGAACGAGCTTCGGGCGACCCATGCCAGGGAGCTGAGTCTCCAGAAGGCCCGCCTCCAGAAACGGATCAACCAGCGCCTCCAACAACTTCCCGAAAATCGGCGGCAATTTGCCCATGAGGCATTGGACCGCATCCTCAAGCGCTTTTATCAGGAGAGCGAGGAACGCATAGTGCTGATTGCGGACGTGGCACTGGACGCCATGGAGCATGACGCCTATTGGGCGGTGTTGGAGGCGATAGGCACTTCAAGCCGAGGAGACGTCCACTCGTTCGTGGAGTCCCTGGAGAAGTTCGGCCTCGTCGAGCTTTCGACCATGGGCCAGCAGGCCACCCGCAGGCTCAGCTTCCTGGATTTCCTCGATCAACTGCTAGGGGATCCCGAGACCTTGGAAAAGGACGCCCATACGGCCCTTGAGAAGAATCTCTGGGTCATGGGCCGCAATTACTCCGTGATGTCGTCGAACTCGACCTTGAAGCGAGTGGTGGAGACGTATTGCGATGCGCACTTCAAGGGAAGCAGGGCGGCCAAACGCCCCGACCTGCTGTTGTCGCAAGGATTTGCGGACTCCTATCTGCTGATCGAATTCAAGCGGCCGTCGCATCCGATCACCCGCGACGACATCAGCCAGGCGGAAAAATACAGGGACGACCTGTCCTCCCAGCTTCCGTCGAACGCGCGGATCGATATCATGATGGTCGGTAAGGGAAGGGTGCCGTCCTTGGACACCAGGAACCTTCTTTCCAACATCACCATCCAGTCTTACGCCGGGGTCATCTCATCGGCGCGCAGCGAACTGGAATGGCTCATCGAGACGCTCGGAAAAAGCTGACCATGCTTCGGCTTCCATTTCCAGGCACGTCGGGAGGTGTCTGATGGCCTCCGGGAACGTGACGAGGAACCCAGCTGAGCCCGCTGTCGCGGTCGATGATCCAGAGATCCCGACTGTCCTCAGCCTCCGCACCGGGATCGAACACGACAGCCGCCGCCTGATTGGGGGGCGCCGTTACGACCGTTTGGTCGGCGGGTTGCGCGACGTCATCTCGGACGCCATCCGCGAAAGACGCCCCCGCCTGGTCTGCCCCATCTGCGGCGTGGCGGTGCGACTCTCGGCGTCGCCGCAGAAACGATTTTTCTTCAAGCACGTCACGGAGGACGGCTCCTGCCCGGCCGTGACGAGGTCCGGGTTGGACAACGACGCCATCAGGGCGATGAAGTACAACGGCGCCCGGGAAAGCGATGCCCACAAGCTCACGAAAGCCCGCATTGCAGAGAGCCTCATGGCGGACGGCAGGTTCTCCGGCGTGGCGGTCGAGACAACATGGCGGGCCAAAGGCGGAAAGAGGCTCCGGCGTCCCGACGTCCAGGCGATCTTCGGCGGCCTGCGGATCGCGTTCGAGGCGCAACTCACCACCACATTCCTCGACGTCGTCAGGGGAAGGCGGGCGTTCTACCTTGAAGACGGAGCATTGCTGGTCTGGGTGCTCCGGCGTTTCGACCCTGGATACCGCCGGATGACCGAGGACGACGTCCTGTTTTCGAACAATTCGAACATCCTGGTGGTCGACGCGGAGACGTGGAGACGGTCGAAGTCCAGCGGACGGTTTATGGTGCGCTGCCATTATAGGGAACCCTACCTTGAGGGCGACGTTCGCGCCGAGCGGTGGCGCGAAGAGATCGTCGGGTTCGACGAACTTACCTTGGACCGCGATGGGCAACGGACTTACCTCTTAGACTTCGACGCAAGGGACGCCGAGGTCCTGCGGGAGGCCGCGAGGCGGCAAGCCGAGAGGCGGGAGGAGGAGTTCCATTCGGAGGTGTTCGCGTACTGGACCGAGAAGGGCATCCGCCGCGGTCTGGACCGACGTTCTCTCGCGGAATGGGAGGCTACTGTCCGAAAGGCCGGCGCCCGTGGGGTGGCTCTTCCTCCGGATCCCGACCGGGAGCCCGGCTTCGTGACCGCCGTCTCGGTCCTGCTCAGCGCGAAGCTGGGTCGCCCGGCGGGCTACAAGTACAGCAAGCTGTTGCAGGTCGCCCATCAGGTTGCCGAAAGTCATGACGAACTGCTCATTCCCTTCGGCTTCGCCCTCAAGGCCTACGGGACGGAGGCGACCATCGAGGCGGAGGACGGGAAAGGCACTTGGCGGGACCGGAAGGCGGGTTTCCGAGACCGCATCGCGGCGGCGCCGGAGGCCCATTTCGCCGGTCTGTCCCATGCCGCAGCGTTGAGATATTTTTTTCCCGAGGTGGCCGAGAAGATTCGCGGATAGTCGCCATGCAGCGGATGTATGACCCATGAAGTCATGGGTCCATGGACCCATGATAGCATCCGGGTAGAATATGCGGAATCCAACCGGGCTGCGGGCGAGAGATGAAGATGAGCTTTGAGGTGGGGGGCAGGAAGATGCCTCCGACAGTTTAGCTTCGTCCTCCGTCGTTACCAGTGACGCAAGTGTGGAGCATCGCAAGCCGAAATTCGGTAGATCGGCGGTGTGACACTCGCACCCTCTTGGCCGCTATCCCACCGGCGCGCTTAGATGCGGGCATGGGGGAGGAGGTGGCGATGGGGAGCATCACGGTGTCTTTGGCGGTTGCGATGGTGGCCGCTTCGGGGATTGCGGACGGGATGCTGCCATGCCTGCCGGAGGGGACGCCCGACGGGACCATCGTCCAAGTTGCCGGCATCCAGGGTAAGGCGGTCGTCAGTCCGAAAGGCGACGGCTCCGTCCGTGTGACGGCCATGGTGCTTGGCGGAGAGGCGACCTTCAGAACCTTGATCCGAGGGTTCCGTGACCGCCTCGGGCTACCCGTCTTTATCCGCCCTGACCCTCCGTTGGCGGGATGGTCGTCGGCAGACGTGACCGTCACCTATCTGCCGAGGAAGCCCGACGCGGTGTGGGTCGATTGGATCTGCCCCGCGATGTGATCCGGCCATGGACCCATGAATTCATGGATGCCCAGAAAGATCATCCGGCAACGCGGTCCGGAAGCCGTTTCCCCGCGTGAACGGATTGGGCACAGGAGAGCGGGTGGATGCCGAAGCCGGGATGGAAAATATGACGTGCTTCAGCCCACGGTTTCGATCTTCCTTTTTGCCTTATGCCCCAATCCCGTCCTCTTGGCAGCCTTCGAGCGGCTTGCAGAATGATTCGGAGCAACCATTGGATAATCCTCAGGCAGTCCCCATCGCGCCCGATATTCCTCCGGTGTCATGTTATAGGCGTTCTTGAGGTGGCCCTTCATCATGACGAGTCTTTTGCCGTCCTCAAGACACACGATGTAATCCGGGGTGACCGATTTTTTCGGAGGAACTGCGGGTTGCGGCTTTTCCTCGTCATTGGACTTGTCCCCGGTGCCGGAAAGGGCAGTGTGAACGTTGCGGATCAACGGCCCCAAATCTTCTTTCGGAACCCGGTTGTTGGCAACATAAGCGCGCACGATCGCAGCCGTACCTTCCAGTTCGATCAATCCGTCGTCCGCGGCATCCCATTCGGGGGACATCCGCAGCCTGTCATATTTCGCCTCACGCCGCCGGTCCTCGCGCTCCAGACCGCTGCGGTAGCCCAAGAGCCTAGCCGCAACGTCGTAGGGTTCGTCGTGGGTGGCGAGTATTCTATGCTCGGCGGGAACGCTTTCGACAGCCGCCTTGTACGCACGCAGGAACTCAGAAGGGTTCTCTCCGAACACTTTGTCCAGGG
>Ga0172373_10003370_pt1 | contig 23407 bp, 16 predicted proteins | sample Lak10m_2_FD_114546 | JGI IMG/M metagenome (GOLD analysis project Ga0172373, IMG submission 114546) | Freshwater microbial communities from Kabuno Bay, South-Kivu, Congo - kab_092012_10m | ecosystem: Environmental > Aquatic > Freshwater > Lake | place: Democratic Republic of the Congo...
CCTCTTTGATTCAGTAACAGCCGTAATGTTAGTTACAGTAACAGCTATATCAACATTAGTACATGTATATTCAATAGGTTATATGAGCGGTGATCCACATCAATCTAGATTTATGAGTTATCTTTCATTATTTACATTCTTTATGTTAATGTTAGTAACTGGAGATAATTTATTAAGTCTTTTCTTAGGATGGGAAGGAGTTGGATTATGTTCATATTTATTAATTGGATTTTGGTTTACACGTGTACTTGCTAATCAGGCTGCAATTAAAGCTATGGTTGTAAACCGTGTAGGTGATTTTGGATTAGCTTTAGGTATTTTTGCAGTATATAGTACATTCAAGAGTATTAATTTTAATACAATATTTGCATTAGCTCCAACTGCACAAGATGCTGTTCTTACTATTGGTAATATAAATTTACCTGCATTAGAAACTATAAGTTTATTATTATTTGTAGGTGCTGTTGGTAAATCTGCACAAATTGGATTACATACATGGTTACCTGATGCCATGGAAGGTCCTACACCAGTTTCAGCATTAATCCATGCAGCTACAATGGTAACAGCTGGTGTATATCTATTAATAAGATGTTCTCCATTAATAGAATATGCTCCTACTGCTCTTGCAATAATTACATTCTTTGGTGGTATAACTGCATTAATTGCTGCTACAATTGGATTAGTACAAAATGATATAAAAAAAGTAATTGCCTATTCTACATGTAGTCAGTTAGGATACATGGTCTTTGCTTGTGGATTATCTAATTATGAATTAGGATTATTCCACTTAAGTAATCATGCATACTTTAAAGGATTACTATTCCTTACTGCAGGTTCTGTTATACATGCCATAGCGGATGAACAGGATATGCGTAAATTAGGTGGATTAGTAAACATATTGCCATTTACATATGTACTATTACTTATAGGATCATTATCATTAATGGGATTCCCATTTCTAACTGGTTTCTATAGTAAGGAAACTATTTTAGAAGTAGCATATGCATCTTTCCAAATTAAAGGTACTTTTGTACATTGGTTAGGTACATTAGCTGCATTCTTTACTGCTTTCTATTCAATAAGATTACTATATCTTACATTTATATCCGATACTAAAGCATCAAGAACTGCTGTGTCACATGCCCATGATGCTCCACTAACTATGGCTGTGCCATTAACAATATTAGCTATAGCTAGTATTTTTGTTGGATATATATCTAAAGACATGATTATTGGACTTGGTAATATATTCTTTGGTAATTCTATATATGTATTACCAACACAACATACACTTATTGAAGCTGAATTCTTACCATATACTATTAAACTTATACCATTAATATTTAGTATTGGAGGTGCTATGCTTTCATTTATTGTATATAAGTTTATAATTAATAATGTAAGTGCTAACGCTATATCTTTAGTTAGTCGTCCATTAAACAAACCTACTTTTGCTATTGCTCGTGGAATATGGCATATATATGTATTCCTTAATAAGAAATGGTACTTTGATAAGGTGTATAATAGCTATATTGTTTCATACTTCTTACGATTTGGTTATGCTATTTCATACGCTTCGTTAGATAAAGGTTTATTTGAATTATTAGGTCCTTATGGTTTAAGTACTACTGCTATTAAACAAGCATATGCATCATTACGCTTACAATCTGGTTACATTTACCATTATGCGTTCTTTATAATCATAGGTGCTACTGTCTTTGCCGTATTAAGCTGGATGTAAAGCTAGTGCGGGAGCTAACGCTAACGCGAATGTAAGTGCGGAAACAAGTGCGATTCACGCGCGGACGCTAAAGCTAATTCTGTTAAGCGCGAAAGCCTATCCGATAACTAACGCAAATAAAAAATGCCAGCGTTAGCGTTCGCACAACTTCGCAACTTCGCAACCTTTAATGAATTCTGTAGCCAATAAGCCACTAAGATTTTATTATTAGGAGCAGCTTATCTCATTAATTAAAATAGATAGTATAGTAGTTCAGTAGTTCAGTCGTTCAGTAGCTCAGTAGTTCAAGAGTTCAGTAGCTCAGTAGTTCAGTAACTAAGTAGTTCAGTAGTTCAAGTGCGAAGTTCCAGTTAAAAATCTCGCAGCTCAAAATCAAATTTAAAATCAAATAGAAGCTATGGCAATGTTAATTCCTATAATACTAGTTATACCACTATTAACGACATTTGGTTTAATAGTAGTACGTAAACATGCTAAATCTATATCATTACTATCAGCATTAATAACATTTGTACTTTCATTGGGCTTATGGATTGGCTTTGATTTATCTACTCCTCGATATCAATTTGTATGGGATGGTATATGGCCAAGTTATTCAATAGCAACAACTACAAGTGGTCTTAATGGAATGAATACATTAGCATTCGGTGTAGATGGTATAAGTGTATTCTTCGTAATACTAACAACATTTCTTATTTGTATATGTATTTTAGCATCAAGTAATACAATACAAGATACTGGATATTATATAGCCTTTACATCATTAAATTTTATATTAATTGCAATATTTACAGCAATGGATCTTTTCTTTTTCTATGTATTCTTTGAAGCTGTATTAATTCCAATGTTCCTTATCATAAGTGGTTGGGGTTCACGTGTTCGTAAAGTTAGAGCTGCATATCAATTCTTTTTATATACGCTAATTGGATCATTATTTATGTTAATTGCTGTAATGTCTATATACTTTCAAACAGGTACTACTGATATTACAACATTAATCGCAATGAGAGCTCAAGAACCGTCATTATTTAGTTTTGAACGTGAGCGCTTACTTTGGTTAGGATTTTTTGCTTCATTTGCTGTTAAAGTACCAATGATACCATTTCACATATGGTTACCTGAAGCACATGTAGAAGCACCTACTGCTGGATCTGTATTACTAGCTGGAATATTATTAAAACTTGGTACATATGGATTTATACGATTCTCATTACCATTATTTCCTGCAGCATCAACATATTTTACTCCATTTATATTTACATTAAGTGCTCTTGCTGTAATATATACATCATTAACAACATTAAGACAAATAGATCTAAAGAAAATTATTGCATATTCATCTGTAGCACATATGGGACTTGTTACAATAGGTATATTTACAAATACTATTCTTGGATTACAAGGTGCAATACTTATTATGATAAGTCATGGATTTGTTAGTTCAGCACTTTTCCTATGTATTGGTGTATTATATGATAGATATCACACACGTATAATTAAATATTATCAAGGATTAGCTACTACAATGCCTGTATTTGCTATAGTATTCCTATTTTTCTCATTAGCTAATCTTGCATTCCCTGGTACAAGTAGTTTTGCTGGTGAAATGTTAGTTTTATTTGGTGCATTCCAAGTTAATACACCTATTACTGTATTTGCTGCTGTAGGTATGGTATTAGGTGCTGCTTATTCTGTTTGGTTAGCTAATCGTGTATTATTTGGTCCATTAACTACATATATTAGTACTTTCACAGACATGAGTCGACGTGAGTTTGCAGTATTCCTTCCATTAATTATTCTAACTATAGCTGCTGGTGTATATCCAACACCTATACTTGATTCTATTCTTATGTCTTGTTTAATTTCTGTAGTATAGCAGAAATACAAACAACGAAATAAGCGACGGAGCGCAACTAGGCCGCGAAACTACGGAGTAAACTGATATTCGAAGTATTTTATAAGTCGATTCGCTGCTTCAGAAGTTGGAAAGCACGCAAGCACGCAAGTAGGAAGTGTAGACTTGGAAAACACAAATAGTATGAGCAGGATATAGATAGCATACATACACGAAATATAGATTTTATTAGCTAGCATGAAATAACGCGCATTAAGAGATAACTTAATTTATTCAATACAGCTTATGAATATACAATATAGTAGCTTAATTGCACATGTACCAGAAATATTTATATTAACGAGCTCTAGTATATTATTACTATATGCAACAGCATATGCTACATCAAAAGTTAATATAGTTGAAAGTAATGTTATAACGAAACGTGATGAAGGAAGTATATCAAGTAGTATATCACCATTGATATATGAAAATGTACTATACCTGGCAATATTGAGTTTTATTTATACACTCATATTAACGTTAAATAGTGAAGCATTTTCTACAAATTTCTATATAGCAGATAAATATGCAATACTTATCAAAGCACTTCTAATTAGTGCTACAGGTTTAACATTATTGATGTCTGTAAAGTATTTACTTGATACACAATTAAATGCATTTGAGTATATACTATTAATATGTTTAACATTAACAGGTTTATTATTTTTAATATCTGCTCATGATTTAATTACATTTTATCTTGCATTAGAATTACAAAGTTTAGGTTCATATGTACTTGCAGCAATTAAACGACGTAGTATATTCTCAACTGAAGCAGCAGTTAAGTACTTTGTATTAGGTGCATTATCATCAGGATTTTTATTATTAGGTGCTTCTTTAATATATGGATTTACTGGTACAACACAATTTGAAGCCATAGCATTGCAATTTGCTGGTTTACATGCAGAAGGAAGCCACGAAGTTAGCACGAGTTTATTATCTTCAGCTTATTTACCGTACTCTTTATATTTAGGTTTATTATTAGTTTCAGTTGCACTATTATTTAAACTTGCTGCTGTTCCATTTCATATGTGGGCACCAGATGTATATGAGGGTTCTCCTATGATCATTACAGCGTACTTCACAATAGTACCAAAATTAGGTGTTCTTGCAACATTTATTCGATTTATATATTCATGTGGGCCTGCTGCTTCTTCATTTACTCATGCACCACTTCAAAATGCATTCCTTTTTTGTGCAATATCATCAATGATTATTGGTACTTTAGGTGCAATATATCAAACTCGTATTAAGAGATTATTTGCATATAGTGCTATTGGACACATGGGTTATATATTAATGGCATTTGCTACTGGTAATATAGCAGGTGCTGAAGCTATATTCTTTTACATGATTATATATATCGTAATGATGTTAGGAGTATTCTCTATTCTTCTCGCTGTATGGAAGTACAATTGGATTTATATATCTGATTTCCATGGACTTGCACGACGACAACCTATTCTTGCATTAATTTTCTCTATACTTTTATTATCTATTGCTGGTGTTCCTCCACTTGCAGGATTCTTTAGTAAATTCTATGTATTCTTTGCTGCTTTAGGAAGTAATATGTACTTTACAATCTTTGTTGGTGTATTAACTAGTTCTATTGGTGCATATTATTCTATACGTATTATAAAGAATATGTTCGTAGGTCATGGTGTATCCCTAGCATCGTCTGGACGTGAACATATGTTGGGTGTAGCGGGTATGGCTGGGGTTAGTTCATATCTAACTTTTAGACGCGGTATTAGCAGTGGTTATCGCGAAATATCCGAATCTGCAGGTTATAATAGAGCTCCAGTTCCTGCTGCAAGTCAAGAAGTTGCGTACTTATTTACATACCCTCAAGCAGTTATTTTAGCATTATCAACACTTATTGTCATAGGAGTTATAGCATATCCAACTCCGATATTTGCATTAGCAAGTCAAATTGCATTTAGTTTAGCTTAAGGTAATAAAAAAAAAGAATAAATGGAGTTCTATTGATATGTTCCATTGATATACTCCATTGATATACGGAAACGCGGTGTAGTTCAGTTGGTTAGAACAACGGAATCATAATCCGTACGTCGTGGGTTCAAATCCCACTTCCGCCAGTTAGCGCATTTACATCAACTTATCTTATCACGCGAACTTAAACATCGCATTTTGCTCGAATAATAATAGTTGTAGCATGGTATAAGTCAGTAGCAGTAAAAACAGTAATTATAGGTTAGTTGTTATACAGTTATGAGCATGTAGTAGTATGGTAATGGATTAGTCTAGCTATAAAAGTGAACGAAGTTAACGAAGTGGACGCAGAGAACGCAGAGAACGCAGAGAACGCAGAGAACGCAGAGAACGCAGAGAACAATTCGTGCGGTATGTTTATGTTTGCTTAATATTGTTTCTAATATAATAAAGGTTATGGCAGCACATGCAACAGAAAATTTAGCTGGTCGAGTATTAAAGAAGCCAGTAATAAATATAATAACAAATCATCTAATAGAATATCCAACACCAGTGAATATAAGTTATTGGTGGGGTTTTGGTTCATCAGCAGGAATATTTTTAGGATTACAATTAGTAACAGGTATATTCTTAGCAATGCATTATACACCTCATATAGATCTTGCATTTATAAGTGTAGAACATATAATGCGTGATGTAAATGGAGGATGGTTATTACGTTATTTACATGCGAATGGTGCAAGTTTCTTCTTTTTAGTAGTATATATACATATAGCACGTGGATTATATTATGGTTCATATGTAAAACCTCGTGAAATATTATGGATTGTTGGTGTTGTAATATTTGTATTAATGATGGCTACTGCATTCATGGGATATGTATTACCATGGGGACAAATGAGTTTCTGGGCAGCTACTGTTATTACTAATTTATTCTCAGCTATACCTATTATAGGACCTGCAATTGTAGAATGGTTATGGGGTGGTTTCTCTGTAGATAATGCAACATTAAATCGTTTCTATAGTTTCCATTACTTATTACCATTTGCAATTGCTGCTTGTGTTATTGTACACTTAGCATTTTTACATCTTGATGGTTCTAATAATCCATTAGGTACTGAATCTAAAGTTGATAAAATTACATTCCATCCATATTTCTGGGCTAAAGATTTCGTTGGTTGGATTATATTTGGTTTACTTGCAAGTGCTTTCGTATTCTTTGCTCCTAATTATCTTGGTCATACTGATAACTATATTGAAGCTAACCCTATGGTAACACCTACTCATATTGTTCCTGAGTGGTATTTCTTACCATTATATGCTATTTTACGTTCAGTACCCCATAAATTAGGTGGTGTTATATTAATGTTTGGTGCTATTATTGTATTATTCTTACTACCATACATGCATACTGCTCGTATACGTAGTTCAGTATTCCGACCTTTACATCGAAAATTATTCTGGATATTATGTGCTGATTGGGTATTATTAGGTTGGATTGGTGGTCAAATGCCTGAATCCCCATATGCTGAGATAGGGCAATTACTCACTTTATATTACTTTGCTCATATGTTAGTTCTACTTCCATTAGTTGGAATACTTGAAAATAAACTTATTGAATCTCACACGCGATAAATTGAATTGCTTTATCTGTCGGGTATAACTCAGTTTGGTTAGAGTGTCAGTTTGTGGTACTGATTGTCGTGGGTTCGACTCCCACTACTCGCCAGAATTTATAGTGCGGACGCTAAAGCTAACGCCTGCTCAAGTATTATTAATTAGTAGTGCTAACGCTTCAGCGGGTCATACAGCTAACGAAATATTTGCGGAACTGGCTGGATGTATTAAAAAGATCTGGTAACTAATCCGCACTCGAATAATATAACGTGAGTAGACATACGTATTTATTTTACTAAGTGCGGGAGCTAGCGCTAACGCTAAGTCCTTACACGTTACGAACGAATGAAGTCACTACAATTAAGGGCTTATGTACTTTATTCGCACGTAATCACATTCGCACTCACATTATCCGCGCTCGTATTCGCAGCATGCAAACTATATGAGTAATAATCCAGAAAAACGCGAACTGAAGACAATATCGATGCAACAACTAATTCGTAGTATTTTTTTAGTTGAATTGATAGAAGGATTATGGGCAACTCTTCAATATTTCTTCAGAAAAAAGGTTACTCTTAATTATCCATTTGAAAAAGGTCCATTAAGTCCAAGATTTCGTGGTGAACACGCTTTACGTCGATATCCTAGTGGTGAAGAAAGATGTATAGCATGTAAATTATGTGAAGCTATTTGTCCAGCTCAAGCTATAACAATAGAAGTTGAACCACGAGAATTAATGGCGTTAGCAGTGTCAGAACCTACACAAATCGAACCATCACGACGCACTACACGATATGATATTGATATGACTAAATGTATATATTGTGGATTTTGTCAAGAAGCATGTCCTGTTGATGCTATTGTAGAAGGACCAAACTTTGAGTATTCTACATATACTCATGAAGAGTTACTCTATAATAAAGCTAAATTATTAGAAAATGGTGACAGATGGGAGACAGAGATACATGAAAATCTCGCATCACAAGCTATTTATAGATAGTTGTATAAGTGATTTTACTCGCGTTATTACCCGCACTGGCGTTAGCGTTAGCTTTAGCTCCCGCACGCACTTGTGATTTCTGTCTAGCATATAACTTCTAAAATATATGTACGTTACATTGGACTTACTATCATCAGCTATTACACAAGAAGTTCTATTCTATTTATTCTCTGGATTAGCATTATTATCTGCAGGTGCTGTTATATTTGCGCGTAGTCCTGTAGATTCAGTATTATTTCTTATATTAGTTTTTGCAAACGCAACGGGATTACTAATTTTAATTGGTGTAGAATTTTTAGCGATGATATTTCTTGTTGTATATGTGGGTGCGATTGCAGTACTATTCCTCTTTATTGTAATGATGCTTAATACTAAGTTAAAAACACAATCTGTTGCTACTAATGCACGATACTTACCCACAGGTGCACTAATAGCATCTATTTTTCTTATTTCTATGTTTTTATTAGTAGATTACAATTTCCGGAGTATAGCATTGATCGATAATATGAATGTAATGATGAATGCTCCTGAAGCAAATATATTAACAACTATTCTTCCTATTATAATAGCAGCAGCAAAAGGTAATATAGAGGTTATTGGTGATGTTCTTTATACAATATACGCGTATCCATTTATTTTATCAGGTGTGATATTACTACTTGCTATGATCGGTGCAATTGTATTGACATTACATCGCAGAAGTGAAGACGTAAAACGTCAAGTTGTTGCAGAGCAGGTATATAGAGATAGTAATCGTATTATTAAATTTTCATCAAATAAAGCAAACACTAAAGAAAATCGCGGTATAATAAATGCTGTAAATGGAAATACTGCGAACGCTACTACTGCTGATGTAGCTCCACCTCCAAGTCCACCAGTACCAGTACAAGCACCAGTACAAGCACCAGCACCTGCACAAGCTCCTGCACAAGCTCCTGGCAACATAGGAGCTAGCGGCGTAAGTGGAGCAAGCGGTATACATGGAGCAAGTGGATCAAGTGGGTCAAGTCGAAAATCAGGAAATTCACCATAACTTGTCCGCAGGCTAATTCTCCTTCATTTTACGTACAATAGGATAGGCTGACAGACTGATAGGTTACCAGGCTGATAGACTTATACATGCAATAGGACGTGCATCTTATATTATTTAGTTCCTTTCATTATTGACTTTAGTAGCTCAATTGGTTAGAGCGTATGGCTGTTAACCATAAGGTTATAGGTTCAATTCCTATCTAAAGCGTATTCGTTTTGTAAATTCGATTATAGTACGTCTAAACCACGCAAGTTAGGTATGTTCCGTAGAAGTGGTTAGCAAGATGTAGGAAGAGATAGTAGGAGAGGTGGCTGAGTGGTTGAAGGCATCGGCGTGCTAAGCTGACGACAGTGAACAACTGTCCGTGGGTTCGAATCCCATTCTCTCCATATTTGCACAAAAAACCGTGTATCGTTCTGCGCTGTTTTAATGCAAGTGCGGGATTATGCTATTTATTTATGGATGGCGAAATGCTAAAAGGGGGCATAGCTAAGTTGGTATAGCGCTTGTTTTGCACACAAGAGGTCACCGGTTCAAATCCGGTTGTCTCCACGAGTACTAGCTTTTCATAATTCCGAAATTCTAAGATAAAGGTATATTTCCATTATATACTTGAGCGTGTAACTTAGGTTATTGTTTAGGTTATAGGCTACTTACATAAATAAATAAATAAAATGGACGTACAAGGAGCAAAATTAATTGGTGCAGGTTTAGCTACTATTGGTTTAGCCGGAGTTGGAGCAGGAGTTGGTATTGTGTTTGCAGCATTAATTAACTCATTTGCACGAAATCCATCATTACGACAACAATTATTCGGTTTCACTATTTTAGGTTTCGCATTAACTGAAGCCGTAGGACTATTCGCATTAATGATGGCATTCTTAATCTTATTCGGATAATTAATAAGATATAATGCTTCATGGCTTATTCAATGGGCTTATGTGGGTATTATCCGCACGCCTACATAGGCCCATCGGATGAGTTTCACGCATGTTTAGCTACTATTGATTTATTAAATAATATGGCATTACAAATAACAATAGCAACTCCACTTGAACAATTTGAAATAATTCCATTATTACCATTCAATATAACAAATTCAACAATATTTGCTATACTTGCAATAGTAACATTTAGTGGTTTATTACACTTTGGTACATATGAAGCAACTTTAGTACCAAATAGATGGCAATCCGTTATTGAATTATTATATGGAATAGTAATGGATATGATACAAGATACATTAGGTGAAGCTGGTGTACGTTACTTTCCATTCATATTTACTACATTTACATTTATATTTTCTTGTAATTTATTAGGTATGATTCCATATACATTTACTGTAACAAGTCATATATTAATAACATTTAGTTTAGGTCTTGCTACATTTACTGGTATAAATATTATTGCTTTCCGTAAACATGGTCTACATTTCTTATCATTCTTTTTACCTAAAGATGTACCATTTGTTCTTATACCATTCTTAGTAGTACTTGAATTTGTATCATATATTTTCCGTGTATTCAGCTTATCAATTCGACTATTTGCTAATATGATGGCTGGTCATACATTATTAAAAATTCTTGCTGGATTTGCTTGGACTATGCTATCTGTTGGGGGTATATTTTATATTTTACAATTATTCCCATTAGCTATCGTTTTTGCATTAACTGGACTTGAACTTGGTATTGCTTTCTTACAAGCATACGTATGGACTATTCTTGTTTGTATTTATCTTAATGATGCTATAGTCTTACATTAAATTATAATATCCGTAAACCAAAATCCAAATAAATAAACAGAACAATAATACAATAAATGCGCAATGAAGAGACTATAAGCTGTGAAATGCCCGTGCTAGAAATATGAAATCTATAATATTGGACTTACGCTAATAGCTCAAATGGTTAGAGCGTACCGCTCATAACGGTACGGTTGTAGGTTCAATCCCTACTTAGCGCACAAACTATCTTAGCAAATTATATAGTTAATATCCACGGAGCAACGAAGGTCCCGATAAACCGATACCGCGCGCAAGTTACTCTTAATTTATATAATTTAATGTCCGCAGGCTGACTATTCCATTGTATTCGGAATGCGTAGGAGGTTGCTTCGACGATACGGATGTAGGTTAATGGTAAACTATCTGCCTTCCAAGCAGTTGTTGTGGGTTCAATTCCCATCGTCCGTAATAAAATTCATATCAGCTGCAGAATGATTGCGTTATTAGATTATTTTTATGAGCGCTGTTTGAGTTCTACCCGCACCGAGGATAACAAAAAGGATCGACATAAATAATACAGATGAGTTTGATTCTGGCTCAGAATGAACGCTAGCAAAATGCTTAACACATGCAAGTCAGGGAGGTATAGAACCTACCGGCGCAAAGGTGAGTAATACATGGAAATCTACCCTCATGCTGGTTTTTAAATAAGCCAATAAATAAAGAAAGAGAGAATCGTGTGAGGATGAGTTCATGTCGGTTTAGGTAGTTGGGTTAGTAAAAGAAGCCCAAGCCGAAGATCCGTAATCGGTCTGAGAGGATGATCGGTCACACTGGCACTGAGACAACGGCCAGGGGCTATTATTTAGTTACAGCAGTGGGGAATATTGGACAATGAACGAAAGTTTGATCCAGCAATTTTGCATGAGTGATGAAGGTCATATTGATTGTAAAGCTCTTTTGACCATGGAGATAATGACAACATGGGGGAAGAAGTCCTGGCTAATCTCGTGCCAGCAGCCGCGGTAATACGAGAAGGACGAGCGTTATTCGAAATAACTGGGCGTAAAGGGCGCGATAGGTTGGATATAATAAATAATTCCTAGAGTATAAAAGAGGAGAATGGAATTTCAAGTGGAGGGATAATATCCTTAGATATTTGAAGGAACACCGAAGGCGAAGGCAATTCTCTGGTTTATAACTGACACTGAAGAGCGAAGGAACAGGGAGCAAAGAGGATTAGATACCCTCGTAGTCTGTTCTGTAAACGATGAATGTTCGACCTCTAATTAATAACAAGGGGTCCAAGCTAACGCATTAAACATTCCGCCTGTGGAGTATAGTCGCAAGACTGAAACCCAAAGAATTTGACGGGAACTCACATAAGCGGTGGAGTATGTGGTTTAATTCGACACTACACGCAAAACCTTACCACAATTTGACATACTTCTACTATAGTCCAAGGATTAATCTCTGAACGTTTGTAATTTCGCAAGAAATTATGTGGTAGAAGAACAGGTGCTGCATGGCTGCCGTCAGTTCGTGTCGTGAGATGTTTGGTTCAGTCCTATAACGAACGCAACCCTATTCCTTATTTAATTTTAATATAAGGATACTGCCTACGATATGTAGGAGGAAGGTTAGGATGACGTCAAGTCCGCACGGCCCTTATATTGTGGGCTACACACGTACTACAATGGTAACTACAATGGGTTGCAATGGCGCGAGTCGGAGCGAATCCCTAAAAGTTATCTCAGTTCGGATTGATGTCTGCAACTCGACATCATGAAGTTGGAATCGCTAGTAATCGCAGATCAGAAGGCTGCGGTGAATATATACTCGAGTTTTGTACATACCGCCCGTCACACCATGGGAGTTTGAGGCCACTGAAGGTAATACATTGTTTACATCATCACCGCAAGGCTTTTGTTAGCAATTTATTATTTAAGTAGTTGATTTCGACTGGGGTGAAGTCGTAACAAGGTTATCGTACTGGAAAGTGCGGTAGGAAAATAGACCCTTTTAAGGGAATTAGCTTTAGCGTCCGCACTATAACATAATATTCTGCTAGCCTGCGGACATATTGCCTAAGACCACGCATTATATGCTGTCCGAGATATACATCTCATTGATTTACATATAATGCACCACAAATAGGACGTTATAGTCTCAAGAATGGGGTTTTAGGCAATATTTAATTGAATGTGATTAAAGCTAGTGCTAGTGCTAAAGCTAATGTAAGTGCGTGCGTGCGTGCGGATAATAACGCGAGTCATTTAGGGGATGCCTTGGGATATAATATTTGGACGTAGCGTATTACGAAAAGCCGTGGCGGAGAAACGCAATAAAAGACGATGATCCACGGATGTCCAGGTGTACAGTGTTGGAGGGCTGTAACAGGCAATCCTACGCGGGTGAAAACGTATGTACACATGAAATAAGGGGAATTGAAACATCTAAGTACCCTTAGTAGCAATAATCAAAAGAGAAATTGAAAGTAGTGGCGAGCGAAATCAATGGGATAATAAACAAACAATAAAATATCTGGAAAGGTATACAATATAGGGTGATAGTCCTGAAAGTTGTAAGTTTATTATTAAGTATGTTGGAGATAATTTAGCATGCTTTGAAGTAAGGCGGAAATCAACTCTGTCTGAAGATAGGTGAACCATCATCTAGTTTAAATGATTATTATTATATCACCGATAGCGAACAAAGTACCGCGAGGGAAAGGTGAAAAGACTCCTGACGAAGGACACTGAAATAGTACTGAATCTGAATGACAACAAGCAGTTGCGATTATAAGCAACGTACCTTTTGCATCATGGGTCAGCGACTTTACATTAATAGCAAGCTTATAAGTTCGTAAGGACTTAAGGCGTATAGAAATTGATTTAGTTATTAATGTAAAACCCGAAACCAAGTGAGCTAATCATGAGCAGATTGAAGGTTACTAAAATGACTGGAGGATCGAACCCACGACTGTTGCAAAAGCCGGGGATGACTTGTGATTAGGGGTGAAAGGCTTATCAAACTTGGTGATAGCTGGTTTTCCGCGAAATCTATTTAAGTAGAGCATTATGTATGACACTATGGGGTAAAGCAACTTTATGAGAGCGGGGAGTCCTAAAACTTACTACCAATCTGATGAAAACTCTGAATACATAGTGATAATAAGCATAATAGACAGACAATCGGTGCTAAGATCGACTGTCAAGAGGGAAACAGCCCAGATCATAAAATAAGGTCCCTAATAAATCTCTAAGTTAAAGGAAGTAACATACTGAAGACAACTAGAAGGTAGGCTTGGAAGCAGCCATCCTTGAAAGAAAGCGTAACAGCTCACTAGTTCAATGGTAAGTTGCGCCGACAATTTAATGGGAATTAAGAGATTAACCGAATTTATGAATGTATTTTTTATATACATGGTAGCGGAACGTTCTATATGCTGATGAAGATATTAATATAATATTGGAGGTAATAGAAGTGAGAATGCTGACATAAGTAACGTTATAAAAAATGTGATAAAAACATTTTCGCCGGAAGTTCTAGGGTTTCTGCACAAGGGTAATCCATGCAGTAAGAATCGGTCCCTAAGTATAAACCGAAAGGTTATTATAATGGGTATGTTCATAAACATCATCTATAATTGACGAAGATTTAATCGTGCTAACGCCAATCTTCCTGGAAATAAATTATAGAACAGATTGGCCGTACTTAAACCGACTCGGGTGAACAGGTATAAGATGTACCAAGGCGTTTGAGAGAACCATATTGAAGGAACTCGGCAAATTGACCCTGTAACTTCGGAATAAAGGGTGATTATATGTGTAAAAGCAAATAATCTGCAAAAAATAGGGAGTAGCGACTGTTTAATAAAAACACAAGACTTTGCTAAATCGTAAGATGATGTATAAGGTCTGACACCTGCCCGGTGCTGAATAGTGAAATAAGGTTGTGAAAGCAGCTTAATAAGCCTCAGTAAACGGCGGCCGTAACTCTAACGGTCCAAAGGTAGCGAAATTCCTTGACAGGTAAGTTCTGTCCTGCATGAAAGGTGTAACGACTTCTCCACTGTCTCCAATATGGACTCCGTGAAATTGAATTACGCGTGAAGATGCGCGTTTCTAATGGCTAGACGGAAAGACCCCATGCACCTTTACTATAGTATTACATTGCAATCAAATATTGTATATGTAGAATAGGTGGGAGTAGCAAAACTACAATAGTGAAATACCACTTTTACAATATACGAGAGCTAAGTTAATTATAACAACAGTGTATTATTGGTAGTTTGGCTGGGGCGGCCGCCTCCTAAAAGGTAACGGAGGCGCGCAAAGGTAAGCTCAAAAAGTATAGAAATCTTTTGTAGAGCGTAATGGTATATGCTTGCTTGACTGTAAGACCAACAAGTCGAACAGGGAGTGTTAAGCTCGGCCATAGTGATCCGATAGTACTTTATGGAAAGGCTATCGCTCAACGGATAAAAGGTACGCTGGGGATAACAGGCTGATGATTCCTGAGAGCTCTTATCGACGGAATCGTTTGGCACCTCGATGTCGGCTCATCACATCCTGCGGCTGTAGGCGGTCGCAAGGGTCTGGCTGTTCGCCAGTTAAAGTGGTACGTGAGCTGGGTTTAGAACGTCGTGAGACAGTTCGGTCCCTATCTACCATTAGTGTGAGAATTGAAGGATTGTATCTCTAGTACGAGAGGACCGAGATGCAGTGACCCATTGTGTACCAGTTGTTAGTTTCTAGCATCGCTGGGTAGCTACGTCACTTAGAATTTATTAACTGCTGAAAGCATATAAGCAGGAAAATTATCCTAAAACATATTCTCGTTATCATCGTAGAAGACTACTACGTTATTATAGGTGAGGTGTGTAAGAATGGCAACATTTTAAGCTTACTCATACTAATTTAATATATTGTTCAGTGTATTCAACCATTATTTATTAAGTTTATTATAAGTTGGACCAAATAATTCACGGACATGTACATTCTATACATCTACATATACATTCTATACATTTCTTTATTAAATTTATTAGCTTAAATTTCTGCATTATATATGGATTCCCTTTTTAGGGAATCCTTTGCTGTTTACGTGTCCCATGCGTGATGATTATTGAAACAAGTTCTAGTGCTAACGCTAACGCTAGTGCTAGTGCGGGAACTGACGCTAACGCTAGGGCTAAAGCTAGTGCGGACGCTAAAGCTAACGCCAGCTATTAAATTCTTATTAGGATATATTCCTTTGTACACACTCTTTGGTTTCCTGCATTAGTTGCCTCATTATTTTACTTACATGTTCGCCATCAGCATTAATATTGTTAGACAGACGTGTTAATTAACAGGAGTTTCACGGCGTTAGCGAATTTATTATAAGCTGTGAAGTATTTCGCGCGTTTGTGGGTCTTAATATAGAAGTGGGAAAGCTGATAAAATAATCCGGATTAGCTTAGTTGGTAAAGCAGCTGTTTTGTAAGCAGCAGATCGACAGTTCAAATCTGCCATCCGGCACGAAGTTACACGAAGTTACACGAAGTTAAGTGCGAAATTCTTAATTATTTAGTATGGCAATATCAGCATCAGAATTAACAGGAATACTAGAAGAACGAATTCAGAAATATTCAAGCATAAAATCAGTAGCAGCTTCAATAGAAGAAACAGGTAATGTACTATCAGTAGGTGATGGTATTGCACGTGTATATGGTCTTAAAAAAGTACAAGCGGGAGAAATGGTAGAATTCATAACATCTAAAGGACTACCAATCAAAGGAATGGCATTAAACCTTGAAAATGATAATGTAGGTATAGTGATATTCGGTGATGACCGTTATATTAAAGAAGGAGATCTTGTAAAACGTACAAACTTCATTGTAGATGTACCAGTAGGAACAGGATTACTTGGACGTGTAGTTGATGGATTAGGTAACCCTATAGATGGTAAAGGAGCAATTGCTGGAGCAACAGAAAAACGACGTGTAGAAATGAAAGCACCAGGAATAATACCTAGAAAATCTGTATTTGAACCAATGCAAACAGGTATTAAAGCAATAGATGCACTAATACCAATTGGTCGTGGTCAACGTGAATTAATAATTGGAGATCGTCAAACAGGTAAAACAGCCGTAGCTATTGATACAATATTAAACCAAAAAGCAATATTTGCTGCTGCTGCAGCTGGTAAAACAGATGCAGTAAATAAGTTATATTGTATTTATGTTGCAATTGGTCAAAAACGTTCAACAGTAGCTCAAGTATATAAATTACTTGCTAATGCTGGAGCAATGGATTATACAATAATTGTAGCTGCTACAGCTGCAGATGCTGCACCAATACAATTCCTAGCACCATATACAGGATGTGCAATGGGAGAATATTTCCGTGATAATGGTATGCATGCATTAATTGTATATGATGACTTAAGTAAACAATCTGTTGCTTATCGTCAAATGTCATTACTATTACGTCGACCACCTGGACGTGAAGCATATCCTGGTGATGTATTCTACTTACACTCACGCTTACTTGAACGTGCAGCTAAAATGAAAAGTGGTGGTTCACTTACTGCATTACCTATCATTGAAACACAAGCTGGTGACGTTTCTGCATATATTCCAACTAATGTAATTTCTATTACTGATGGACAAATATTCCTTGAATCTGAATTATTCTATAAAGGTATACGTCCTGCCATGAATGTAGGTATTTCTGTAAGTCGTGTAGGATCTGCTGCACAAATTCGTGCTATTAAACAAGTTGCTGGTACACTAAAACTTGAACTTGCTCAATATCGTGAAGTTGCTGCCTTTGCTCAATTCGGTTCTGATCTTGATGCTGCTACACAACATTTATTAAATCGTGGTGCTAAACTTACTGAATTATTAAAACAAAAACAATTTACTCCTCTTACTGTTGAAGAACAAGTTGTTATCTTATTTGCTGGTGTTCGTGGTTATCTAGATCGTGTTGATGTTAAGAAAATTGGAGCATTTGAAGTTGCATTACGTAAAGTTATTAATGATGCTACTGATTCTAACATGAATAACATTATGGATACATTACGTAAAGAACATAAGATCTCTGACGGTACTGAAAAGGCCCTAGCTCAATTCTTTAAACAATTTATTGCTGATTATATTTAATTTCTTTTGCGGGATGTGGCGCAGCCTGGTAGCGCGCTTGTCTTGGGCACAAGCGGTCGCACGTTCGAATCGTGTCATCCCGATTTAATATAGCGTGTGAAAGCTAACGCGAAAGCTAACGCGAACACTAACGCTTATATTTTCGCAAGCATTTTAAGTTAACATGCAAGTACGATTAAATATTATTGGAGTAGGGTATAAAGCAAGCATTGTGCACTATAAAACTGGCTTAAATTCTATTCCTGATAGCCTGCGGACATATTTACAGTTAAATGTTGGTAACTCTCACCCACATTTTATACCTATACCTAAATTATTGAATGTTTCTGTTATTGAAACAGCTGGTGCAACAGCAGGTTCTGCAATTCTAATTACAGAAAAACTTAGTGCGGATAATAAAGCTAATAATAAAGCTAATGGTGTGAACGCTAACGCTAAATCAGCTAAACTGACTGCTTTACTTACAAATTTTGCTGCAATGGTTTCTCGTATACCAAAAAAGGATGTATATAAAGGTAAAGGTTTACGTTATGATAATAGTCCCATTAAACTAAAAGTAGTAAATAAAAAGTAATTCAGTAGCTAAGTAATTCAATAAAATAAAAATAAAGCAGCTTATGAAAATTATATCCTATCCTGTCTATCCTCAAGCAGTTCGTAAATCGCGACTTTCACAAAATGTAGAATCACAAATACTAGCTGGTGAAAGAGCTTCAAAGTTAGAAATTACTTATAAAGGAGTAATAAGCGGTCCAGTTTGTTCATACTTAGATACAGCATACAAATTAGGATATATTCGAGGATATATAATAGAAAAAGTAAGTGCGGACGCTAAAGCTAACGCTAATGCTAATGCTCGCGCTAACGCTAGTGCGGGAGCTAATGTAAGTGCGGGTAACAACGCGCATACTAAGTCCTCTATACGACTATTACTTAAAGCATAATTTCAGATATATAATGCTTATGAAAATAAATGGTAGCTGCCGATCAGAATCAGACAAAAAACGACGCCGTGATTATATGTGCAATGAATATAAGCGCCGATGCCTTCAAGTAATGAAACGCGTGATAGCTAATGAACATGCAGAAGATACAGGAGGGCGGATTACTGGCGTTAGCTTTAGCACTAGCGTTAGCACGACATTGCTAAGCTCTATTAAATCTAAAGGAACAATTGTTCGACATCGTAATAGATGTGTATTTACTGGAAGACCAAGAGGGGTATATTCTTACTTTAAAGCTTCTCGAAGCACAGTTCTAGAATTATTCAACAATGGTTTTCTTCCAGGTTTACGTAAAAGTTAGTTTATTTCAGGTTAGTTTATATCGCTATTAGTTTATTTCAAGTTAGTTTACATGAGTTTAATACAATTTAATGCGCTCTCAAGTAATATAACGTAAAAATATATAGCCTGCGGACATTATTAAAGATCTTCTTATTTACGCTATGGCACAGCATAATGAAAACATAAAACGTTCCTTATCCCACTCAGACTTACGGACATTACAAAATGCGGGGGTTTACAGACTTCGAAAAGAACTAACTCATCGCTTCCGTATGAATCAAGCGACTCATTGTGTACAAGCTTCTGCACGAGCTTCTGCGCAAGCTTCTGCGCAAGCTTCTTTCACATTACAAAAAAAGAGCGTAGCAAGAACGTCAGCTACGATACGTGTAGTACCTGAGTATGTAGCATATAAATACTTAGGCTTATTTAATGGCCCGCTGAACAGCTCTACTTACGTTCGTATATTGTACCGTAGTATAGTAAGAAGTTCAGCATCTACGACACATTCTTCATTATCATATACGTTATTACTTTCAAAAATAGCTGGAGGCGCAGCGGCTGGCGCAGCGGCTGGCTCTGTGTCTTGTCTTCCACCAACTACCTCAGCAGCGGGTATTAGTATAGACGTAGGCGGTAACATATTTGCGATTAGCACTCCAGATCTAAGACATTTATCCGAAACGTATCTTGGTTTATCGAAAAAACCGAAGGCTGGATCTGTGCTACTACCAACTGAAACAACACAAGAAGCTAAAAAACTTGTTACACTTGCATTAATACGTATTTTACGTAAGAAGTAAATAATATAAGATGCACTCATACGAACATCCAGCGAATATTACTTAGCGTTATTATCCGCACGCACTTAGCGTTAGCTTTAGCGCCCGCACTTAGAAGCTCAAGTTATATTTCCGGGGTAATTCAATTGGTAGAATAATGGTCTCCAAAACCATCTGTTATGGGTTCGAGTCCCCTCTCCCGTGTTAAAGCTCTCATACTAGTGGATGATGTAGTGCTTCTCAGTGCGGCTTCTAAGTGTGTGCGGTCACTAAAGCTAATTCATAACGCAAAAATAAATTCATGGTAGAATTAATAAACCAAGAGTTACATAAGTATATAGAAAGTAGCCAGCGGACAAGTTCAAGTCCCGATATTGGTAATAGCGTTAGCACGACTAACACCAACGCTAGTGCGGACGCTAAAGCTAACGCTAGTGCTGGTGATACACAAGGAGCTAGATGTTCACCAGAATTTACGATTCGTCTTAAAAATGTAGAAGATCTTAAACTTGTAATCCAGTATTTACGTGATCATAGTACGTTATTATTTAAACAATTAACAGATCTTACTGCAGTTGATTATCCACAGCGGGAGAAACGATTTGATTTAGTATATAATTTAATTAGTTATAGATATAATAAACGAATGTTTTTAATTGTAGCTGTAGATGAACTTACACCTGTACCAAGTTTATGTTCTTTATATATGGGAGCTAATTGGCCTGAACGTGAAGTATGGGATATGTTTGGTATATACTTTGAAGGTCATCCAGAATTACGAAGAATTCTCACTGATTACGGTTTTGAAGGTCATCCATTACGTAAAGAATTCCCATTAACAGGATTTACTGAAGTTCGTTATGATGAAAGTTTAAAACGTGTAGTAACAGAACCTGTTGAAGTAGCACAAGAATATCGGTCTTTTGATTTTCAAACACCATGGAATATTGTTTCTAGCCCCGCAAGAGAAATTAAATAGCGAACGATACTTTCATGTTACCCGTATGCGTTAACTAATTCTTCGACCTAATAATGTTTTCGCGACGTACGACATCACTGACATCTGGCTACACATAAATTACGTTACTCATTTAATATAATACACTTAGCTCCTTTCGTCTAACGGTTAGGACCGCGATTTTTCAGGTCGTAAATACGGGTTCAATTCCCGTAAGGAGCATATATAATAGGTAGAAGAGTTAGCTTCCTATAATCCACATTCATATGCAGAAATCGTCATCGGGACAATTAACACAAGCACCTTATACGCTCGTCGAGTTCACAAACTCCTTTAAAAGTACTAGCGTTATTACCCGCACGAGCGTTAGCACGAGCACTAGCGTTGACACTAATACGCGGAAAAAGCCATATAAGAATTCAGTTATAACGCTACAGCAAAAAAACAAGAAAAATCTTACGTCGCAATTAATTACAAAAGCAAAGTCCCAAAGCCAAGAAGAAACTGAGCAAGCAAGCAGCGTTAACATTCGCAAGTTACGGTTTACCCCATCATTAGGCTTACTTAATTTGAATAATAAGAGATGTAAGACTTCACAAGTGCTAACGCCAGTGCGGGAGCTAAAGCTAACGCAAGTAGTTTCATCTATATATGGACTTGCACAATCAAGATTAGTATTACGTTATCTTCAATTGACTTTAGGCTTACGACCAGCGTTAGAATTATTATCAACAGAACAACATACACAACATGTGCAGCAAGAGGAAATGCAAATGCAAGCTCCTTGTGAGTCTACTCCTGAAACCGCTAAACTGCATATCGTTCCAAATAAGCCCCTCGAAGTCAATAAGCATACGCAAGCTTTATCATATACTAAGCATATATTGTATTATTATTAGAGGAAGCATAAACTATTATGTTATTCTAAGCAAAGCATAAGCATAAATGAAGACATATTCGTTATATTATAGCAAGTTTCTCCAGTACACTCTTATTATGAATAACATTTCATTAATTATTGCGAACAGTCCTACGGGTTCTAAGAGTTCATCTAATAAGCATGAAGTTCCAACTGTTTCAACAGGCTTACTTAAATCAAAGCAGATTAATTTTTGGGTAGTAGCGTCAGAAACTCCCATTATTAGTTTATTTAACAAGCCAACTAAATCATTGTCTAATAAATTATCTAGACGTAAAAGCCTGCGGACATTAACTCATTACCCTTGTGGTATTAGCTAATTGCTTATTAGTATCTGTGTATCTGCCTATCAGTTTACATCAGTTTACTACGTAGCCTATCTGCGTACTATAGCACAATTAAATGCAAACTCCTAAAAAAAAGAATTCAATTAGCGCGTCAGCATTATTAATACGTAGCCTGCGGACATTAAATAAAAAACGTGAAGCAAGCCGGGAGTTACAAGCAGCTAATAATTTAATTGCATCTCCTAACTCACAAGCTTCTAAGTCAAACAGAGCAATCACAAGTAAGCATGAACATAAGTTACATGTAGGACCCGCTTTAATGCGACGATTAATGTATAAAGGTAAACGTTTAACTGCAAGTAATCTTCTTTGTAAATCTGCTGCACATCTTGCATCATTGATTGGCAGCTCGGCTAACACTAATACAGGATCTGGAAGTTTGCGCTCAGGATCTTCAAAAATTATAGTAGAGCAAATAGAGCAAGTAAAGCAAGTAAAGCAAGTAGAGCAAGTAGAGCAAGTACGTTTATTAAAAGCTATTGGTTTATATCTTCCATATATAGAAATAAAAACACAATTACGTAGAGGTAGTGCAGTTCGTATACCAACACCAATTTCAGGTAGTCGAAGTTCTTCTTTACTTGTTCGTTGGATTATTGAAAGTGCAAGAGCAAGAGGTGGATCTTCAAATCCTACATTCATAGATAAACTAACAAAAGAATTACAAGATATATTAGCATCTAATCCTGCTTGTGGTACTGCAAAGAAACAAGCGGAAGTGCATAAAATAGCAGAAGCAAACCGCGGACAATTACGTTAAAAAAGAAATAATGAATGTCAGTGCGTGCGAAGTTACGTGCATGAGAATTGGAAGTAGTTTAGTGACTATAAGCATAAACAATGGAATATATCAAATTTACAGTTGATGGGAAATCAGTATCAATACCTAAGGGTGGTACTATACTACAAGGTTGTGAAGTAGCAGGTGTTACAGTACCAAGATTCTGTTATCATGAACGTTTATCAATAGCAGGAAATTGTCGTATGTGTTTAGTAGA
>Ga0172373_10003371_pt1 | contig 23404 bp, 23 predicted proteins | sample Lak10m_2_FD_114546 | JGI IMG/M metagenome (GOLD analysis project Ga0172373, IMG submission 114546) | Freshwater microbial communities from Kabuno Bay, South-Kivu, Congo - kab_092012_10m | ecosystem: Environmental > Aquatic > Freshwater > Lake | place: Democratic Republic of the Congo...
CCGTCATTGTCACTCATCAGTTCATCCTCCAACACATAGGTGCCATCTTCCAGCAGGCGTTCAAGCAGCACCTTGGTCTGGGGCAGCGCACTCAGGTCAAGGGCTTTCATTGTCTTACCGCTCACCCCGTGGCCACTTTGGCCGCCACGTACCAGTTCAAGCACCTTTTCAAACGTAAACTCTTCCCGCGTGGCGCCATCCGTCCTAAAAATGCGCTTGCCATCTTCACAAATGCGAATGGTCTCAGCGTAGATCTTATTGTTTGCCATCACCTTCTTGTCCGTTTCGTGTTTCACAGCCTCTTCCGCTTGCAAGAACGCATTGTGCTTCGTGCCAAAGTCGGTCTTCAGGTCCGAAAAGGTGGTTTCAAAGGCGGCTGGCATGCCACCACCTGTCAGTTCAGCAGCGTAAGTGCCAATAAAAGTGGTCGCATCATCAAGCATCGTCCGTTCAGCGTCCCAGTTCTCGTTCTGTGCAGCCTCATAGTTTCCGTGCCCTGCCGCACTCAGCATGGTATCGTAGTCCGCAGCCGGAAAACCGTCACGTATGTAGCTCATTAGCCGTTGAAACAGCGCAAGCCCTTCTGTGCCAAGCTCGCGCAGTTCGCGTCTTAGCACCATGTGCTCAGCAGAACGGCCCGCTTCTCCTGGCAATGCCCGCGCATTGGCAATGGCCGAAAGCAGGTCACTGCCCGTGGTCGGACCATATAGATTACTGTAATTCTCAAATGCGCTGGAGTTGGCAGTTTGAGTGTTCGCGATCGTTTCACAAACCGTGTAAAGGTCGCTTTGGCTGCATCGGTACTCCGATACCGGCCTTGGAGTGTTCATCGTACTCATAGCTTCTAGTTTTTAAGGTTATTGAGCGCTACTCTTTTTCGCACTCAATCCTACAACGGCCACCCACCACACATATTATTCCCACCCCATCTTTTTAACGTTCATTAACAATCCCACCACTTCCATCTCCTCAAACCTCGACCTTTAAACCTTGAACCCTGAACCTTAAACCCTGAACCTCCTCATCTCATCATCAAATCATCTCATGATCAAATCACATTCGCCAATCGCCAATCGCAAATCGTCAATCGCTAATCCCTATCTCCTCTCCCCAACCCCATTTCCGCCTTCCTCAAATTGGTTTGCGCCTTCCTCAGATCGGTTTGCGCCTTCCAGTAATTGATTTGCGCCTTCCTGTAAATGGTTTGCGCCTTAACCTGAAACCCTTCCTGCCAACTGTCAATTACCTGCGTGCAACTGTAGATCAGTTCCCGCTGGCTGTCAACCAATTCCCGCCTCCCGTAAGTGATCTCCTTATATATGTGGTCGCATATCTTCTGCCACTTTGCGGCATAAGTGGGGTAGTGGTACAGTTGCGCAAGGCTCAGATTCCTTTTGCAATACACGTCCTGGTCGAACATGTCGGTTCTCGCAACTTTTCTGTTCCAAGGTGCCATCGTTTCACATCGGTCTTCAACTGTTATTTGGAATCATTCTAAATTAAACCATGGTCATATGCCAAGTGACCTGCGTTACGCTTTCTCTTAATTTTGCCCGCGATTTTTTAAGACCGAGAAATCCCGATAGCACATGTCAAAAGACATCAGGATCAAGAAAGGCCTCAATATCCCACTCGCTGGTGGGGCCGACAAGGTGGTCGTAAATGCTGAAAGGTCAGATACTTTCGTTGTAGCACCCACCGATTTCAAGAATTTCACCCCAAAACTGCTTGTAAAACAAGGAGACGAAGTGCTCGCTGGCACCGCCCTTTTCTACAGTAAGGATTACCCGGATGTCAAGATCGCCTCTCCCGTCAGTGGCGAGGTGGTGGAGATCGTCCGTGGCGACAAGCGCAAACTGCTGGGCGTCAAGATCCTTGCCGACAAGGAAACGCGCTATGCCGCATTCGCTCCGGCCAATGCCGCAAGCATGAGCAGCGATGATGTGCGCAAGCGCCTTCTCGATATGGGCCTTTGGGCATACATCAGAAGACGTCCGTACGGAACCATTGCCCGCCCTGCCGATCAGGCTTTGAGCGTACACATTTCCGGTTTCGACTCTGCGCCTTTGGCAGCCGACAACGAGTTCGTTCTCAATGGCCTCAGCGCTGAATTCCAAGCCGGACTCGAAGTGTTGAAGAAACTCACCACAGGCAAAGTTCACCTCAACCTTCACAAAGAACTCAATACCGGTGCCGACCTCAAAGCCATGAAAGGCGTTCAGATCAACTGGTTCAGCGGTCCACACCCAAGCGGAAACGTGGGCGTGCAGATCCACCACATTCAGCCGTTGAACAAAGGCGAAGTCGTATTCACCGTTGCCGCACAGGATGTAGCGCTCATCGGTCGGTCGTTCAATTCTGGCAAATACGATGCAACACGTGTCATTGCCTTGGTAGGTTCGGGCGTTAAGGCTCCTAAGTATTACCGCACCATTCAAGGTGCTTCGGTGGCAAGCATCATCAACGGTCACACCCAAGGCGATCACAACCGCGTCATCAGCGGAAACGTGCTCACTGGCACCACCGTTGGCGCAGGTGGCAACCTCGGTTTCTATAGCAAGGAGGTCACCATCATTCCAGAAGGCGATGAGCCCAAGTTCTTCATTACCGATGGATGGGCCGGTCCGGGATTGAACAAGCACTCAGCATCAAGAACCTATTTCTCTTGGCTGCTGCCCAGCAAGAAATACAACCTCGACACCAACACCAATGGTGAGAGACGCGCACTGGTTGTAACGGGCGAGTACGAAAGTGTCTTCCCAATGGACATCTACCCACAGCACTTGGTGAAGGCCATTCTTGTTGGCGACATCGAACTGATGGAGAACCTCGGCATTTACGAGGTTGATGAAGAGGATTTCGCCCTCTGCGAATATGTGTGCACTTCCAAAACGGCCGTGCAGCACATCGTCCGTGGCGGATTGGAGTTGATTGAAAAAGAATGTGGATAAACGATAAGGCAAAATGAAGTTTCTACACCACGCCTTCGAGAATATGAAGAAGCCCTTTGAAAAAGGGGGCAAGTTCGAGAAGTACAATAAGGTACTTACCGCCATCGATGCATTCGAAACGTTTGCATTCACTCCGGCAGAGGTAACCCACTCAGGTTCGCACATCCGCGATGGTATCGACCTTAAGCGCACCATGTCAACCGTTATCATGGCCATGGTGCCATGTCTGTTGTTCGGCATGTACAACGCAGGTTACCAGCATTTCCGCGAACTCGGTCAGTTGGATACCGCCACGTTCATGGACATGTTCAGTATCGGCCTCATTAAGGTGCTACCGTTGGTCATCGTATCGTATGCGGTGGGTTTGGGCATCGAGTTCGGCTTTGCCATGACCAAAGGCCATTCGGTGGAAGAGGGTTTCCTCGTAACCGGTATGCTTATTCCACTCATCGTTCCTATTGATATTCCATTGTGGATGCTGGCGGTGGCCGTTGCCTTCGCAGTAGTATTCGGCAAAGAGGTTTTCGGTGGTACTGGAATGAACATCCTCAACGTGGCACTCACTGCCCGCGCGTTCCTATTCTTCGCTTACCCAACATTCATGTCGGGCGATAAGGTGTGGGTACATGGCGCGGCTGAAAGTGATGTAATGTCTGGAGCGACCATCCTTGGTGACCTTGCCAACATGAAAGGCGGTTTGGAAACACTGCGTTTCACGGTTGAGGAAATGTTCCTCGGTCTTATTCCCGGTTCAGTTGGCGAAACATCAACATTGGCCGTGCTCATCGGTGCGGCCATCCTGCTTATCACAGGCATCGGTTCATGGCGCATCATGCTTTCAGCAGTGGTAGGTGCCGCAACCATGGGCCTCATCTTCAACCTGATAGGCGCCAACGGACTCATGCAGTTCCCTTGGTGGCAACACATGTTGGTGGGCGGTTTCGCCTTCGGGGTGGTTTTCATGGCCACCGATCCGGTAACGGCTTCACAGACAGACACAGGTAAATTGATCTACGGATTCCTCATCGGTTTCCTGGCCATCATGATCCGCGTGTTCAACCCTGCTTATCCTGAAGGTATCATGCTTGCCATTCTGTTCATGAACGTAATGGCCCCGCTGATCGATCACTACGTGGTTCAAGCCAATATTTCCAGAAGATTGAAGAGACTAAACGTTAAAACTGCATAGGTCATGGCGGTTGATGTAAACAGCAATAAGTACACATTCGGTTTTGCAACCGTGTTGGTTATCGTAGTGGCAACATTGCTTGCCATTGCTTCAGAGAGCCTGAAACCGATGCAGAACGCGAACATTGACAACGAAAAACGTCAGAACATCCTTTCATCCGTTGGGGTGAAGGTGGAAGCCAAAGAGGCGGCAGACGTTTACAACGAACTGATCACAGAAACCTACGTGTTGGGTGCCGATGGCAATGTCATTGAAAGTCCCAAAAAACAGGCTTTCAATATTGACGTTCTAGGTCAGTACAAAGACAAGGGTATGCCCGATTCTGAAAAGGAATTTCCACTTTTCGTTTGTCAGAAAGACGGAAAACGCTCGTACATCATCCCAATGGTGGGCACCGGACTTTGGGGTCCTATCTGGGGTTACATGGCCATTGCCAGCGATGGCATGACCGTGGAAGGGGTTTCTTTCGACCACAAGAGCGAAACACCAGGTCTGGGTGCTGAGATCAATCAAGGTTGGTTCCAAGCACCTTTCGTAGGCAAGACCATCTTTGATGAGCAAGGAAACTTCGCACCGATCAAAGCCGTGAAGGGTGGCGCAGCCGATGACGACATGCACGGGGTAGATGCTATTTCTGGTGGAACCATTACCAGCAATGGTCTCAGCCTGATGATAGAGAACACATTGAAGATATACACAAGCTTCCTCAAAGGCGTGCAACAACCGGTTGTTGAAGAACTTACCGTTGCCGTTGCCGACTCTCTTGCGGTCGACAGCCTGATGATGGATTCACTGAATGTTGAGGTTACACAATAAGATATAGCCATGAGTACTGCTACAACTGCTCCCGAAACCAAAGCATCAGAGCCCATGTTCTCTAAAAAGAACATGAAGCTCATTACCGATCCTTTCAACGATAACAATCCCATTACCGTTCAGGTATTGGGTATCTGCTCTGCATTGGCCATCACCGTTCAGGTGAAGCAGGCCATTGTCATGGCGCTTTCAGTAACGGTGGTTACCGCTGCATCGAACCTGTTGCTTTCGCTCATCAGAAACTTCGTTCCGAACCGTATCCGCATCATCGTTCAATTGGTCATTGTGGCTGCGTTGGTCATTCTGGTAGACCAAACCCTCAAGGCCTTTGTTTACGATGTCAGCAAGGCGCTTTCGGTGTTCGTTGGTCTTATCATCACCAACTGTATCGTCATGGGGCGTATTGAGGCATTCGCCTTGGGCAACAAGCCTTGGCCTTCATTTGTTGACGGCATTGGAAACGGCTTGGCCTACGGTGCCATTCTGGTTGCTGTGGCGGTTGTCCGCGAACTGTTCGGTTCTGGCAAATTGTTTGGTTTCCAGGTCATTCCAGATGCCGTTTATACTGCTGGTTACGTCAACAATGGTCTTATGATCCTTCCACCTATGGCGCTGATCACCGTTGGTTGCATCATTTGGATACAGCGCAGTAGCAACACCAAACTCATTGAAAAGAACTAATAAGTCACTGAAATGGAATACCTGAATACGTTCGTCAAAGCGATTTTCATTGAGAACATGATCTTCGCCTACTTCTTGGGAATGTGCTCTTATCTGGCCGTTTCCAAAACAGTGAAGACAGCCGTTGGTCTTGGCCTTGCTGTGATCTTCGTACTTGGCCTTACGGTGCCTATCAACTACCTCATCGAGAATTACTTGATGAAGGCGGGTGCCCTGTCGTGGTTGGGCGAAGATTACGCTTCCATCGATCTTAGCTTCCTGAGCTTCATCATGTTCATTGCGGTTGTGGCCTCGTTCGTTCAGTTGGTTGAAATGGCCGTTGAGAAATTCGCTCCAGCATTGTATGCTTCCTTGGGTATCTTCCTTCCGTTGATCGCTGTAAACTGCTCTATTCTTGGTGGTGCGCTGTTCATGCAAGAGCGCCAATTTGCCAATGTGGGCATGGCAACCGTATTCGCATTCGGATCGGGTGTGGGTTGGTTCCTTGCCATTGTGGCATTGGCCGCCATCCGCGAGAAACTTCGCTATTCAAATGTTCCTGCGCCACTACGTGGTCTGGGTATCACTTTCATCATCACCGGTCTCATGGGCATGGCCTTCATGAGCTTCATGGGAATTACACTCTGATAACCTATCTACACAACTGAAATGGTTTTATTGAACATCACTTTCATCATAGCCGTCAGCGTGGTGGTTTTCTTTGCCATCATTGCCCTGTTGGTAAGCCTGTTGCTATTTGCCAAGGCCAAACTCTCAAATAGCGGTCCTGTCAAGATATCCATCAATGGAGAGAAGGAGATCACGGTCGATGCGGGCAGTTCGTTGCTTTCCACGCTCAGCGCAGCCAAGATCTATTTGCCATCAGCCTGCGGTGGGGGTGGAACCTGTGCCATGTGCAAGTGTCAGGTCATTGAAGGTGGCGGGGAGATACTTCCTACAGAAGCCCCATACTTCTCGCGTAAGCAGATTCAGGACAACTGGCGCTTAGGCTGTCAGGTCAAAGTGAAACAGGACATGGTGGTTCATGTTCCTGAGGAAGTATTCGGCATCAAGGAGTGGGAGGCGGTTGTTGTTTCCAACTACAACGTAGCTACCTACATCAAAGAGTTCGTAGTGGAGATCCCTGAGGAAATGCACTATGAGGCCGGTGGATACATCCAGATCAAAATACCCAAGTGTGTTGTGAAATTCGCTGGCATGGATATTTCCGCTCACCCGAAAGATCACCCGGGCGAACCGAACAAATTCGAGAAGGATTGGAGTGAAGGTCCATTCGCCTTGCGCGGCCTGGTGATGAAGAATGACGAAGAAGTTGTTCGCGCCTATTCCATGGCCTCTTACCCAGCCGAGGGTAGAAACATCATGTTGAATGTGCGTGTTGCTGCACCTCCGTTCGATAGAGCGAACAACAAGTGGGCAGACATAAATCCTGGTATTGCATCTTCTTACATCTTCAACCTGAAACCAGGCGATAAGGCCGTTATTTCAGGTCCTTACGGAGAGTTCTTCATTAAAGACACGAAGGCAGAGATGTTGTACATCGGTGGTGGTGCCGGTATGGCGCCAATGCGATCGCACATTTACCATCTGTTCCGCACCCTGCAGACTAATCGTAAGGTTACTTACTGGTATGGAGGTCGTTCTCGAGCAGAGTTGTTCTACATTCACTATTTCCGTGAGATCGAGAAGAACTTCCCGAACTTTAAATTTTACATGGTGCTCTCAGATGCCAAGCCTGAAGACAACTGGACGGTGAAGAAGGATATCCATGATACGGAGGCTGATGGATTCGTAGGTTTCGTTCACAATGCCGTTATCAAAGAATACTTGAGCAAGCATGATGCACCCGAAGAGATCGAGTTCTACTTCTGTGGTCCGCCCATGATGAACCAGGCCGTATTGAAAATGTGCGATGATTGGGGTGTGCCGAAGGAGAACGTATCGTTTGACGACTTCGGAAGTTGATAATCCCGTTGAAAAGCTACAAGACCCGGAACGCACAAAACGCTCCGGGTCTTTAGTTTTGGAACCATGAGAACCATTCTGCTATTGTGGTTTGTCGGTGTCGGTCATTTCTGTCTCGCTCAGGAGACTACCGATTCGGCCAATGCCACGGAGCAGCTGCGTATCAATGCCGATTCGCTCATCAGAGTGGCTTCAAGCTACGTAGGTGTGCCATATCGTTACGGTGGCTGCTCACCCGAGACAGGCTTCGACTGTAGTGGCTTTGTCACCTACATTTTCCGTCAGTTCGGTGTAGAACTGCCACGTTCATCTGCTGACATGATTACCGTAGGACGCGAAATTCCATTGGACAGTGTAGCAAAAGGCGACATCGTTCTATTCGCTGGCTCCAACCGTCATTCTAGGCCCATCGGGCATTCGGGCATCGTAGTTTCAGAAGCTGATGAACCTTTGCGCTTCATCCACAGTGCCACTTCAAACCATCAAGGTATTATCGTCACAGAATACGAGCGTTACGAGTATTATCGTTCCCGTTTTGTCACCGCAATACGGGTGTTTGAGGCACCTTCGCAAGCACGCTGATACACTGCCAAAAAAATATTTTTCATCAGAGACCTTGCAGTCTAACAAGTGATCATTCCGCTCTATAATTTCGCGCTCAAACTAATCTATCCTTAACATGAAAAAGTCATTTATGCCTTTCGCTCTTGTAGCGGTTCTTGGCATGGCTGCTTGCGGTAACGCTGGTGGTGAGGCAACTGATGCTGCTGCAGATTCTACAGCAGTTGAAACGCCTGCTACAGAAGTAGTTGAAACCGTAGCTACTGACACTGTTGCTGTAGACAGCACTCAAGCTGCTGTTGAAACACCAGCTCATTGATCGGTAAAAAAGTCAAGAGAACCCCTCCGCAGGATGCGGAGGGGTTTTTTCGTTTATGGCCCTTTCACATTGCTTTTCGTTTTGTGTCTATCAGGTTCAATCCTGTGCTTGCTGTTAGGGAATGCGTAATTTGCCGCTCATGTTGGTAACGCGGAATTCGGTTGTTCATCGCACACTCACGTTTTTCTTAGTGGTGTTTCTAATGTCGTGTCACGGTGGTTCAAAGCGAATGGAAGCCACGGGCTACGCGCAAGGAACCACCTACAGCGTCATCTATTACAACGATGGCTCCAACCTTCAATATCAGATAGACAGCCTGCTCGTGTCATTCGACAGGGTGCTTTCTACCTATCAGGAGAATAGCTTTATCAGCAAGTGGAATAGAGGAGAGGCGGATTCATTGGAACAACCATTCCTCTTTACGGAAGTTGTAAGATCCGCAACCATCATCAATGCAGAGACCCACGGAGCTTTGGATTTAACCGTTGCGCCTCTCATGGATCACTGGTTCAAACGCAATTGGGCCGTTGCCGAAGTAGATTCTTCTGTGGTGGATAGCATCATGGCATTTGTCGGAACGGCTCATTTGCTTGAACGTGATGGCAGTTGGAAACGGGATGATGCGCGCGTTCGGTTGGACGTGAACGCCATTGCACAGGGATATTCGGTTGACGTGGTGTGCCGATTTCTCGAAAGCCAGAGCATTTTCAATTATCTGGTCGAGATCGGTGGAGAAGTACGCGCGAAGGGAACGAAACCGGATGGTACGAACTGGAAAGTGGGAATTGACAAGCCATCGGAAGATGGAAACTTGGAACACGACATGGCGCTGTCGGTAGAGTTGATAGACCGATCATTGGCCACATCGGGCAACTACCGCAAATCGGTAGAGATCAACGGACAGCGTTTCGGGCATACCCTCGATCCGCATACCGGCTACCCTGCCACCACGGATGTGCTGAGCGCTTCTGTCATTGCCACCGACTGCATGACGGCCGATGCATTTGCCACGGCTTGCATGGTTCTCGGTTTCGAAAAGGCGAAAGAGCTCATCGAATCAAAACCGGAATTGGATGGCGTACTCATCTATTCTAAACCGAATGGTGAGTTGGGTACTTGGATTTCTGATGGCGTTAATATTTTCGAATGATCGGACGAATAGAAACAACGCAAGTATTGATCGGGCTCTTATTGTTCGCTCTCGGCTTGATCTTTCATAGTTACAATCTCGATTTCGCCTCTCTCGATCTGGATGAATCGGTGCATGTATGGCATGCGCAGAAATCGTACACCCAAGTAGTGGAACAAGCATCGAACGACCCGAATCCACCCGTTTTCAATGTGGTCATTTCGTGGTGGGTCAAGCATTTTGGTGTAGATGAGCGCGTGCTTCGTTCCTTCAGCGTTCTCATGGGTTCGTTGGCCGTTGTACTCATGTACATTATCGGACTTCGAAATTTCAGCATGGCTGCTGGCATCATGGCAGCACTGCTTTTCTGCGCATCTCCCATGGTGTTCAGATTCACGCATCTCATTCGACCATACATGTTTTTGATGGTCACGGTTGTTTCATCGTACGCGCTGCTGTTCGAAGTACTGAAGCGACCACGATGGTGGAAAACGCTCCTGTACTATTTCCTCACCACGTTGATGATATACGTGCATCCAACATCCATTTTCAACGTTCCTGCACAAGCATTGATCGTGTTGGTAGTGGTCGGTTTTGATGTGAAACGCTTGCTTGCCGTTTGGATTCCCATGGCAATGGCGGTTGTAAGCTTCGGGGCCTATTACCTGTTCATTCCATATTTCGAAGGTGAGTCGGCCGAAATGTGGTTCGATGCACCCGATTGGCAGGCGGTATGGTACGTGCTGAACGTCTTCTATGGCAAATGGTATCTCATGGCCATTCAACTTGTGCTCATCGCCACGTTGGTCGTTGCTTCTATCAGAAAGCGGTTCGTCCAACATTGGAAATGGGTATCAGCCATCGTTCTTTGGATCGTATTGCCGCTAACGACCAGTGTCGTGTTCTCGCACATGGTAAAACCCGTCTTTCAAGACAAGTACGTGCTATCGGCACTGCCGGGTATGTTGCTGTTGCTGGCAGTCAGCATCGATCTGGTATTGAGCAATTGGTACAAACTGCTGGCCTTCGTTCCCAGCTTGGTCGTCTCGCTCAGTTATGTGAGATATCAGCCCTTTACCGAAGGCGATTGGAAGAATGCCGTTGCCTACATCAATCAGGATTTCGATTCGCGCTCGGCCGTCTTCTTGGTTCCATGGTACGAGTTCACCACGTTCACGTATTACAACGACCCCGAAGCATACGTCCAAACCGATAGCACCATGAAGTACATGGTGCAGAAACGGGTGCTGTGGGCATGGCACGACATCGTTTGGCCGGGAGATTCAATTGCCAAGTTCGACCGACTTTATCTGGTGAAAGCTCACGGAGATTACGTTGACTTCCCGTTCAGTCTTGACAGTTTGGACAGAAACGCTGACCTGCTGGAAAGCAGAACCTTCAGCGGTATCGAACTCAGAAAATACCAATTGAATAAGCGGAAGCCTTAAGCGGCCTCGCTCGGGCGCTGACACTTTTCGTCAGGTTGTGCGCCACAGAAACTGCATGGCTTGCCTTCTTCGTTCAAAAACGGACTGTTGCTCGCGCACGTGCCCGAAAACTGCCCGTCTTTCTTAAAGATCAACTTCACCGCAATTCCTGCGAAACCCAAGCCTAATAGAAGTATGGCTGCAACTACTACTGTCAACATGCTACAAAGGTAAGCGGTTCAGGTTCAGAGAGACGTAACCGAAACGACATCTCGCAGAATGGTCTGCTTTCTGTCGGGCCCCACCGAAACCACCGTTATCGGCACACGCGTGTGTTTCTCAATGAAATCGATGTAAGTTGTCAGTTCGGCAGGCAGATCCGAATAGTCGTCCAATGCAGTAAGGTCTGTTTTCCACCCCTTCATTTCCACATATACCGGTTCAACGTCTTCGGTCAACTCGTATGGCATTTTATCGGTCAACTGCCCGTTGATCTTGTAATGCGTGCAGATCTTGATGGTGTCAAAACTGTCCATCACATCCGTCTTCATCATGTTCAGTTCGGTCACACCGTTTATCATGATGGCGTAGTTCAGCGCAGGAATGTCAAGCCAACCGGTACGTCTTCTTCTACCAGTGGTCGAACCGTATTCACGGCCTATCTCACACAGTTTGTCGCCCGTTTCATCGAACAGCTCGGTTGGGAAAGGGCCAGAACCCACCCGTGTGCAATACGCCTTGAAGATGCCGATCACCCGGCCGATCCTGTTCGGTGCAATGCCCAATCCGGTACACGCTCCTGCACACACCGTGTTCGAGGAAGTAACGAAAGGGTACGAACCGAAATCAATGTCCAGCAGCGAACCTTGCGCTCCTTCTGCCAGAATAGACTTATCCGTGTTCAATTTATCATTCAGGTACTGTTCAGAGTCAATAAGTTCGAAACGCTTCAACGTTTCCAAACTGTCAAACCATTCCTTCTCTAATTCAGCCGAAACACCCTCGGCACCATAGTGCGCCAGCATCTGCTCATGTTTCTCCTTCAGAAAGCCGTATTTCTCGCTGAAGTTGGCAGCCAGAGTATCGCCCACACGTATACCGTTCCTGCCCGTTTTGTCCATGTAGGTGGGGCCAATGCCCTTCAGCGTGCTGCCTATTTTGCCTTTGCCTTTGGCAAGTTCAGAGGCTGCATCCAACAGTCGGTGCGTGGGCAGTATCAGGTGCGCCTTCTTCGAAATTTTCAATCGTTTGGTGGTGTCGATCTTGCGGTCGTCCAGTTTGTCGATCTCCTTCTTGAAGATGATCGGGTCTATTACCACACCGTTGCCCACCACATTCACAGCATTCGCCCTGAAAATGCCCGATGGTATCGTATGCAACACATGTTTGATCCCCTCAAATTCGAGCGTGTGTCCCGCATTCGGACCACCCTGAAAACGCGCTATCACATCATAGTTCGGGGTCAATACATCAACGATCTTCCCTTTTCCTTCGTCTCCCCACTGGAGTCCAAGGAGCACATCCACTTTCTTCAATGCCAAAAAATTATGCGGTTAATACTTCAGTTGCGTCTTCAACCGAGTTGTAGATCTTGAATATCGAGTCCAATTTGGTCATCACCATCAGCTTCTTCACCTTGGGCGATATGCCACCGATCACCAGTTCGCCCCCGTGGTTGCGTGCTTGGGTGAACATGCCTATGATCAAATTCAGGCCCGTGCTGTTCACGTATTCCAATTCGCCCAGGCTCATCAGGTACTTGTTCGAACCCGTGTTCAACGAACGCTCAAACTCTTTGATGAGGCCATCGGCCTGCGATTTCTCCATCAATCGGCCACTGATGGAAATGGTTTTAATGCCGCCTGTGTCGGTAATGCTGTAAGTAAGGTCCATGTCAGTTTGGTTGGTTGGTATGACTGCATTTGCCCGTAGTGGCAAGTTGGTTGCAGTTTCCGTAAAAGTTCAAAGAATGATTGGTGATGCTGAAGTTCAGAATGTCTCCGGCCATATTCTGTATCTGCTGTATGCGCGGGTCGCAGAATTCGAAAACCTTCCCGCAGTCCTGGCAGATAAGGTGGTCGTGCTGCGCATACTTGTACGAACGTTCAAAATGGGCAATGTTCTTACCGAACTGATGCTTCGTCACCAATTTGCAGTCGAGTAGCAGCTCTATCGTGTTGTACAGGGTGGCCCTGCTCACGCGGTAGTTCTTCTCCTTCATCTGTATGTACAGCGATTCGATGTCGAAATGTCCCGTGTTCGAATAGATCTCATGGAGTATGGCAAACCGTTCGGGCGTTTTGCGGTGCCCGTGCTTCTCCAAGTAGTTGGAGAAGATCTCCCGTACGTTGTCGAATACTTCGGTCTTTACTTCAGATATCATTTTCCGGGCGAAGGGTTAAAAGTACTTATTCGAACGGTTCCCATCATGGCTGCCATTTCATGAATTTGGCCTTGTGCAATACCCCGTTCGATTCGGCCACAATGATGTAAAGTCCCTGGTCAAGCCAGTAAACGGGCAACGTAACGAACTCAGCAGTCACGTTCGGATAAAAACTGTAATACGAAACGATACCATTTCTGTCGAAGATGTAAAGGTTCACATCGCTTTCATACTTCGTGGCCAGCGTCATGTATATCATGTCAATGGCAGGGTTCGGGTAAAAATCGAATACGATCTGTTCACACGGCCCATCCACATACTGCAATACCGTGGCATAGTCGGCATAGCACGCGTTTCGGTACGTAACGCCATCGCATCCGCACACCGGAATAAAATCGGGGTAGCACGGTGGTTGCAGGTTTGGGAACTGCAAACTGTCCAAACACTGCCCGTTGGCCACAAACGCCAAGGCCACCATACAGACCGAAAAGAAGGATCTCAGCACCAGTTGTTGCACCCCGCAAAGTACGGCTCATTCAATTGGCATTCTCCGCCCAACACCACCGAGTTGTCCTCACCGTTTTGAACAGGTCAACCAGATGCCTAACGATAGTTGAAATGCGGTGCCGAAGTTGAAATTGGAGTTGATGATAGCTGTCGAAGCACGCCATCCCACAGAAGTATTCGGTGCTCCAATGCCTGTACAGCACATTCTATCGCTTCTTTCCACTTGAGTTCATCCTCACCACAAAGAAGCTCCAAGAGTTTTTCGGCCATCGGGCCGTGCTCGTCTCCATCAATTTCAATGTGTCGAAGTAAATAATAGCTGAATGATGGGTATTCCTGTTCGGGCTGTGTGCTTACCGTTTTCAGCAATCTGTCAAACATCTCCGGAATGATGTCCTCTCTTCCGAAGGTGAAAGCAGCGGCTATCTCGTGTGGTTTGCCAATTTCAATGATTCTGAACGTGAAATCGAGAAATTCCCTGACGTGTGTCGGTAGCGAGCTTTCGTTGAGCAACGTATGAATGTCATTGCCGTTTCGCAGTTGTTCTATCATTTCTGAGACTGCGGCACTGGATGCACCTACCTCCGACATGGCTCTCAGGTACAGTTCGTAGTGAGAAACATAACCACCTTGCGGATCGACATCAGACTCTTCTGAAAGCACTATCTCATTGATAAACCTGCTGGCATCCGCATTTTTTGGTGGCAGCCATGGAACAGTGACGCACGTTAGGTCTGACTGTAGTTTTTTGGTCAGTGACATGAAATCCCAAACGGCAAAAACATGTGTTTCCATGAACAGGGCCACGTTTTTCAGGTCGGTGAGTCTGCTGTAAACCTCATGTTGCAACAGCCTCGATCTGGCTTGTTCCAACCTGTTGCGCTTCACCATGTCCATTTTTGCATCAGCCATCAATTGCGCCTACCTGCCAGTGGGCAAACCTTACTTGGTCATCAATTCCATGCGGGTATTCACACCAAGTATGCGATAGATCTTCTGCACGTGTTGCCCAACGGTGTTTCTGGAAATGCCCAAGTGCTCTCCTATCTGGTTGTAGTTCTTGTCTGTAAGAAGCTGCCTGTAAACCAGTTTCTGTGCGGGCGTAAGCATATCTATTTTGGAAGTTGACACAGCGGTGGCCCCAGAAATCGGCTGTCTGAAATTGGCCAGATAAGTGACCAGCGAATTGGCCACGCTCTGCGACACAACGTATTGGAAACGTGCTATGTCGTTCAGGTAATTGCCGAAAGAGAACACGGCATCTTCTTTCAGCAGATAACCATCGGCACCATTCTGAAATGCGGTGACAATGCTTACCGAACTGCTATCGGAAGAAAGCATCACGATCTTGTTGTAGGGGTTCTGCCGTTTAATGGTGTCAATAGAACCCAGGCTGTCTGTTCCGTTCAGGTGCACATCAAGAAAGATGATGGAATTGGGCAACTCGTTTATTCTGCGCAGGGCGGCATTCACATCGTTGTATTCTCCGGCCACCACGTAGTCTGCCGAACGGTTGATGGTTTCAACCAACGAGTGCCTCAGTTTCAGGTCGTCCTCAATAAGAACGATGCGTTGCTTCTCTTTGCTCATTCCGTTGTGGTTATCAGTTTTATGGTGACGATGAATTTTCCGTTTCCGGTGCTGAATTCCACGGTTCCGTGGTGCAGATTGATGATGTTCTTCACAATGCCAAGCCCCAGCCCCAGTCCTTTGTCGTCTTCCGGATTTACTCTGTACAACGGGGTGCCAAGTAGTTTGGCATCGGGTGTAAGGCCCTGCGGTATGGGGTTGCTGAACGTGAAACATGCCGCACCGTTTACCATTGATGCATCGATGGTTATGACTGCGTTCGATGTCGAGTACTTGATGGCATTGTCAAGAACGTTCTTCAGCCCAAGGTCAAACAGATTCATGTCCAAACTGAGCAGTTCCTCTTCAAACGAGTCTGAAATGTGGAACTTCTCACTAACCACGAACATCTTGTAGTTGTAGTTGAGATAGTTGCTCATGAGGTTTCGGGCACGTACGCACCTCAAATTCAACTGTCGGGGGTCGTAGAGCGATTCGTACGTTACCAATCGGTTCACATTACGGTTCAAACGCTCCAGTTCGTTCACCAGATAGTCGAGATTGCGACCATACGATTCGTCCACACCGTGCGATGTAAGCAGTGTACGCAGCATGTTCACCCCTTCAAGGGTATTGAGCAACGGTTTTTTGAACTCGTGCGAAATGGTGCGCACCAACTTGCTGCGTGTATCATTCAGCTCCTTTTCGCGCACTATCAATTCTTCCAGCCCTCGTTTGGAAAGTTCGCTTTGGGTCACATCGCGGTAGGTCCACAGGTATCCCTCTAGCACTCCTTCGGAATAGATGGGTATGAAATCGCGCTCCAGTATTTTGCCCGATACCAATTCTATCTTCTCATTCAGAAACGGTTTCTTCTCGCGCAGGCGCTCATTCACGGATATCATGAATCCTTTGGGGTCAGCCGTAAGCGTCTTTACGAACTCCAGTCCTGCCGCGCAGTCGGTATCTATCATGTCGGCAGGGTTCATGGGCACCCCGAACATGTTGCCCAACTGGGCATTGACGGCCTGTACAACCCTATCGGCATTTTCCAGAAGGATGCCTTCGGTCATCTGATCCACAATGAAGCGCATCTTCTTTCCTCTGATGCGCAGTTCTCGTTCTATTTCCTTCTCATGATCCAAAATGCGGGTTATGCAGATCATGCCACCGTCTTCGAGTATGGTAAGCGAAATGTTCTGTTGGGTGAGCGAACCGTCCTTTCTTTTACCAACGGTTTCTCCGGTCCAGGTGCCGTTGGCCATGAGCAGCGGAAATATGTCTCGCTCTATGCGCGCTATCTCATGCTCGGGGTAAATGTATTTCCAGGTTTGCCCTATCAGTTCGCTGGCATGGGCGTAGCCAAAGGGTTTCACATGGGCATCGTTGAGGTAGTAATAGCGGCTTTCCGAATCGAGCAGTGCCACCCCATCGCTGGTGGTTTCAATGGCCCGCTCCTTCAGTTTGCGTATTTCTTGTGATGATGGTACTTTCAATTCTGGTCGGGCAATGCTGGCCGCCACTGCATCGGGAAATAGATTGCGTCTTTTCATTTCGGTCATGCAAACCTACGTATAACACGCAAAGCCCCCTGTATGTTCAGTCACAGATCAGATCAACATATCGATGAACCACACATTATGCCACTCATTTCGCGAAACTCGAAGTGCAATGGCAGTATATTAGACGGTATTTCTCCGAACTCGGCCATGTCCAGATCGTGCTGGTCGTAGTGCCAATGAATGATCAGGTCGTCAACCGGCTTGTACTTCTGGCGCAGTGCCAATCCTTTCAGAAAGGATACTACCAAGCGCTTTGCCCGTGAGTCAAGGCCTTGGAAGGCAAAAGTCACTTCCAGCAATTTGGAGCCAGTGTCTTGCATCGATCTCAAGTAAACATCCGTAAGCTGATCGGCCAAACTGTCGAGCGAGACGAAGGTGTAAATGCCGCTTACGATCAGCGATTCTTTGTGGTTGTTGTGGATGATATACATGCAGGGTGAGTGATCACCTCAAAGTACCGCACTCAGAAACTGACCATTGCCATGATAATAGGTTGAAATACAGAAATACCATAACCAAGGTGGGTTAATGCGCGGGTGGTCCGGTGAAAAAAAAAGAACCTCCGACCATGCGGTCGGAGGTTCGGTACCCAAGGGTGTGCTAAATCAACCGTGTTCCATGAGTGATCCCTTGGGGTGCTTTCAACTGCTGGCAACAGAAGCTGTTGGTTGTTTTCTGTTTCTGAGGGCCGCACAGTTCTCGGTGAACTCAACCACCAGAAATGTTTTGTCGTCCACCTGTTCGCGGTGGCCTTTCCATACTTCGCATCCTTTATAAATGGTATCGTACATTTCCTTCAGGGGCATGCCGTTCATCTTGGTCAGCATGTCGTGCAGGCGCACCTTGCCGAACTTTCGGTCGTGTTCGCCCCCGAACTGGTCGGTAACGCCATCTGAGTAAAGCATGAGCCGGTCGTTGGGTTGCAGTACTATCTGGTTGTCTATGAACCGGTGCCCTTGTTTTTTGCGACCTATGGAAATGCGGTCTGGCTTGTGTATGATGAGCTCGCCATGGCGTTGCAGATACAGCGGACGATTGGCCGATGCCCAATGCAGCGTACCGTCTTCTATGCAGCAGAGGCAAATGTCCATGCCGTCTTCCATATCGTTGATACTGCTGCGCAGCGATACGGTTAGCAGTTCTTGACACAGGTTGAGGATGGCGGCCGGTGATCGCTGCCCGAACTCATCTATGCAGCGGTTGAGCGTATCTATGCAAACCACCGTAAGCAAAGCCCCTGCCACGCCATGGCCTGTGCAGTCGGCCACGGCCAGGTAGTTCTTACCATCTATTCTGCGGTGCCAGTAAAAATCGCCCGATACCACATCCTTCGGTTTCCAGATGACCATGGTGGGGGCCAGGTTGCGCTCCATCTGATGGAGACTTGGCAACAACATGCTTTGCAATTTTACCGCATAGCGCATGTTGGCATGTAGGTCGGCATCGCGGTTCTTAAGGGTTACCAACTCGGTTACATCTGCCCCGAATCCGAACATGTAGTCCAGTTTTCCATTGGGGGTGAAAACGGGCTTGAACGATCGCTGAACGTGTCGCACACCTTGCGATTCGGAATTCAACGAATCTACCCAACTGACTGTTCTGCCTGATTCCATGGCCGAATGGAACCTGATATGCCTGCTTTGGGCCACCGTTTGGTCATAGCCTCGGTAAGAGAAGTACTCAAAGTCGGTCTTACCAATGATCCAATTGCGCAGGTCGGTCTTCGAAATGGCTGCCGGATTGACATACACATACCGGTGTTCTGCGTCAAAAACGGCAATATCGGTCGGTATTTTTTCCAGTATTTCTTTATATAGGTACAGTTTTTTGGTGTGCTCCAATGTTTTGGAGTCGGAGTAGTAGATGAAATAACCGAAAAGGATGCTGAGTGCAAACACGGCCAATACGTGCCACTCCAGCATATGCTCCACAAAAGCTTGGTCGTCAGGATGGTATGGGCTCAAGTATTCAAGCGCTGCAAGCGCAGGAAACATCAGTGGCATTATCCAACGGTTCTTCCTCAGCATCGAGAGCATCCGAAAGGCCGATCGGGACATTGCAGACAACACGTTATTCAGGAGGCTCATCTGTGGTTGCGCTTGGCTTAATGGATCAACGGATATGGTGCCCGGTCCCATCTCTTAAGACACTTTTTGCAACAGCAGTTTCGACCGCGTCAGCATATCATTCTCATCGTCTTCGGGTATGGCCACCATTTCGAAGCGAATGTGACCGAACACATCCATCAGGTCATATCCCGTATCCTTCATATCCTCGTCAAACTCCTCGTAGTACCACTGCACGGTAACCCCCGTGCCGCTGCGCGCCTCTTGGTCCAAGGCCAGAAAGAAAACAGAAAGCTCTTTCAGCGAGGTGGAGTTGATGTATTCCAGCATTACCGTCACCTTCATCTGCTGGCCAAAGGTGCCGTGGTGCTGTTTCATCCACTGGTGTATGAAAGCGTATTCAACCACAGCATTCTGTGGCAACGACCTGCCCGATATGCACAGATGGTTTGATGCCGCATCATAAGATAACGTGGGGGTGGTGGATGTGCCTTTTATCAGAAAATCCTGTCTTGCTTTCATTGTGGTTCGGGTAAGTTCAGTACAAGCATGAAATAGTAGCGGTTGGCATGGTGCTGCCGCAGGCTGAAATCGATGTTGCGGTCGGTCTTTCGCATCATTTCCACCAGACCCAGGCCACCACCTCCTTTGGTGCTGCGGCCCGGGTGGGCCAGCGTATCCAAGAAATGGGAGTGTAGCTCGGTACTGCTCATGGCCTTCAGTTGGCCAAGCCGTTTTTCAAGGAAACGGGCCACGCTTTCCGACACGAAGTTGCCACAGGCTATGTAGCAGCGGTTCTTCTTACGGCCCACCGAAAAGAAGACCTGCTCGGTACCAAGTCCGGCATCTTCGCGGTCTTCGGCATGGTGGTATAGGTTGTGCAAGCATTCTACGCTCAGGCCCAACATGCGCTTGCGGGCCAACTTCGGAATCTCCATACGCTCGGTATGCTCCTCCAATATGACGCGCAACATGTTCTGCAGGTCAGCATTGATGGCACCGTGGTAGGTAACCGTGGGGGTGCAATCCTCCAATGTGGACAATAGCGTTTGCAATGGATAGGTCATTTCAGTACAGTTCCAAGTGCAATTACCCCTTTTCGGCACGAAGCGTTGAGGTCAAACATGGTCAAATTGTGCTGAATGCATAACCAATGATGGTCAGTAATGTGGAAAAACAAAAAATATATCAAGGTCAGAGATCCACAGAAACACCTCTTGACATTGTTCAATTCGTGTTTTAAACGTTCTTACCACCTTGGTGTCAGTGTATAACCATTTAAACAAACTACTATTATGCAAACACGCACATTTAACCTCTCAGACGCCAAAATGATACAGTTCTCTGGCGCATACCGCCTGGTGTTCCTAAGCCATCAGGGCAGTTTCTCGGGCTTCGATGCCGACTTCGCATCGCCCTACGGATCGGCTTGGGAAAGCGCCATAAACGACAGCATTGCCGCACCCACCGAAGAAAGTCGCAACGACATACAGGCGGGCTTTACCTCTGACGTGCAGGACGCCATGAAGAAATGCCGCAACAAGTACCACGAGGCCGCCTACTTTGTGCGCAAGGCGTTCCCCAACAACCCCTCGGTGCAAGGGCTTTTCGGGCTGAATGACTACGATACGGCCGCCCAAAGCCAGGCCACCATGCGCCTTTTCATGGACCGCCTGTGGGACACGGCAGAGAACGTGCACAAGGCCCCATTGCTGACAGCAGGCTACACACAGGCCAAAATAGACGAGATGGCCACCTTGCGCGATGGGCTGGGACTGGCCGACAACACGCAGGACCACTTCAGCATGATGAGTCCTGCAGCTACCGAAAAGCGTATAAAGACCCACAACAACTGTTGGAGCTATGCCCAGCGGGTGAATGCGGCCGCCAAGGTCATTTTCATAGACGACCTGGTGCTGTACAACCTCTTCCTTTTCCCACGCAGAACCGAGCAGCCCGACCTCTTCAATGTAATAGGCACCGCCAGCGAAATAGGCACCGGCAATCTGCTGGAAGGGGTTGCGGTAAGCATTGCATCTTTGGGCCTTACCACCACCACCGATGAGGATGGCAACTACGGCTTTGCGGGCATAGCGGCAGGTTCGTACCCCATCAGTTTCAGCAAGGCGGGCTACATGCCGTTCAATACCGTGCTGAACGTGGTAGACCCCAACACGCCCACCGCGTGTTGAACTGTCCGTATTCCAACGAAACAAGGCTTTCGTCCAAACGGTCTTTGGTTTTGAGGCCCACGTATCCGGCCGTGGTCATATTGCCCTTGTCAACGTAATAGGGTCCTTTGCCAAAATCGATGTTCTCTACCGTTTCGGGTATCACGAAATGGAGGTCGGCATACCCTTGGCCGTGTGCATGCGAAACCATATTCACAGGCGTACCATCTACCGTTACGTTGATGTCGGTGCCGTGGTCAATATCGAAACCGCGCAGGAATATCTGTTCGGCCTTGCCGCCCCCTGCGTGCTGCCCAATGAAAAGGCCCGGCACTTTGCGCATCACCTCTTGCGAGGTGGTAACAGGGGTAACGGCCACATCCACTTCGGTAATGCTGTTGATGGCCTTTACGCTGTGGTGTACTTCCACCTGCGCCAGTTCGAACGAGCTTTCGGCAAGCACAATGGTCAGGCGTTCCATGCCGGTTACCGCCACACGCTGCGGCATGTAGCTTATGTGGGTAATGAGAAGCGTATCGCCCACCTTCGCGTTCTCCAAAACGAACGAACCATCACGTTCGGTATGGGCGTGGGCCCCGTTGTTGGAGGTAACATGCGCATTGACTACGGGTTTGTCGGCATTGTCCTTCACCACGCCTTGCAGCGATTGCGCAAAGGCAGACAAGGACACGATGGAAAGTAGAATGACGAAGATGGATTTCATGGTGTCAAAGCTACTTTTTAGCTTCAAGCTATAAGCCTCACGCTGCGAGTGAATAAAAGCAATAGAGGTGGAATCAGCGGGTCACGTTGAGTGCCACGCCCAAGCGTGGTGTAACGAAACGCGAGTGGAGCGGTACTTCAGCAGTCTTCGTTACTTCCGCTCATCGCGGAAACTCAGACTGACCCAACGTGGCAGCTAATAGCTTTCGCCTTTTGCCTAAGTCCCTCTCCACTTACTTCTTCCGCATGATCAGCAATGGAATCTTGCTGTGCATGGTCATTTCTTCGGTATAGCTGGTGTTGAACAGGTATTCCAACACGCCCGTTTTGTAAGTGAACATGGCAATGAGGTCGGGGCTGTCAGACTCCACGAACTTGTCGAGACCCGAAATGATGTCCGAATCCATAACTGCATTGAAAGTGATCTTGGCGTAGTCGTTTGCAGCGATCAGTTCCAATTGGGTGCTTTCCTCGTCAAACGTGGCAGGGTCTATCATGTCGGGGTACACGTGCACCACATCAATGGTGGCGTTGAAGAACTGGGCAAAGGCAATGAGTTCGCGCATTTCCTCATCCAAGTTGGTAAGGTCGGTGGCAAATGCAATGTGCTCTGGCAGGTTGGCCGTGGCGCCCGAAGGCACGAAAAGCGTAGGGCAGGAGATGTGTTCCAACACGCCCGAAGCCACCGAACCGAACAGGCGGTTCTTCACCACGGTTTCGCCCTTGGTTCCCATTACAATAAGGTCGATGCGATGCGTTTTGCAATATTCCTCCAATTCAGCAATGGGGTCGCCTTGAATGAAATCGCAGCTGATCTTGGCTTTCGTCCCCGTACTTTTCCGAATGGACTCGGCCATTTCCTCGGTGGTCTTCAATGCCTCAGAACGAATAATATCGTCCAGTTTGTTCACAAACGCGTAAGACGGACGTGGAATGCTGTCACAATGAAGCAGCACATATTCGGCAGAAAGCCCTGCAGAAAGTCCAACGGCATATTCTGTGGCCTTGCGGCTCAGCATCGAGAAATCGGTAGGGATGAGGATCTTCAGCATGTGAGGTCAGATGGTGGTAGTGATCTTGTCAACTTGGTACTTGCCCGCAGTCAGGTTCTTACGGATCTTGGTGAACACGTCTATGGTATAATTGACGTCTTCCATGGTATGCACGGCCGTTGGTATCAGACGCAGTAGGATGATTCCCTTCGGAACCACAGGGTAAACCACCATGGAACAGAAGATGTCGTAGTTCTCGCGCAGGTCAACGATAAGCGCAGTGGCCTCCGGAATGGTTCCGTTCAAGTAAACAGGCGTTACGCACGATTGGGTGTTGCCAATGTCGAATCCGGCATTGGTCAATCCGCTCTGAAGCGCGTTCACAATGGTCCA
>Ga0172373_10003372_pt1 | contig 23404 bp, 21 predicted proteins | sample Lak10m_2_FD_114546 | JGI IMG/M metagenome (GOLD analysis project Ga0172373, IMG submission 114546) | Freshwater microbial communities from Kabuno Bay, South-Kivu, Congo - kab_092012_10m | ecosystem: Environmental > Aquatic > Freshwater > Lake | place: Democratic Republic of the Congo...
ACTGTTGCCACAGATTCGTCACACCCCACCAGCGCTTCAGGTTGTGAAACAAAGGTTCGATACCCCAGCGCTCGGCGTAGATCGCCACCACGTCCCGGGCCGACAGATGGGTCTCGGTCGCCAGCATCAGGCGCGGACGCGACCATGTGCCGTCGTCCTGTTGCATCTCGCACCACACCGCCCGTACCGCAATCCCTCTCAGAAATCGCGCCACCGCAACGACCGAGCGTATCCGGACGCGCTGTATCTTGCCGTACAGCCACAGTTCCAGTTCCTGCATCGGCAGCGTGCCGAGCATGAGCGCATCGATCCGCTGACCGTACTTGCGTTTCGGTCCCCGACGTCTCGGCTCCGGTTCCGGCGGAAGATACAAGACCGTATCCCGTCGCACCTGTCCGATGATCCGCACCCGCTGCTCGAGCAGGGGCAAAATCAAGCGCTTGCGCATGAACCAGGCATCGATCAGCAAGCGCACGTCCTTGACGTGCCCACTCACCGAATCGATCAACTGCCGGGCCACCCAGAGCTTGCCGCGCTGACCGGACTCCTCGACCAACCAGGAGCGGAGCGGCACTGTCAGTGCCGATCCCAGCCGGACCCGCACGACCAGGGCCAGAGTCACCCAGCACTGGCTGTTCAGAAAGGTCGGCCGGTTGGCCTTGCGCGCGTGGTCGTGCTTGACGCTGATACCCGGCCCGGTCTTGGCCGTGCGCGGCACCAGCGTGTCGTCGATGATCAGATTCACCAACTCGGCCGGGAACACCCGTTGCACCAGGTGCAGCAGGCGAATCGACAGATCGGCTACCGAGACATGCGCCCGCTCGATCAGCTTGTAATAGGTGGTCCAATGCGCTTCTCGACCAATCGCGCCGATGGCACGGGTGACCCAGCCTTCCGGGTTGAGCATGCAGCCGATGAGGAGTTCGGCGAAGGTCCGGCAGGAACGGGGTGGTACGGCCACCAACAGAAAGGAAATCCATTCCGAGAGCAGCAGGCAAACCGAGGCAGTGAGCGACATGAGGGAGCGTCCGCGAAGGAAAACCCCTCATTGGTCGCCGCGCTGCTCGCCCCAAAATCAACACCGGGCGAGCAGCGCGGCGACCGCAGAAACCAAACGTCATGTCAAGTCTTTTTTGCATTTTTCTGAAAATATTTTTTGCGCCGCTCGGATGCCTTCGGCATCGGACGGCGGCCGCGTGTGTCTAAACTTCAGGTCTTGAATGCGATCAGCGTCAGAAAAAGTGTCGTGATTCCCAAGAAGATCAGGCCATATTTGAACCAGTGTTGACGGCCGGGTGACCGGCCCATTTGTGCGAGACGCTGACGCAGTTGCAGCTTTAATAGTTTTGCTTGATGTCAGACGCCCGAAACAACTCGTCCGCCGACTGCAATGTGAGCATTTTCAGGCGCACCGGGTAATCGTCGGGGCGGCTGCGCAGAAAGTCGCGGACAGTCGCGGCAACGGAGACCGAGTTGTGGCCGCTCAGGGTTGCATCGAGCCAGGTCTTGGGGAAGAAAATGTCGCCGGTCTGCTGAATTTCCATGAGCATTTCGAGGGCGGGCCGGACGAGTGCCTGCGATGCCTCGGCGCGGAGCGGGTGGTGCAGATAGCGCAGGCCGTCAACCACCCACTTTTCATGGCGGCGGCTGGCCGGGTTGGCTAGCGATTCAAACCAGCGCCGGCGCTCCTCCGGATCGGGAGAGGCTGACCGCAGCAGAAACGCAAAACGTTCCTTTCGGTCGGGATTCTGGATGCGCTTGAGTTGTGCCACGAGCAGGTCTTGGGCATCCTTGTTCCGATGCAGCGCCAGGTCCAGCACCAGATTGATCTCGTCGGTTTCGGCCAGCGGTAATCCGGGAACTGATATTTCTCGCCTCCATACCGCAGTCAGCCAGGTCAGTGTCGGCTCGGTCCGGGCGATATTGCGCAGGGTCGCAAACCAGGCCGCCTTGCGACTCGCGGTTGTGGCCTGGGCAACACCTTGCCGCAGGATTTGCTCAAAGCCTGGTGCACGCTGCCGGCGTTCGTCCGGGTTGAGAAAACGCCACCAGAGACGCATCGCATCGTCCAGTAACTGGGCGGTCAGTTGTTCGTCGCCCTCTTTCTGCAGTGCTCGCAGCGCCAGGTCGAACAGGGCTGGAGGTTTGACCTGCCGGGCCAGCATGGCGTCCCAAAGGCCGATCCAGGCGCTGCCGCGTGTGAGCGGATCTTCGATCGCGGGCAGCGAGGCGAGCAGGTCGGCAATACTGCCGCGATCTAGATGAAATTGGCCATAAGCCCAGCCGTCTCCGCCAGGCAGGATATAGCGCGGCGCAGGCCGGCCGGCGGCCTGCGGTATCTCGATCTCATCCCGTGTCAGTGACGCTGTAATGTGCTCCGTGCGCTCAGTATCGGCGAGCGTCAGGTGCAGTTGCTGCGGCCAGATGCGCGCTTTGCCGCGCGGGTCGCGCTGTCGAAAGGCCAGCCGGGCGATGCGGCCGTTGTCCAGTTCGAGTTCGGTTTCGATGCTCGGCAGACCGGGTTGCTCGACCCAGGCCTGGCTCCAGGCACGCAGGTCGAGCGGCGCTCGCGCTGCAAGCACATCGATGAGATCGGACCAACCGGCATTGGCGAAGGCGTGGCGGTTGAGATATTCGCGCAGGCCGTCGCGCAGACTGTCTTCGCCCAGCAGGGCTTCAAGGTGGCGCATCACCACCGGCGCTTTCTGGTAAATGATGGCGCCATACATGCTGCCGGCCTCGTTCAGGTTGTCCAGGTCCTGCCGGATCGGATTGGCGCCCGGCGTTCGATCGACTGCATAGGCGCGCGGGTAGTGGCTCAGGAAGAAACGCAGTGCGTGGTTGAGTTCCGGAAACGCGGGGTTGACCATTTTGGCGGCCATGAAATTGGCGAACACTTCCTTCATCCAGACGTCATCGAACCAGCGCATCGTGACCAGGTCGCCGAACCACATGTGAGCGACTTCGTGCGAGATCACCGAGGCTCGTGCAAGCAACTGGTTCTGTGTGGCGGACTCGTCGAGCAGCAGATTGTTGGCATCGTAGAAGATGTTGCCGGCGTGCTCCATGCCGCCGAACTGGAAGCCCGGGATCAGGACGAAATCGAGTTTGCCGAAGGCGTAGGGCAGTGCCGTGTAGTCCTTCATGAAAGACAGGGCGCGTCCGTGCAGGTCGAACACCGCTTCGCGGTTGCGCGCCAGCTTGGCCGGATCGGGTTCGCGATGGAACATGCGCAAGGCGTGACCGTCGCGCCGGGCCGTTTCCACCTTGAATGCGCCGGCAACGAACGCGAACAGGTAGGTGGGCAGCGGCGGTGTCGGGGCAAAACGCACGAAGGCCCGGTTGCCCTCGATGATGCGTTCGATCTGGATGCCGTTGGCGGTCGACAGCCAGGCGGCGGGATGTTCCAGCGCCAGGCTCCAGCGGCCCTTGAGGTCGGGTTGATCGAAGCAGGGCAGGGCGAGGTGCGCCCTGGCCGGTACGAACAGGGTATACAGGTAGTCCGGATTCCGATTGAGCGGTGCGTCGCCGGCACGAAAGACGATGCGCAACGTATTGGCACCTTTCGCGAGGGCCGCCGCTGCTATTACGATATGTCCGTTGACCAGCGTGTAACTTGCCGCCTGTCCATTGACCTCAACGGCGAAGATGTAATCCGCTCCCGGCACGAAGTCGAGTACCAATGGCGCCGTGGCATCCTCGAGCGTGAAACGGATGATATTGCTGCCCGTTATTGGCTCAGTCTGGTGTTCCGGAATCGAAAGTGAAAGCGCATAGCTCAGATTGCTGAGCATTTCCGCCCGGCGTTGTGCCAGATCCAGGGCAACTCCCGCCGCGGGATTCGCCATCTGTGCTTTTGCCATGCCCATGCACCACAACAGGAAGAACGCGAAGAAGGCTTGCGCGATTCCGGCTCGCATCAGATATTCAGCACGTCCAGCAATTCCTGCTCAAGCCGCACCAGGGTGGCAGTTTTCGACAATTCGCTGCCGCTGATGAGAAAGGTATCCTCGACGCGTTCGCCGAGTGTGGCGATTTTGGCGGTGTGGAGGTCGACGTTGTGTCTGGCCAGAACCAGCGCGATTGAATACAGCAGGCCGGGCCGATCGGCGGCGATCAGGGACATGACGTAGTACTGGTTTTTCTCATCGGGGCGGATGCTGATTTCCGGCGTGATCGGAAAATGCTTTACCTGGCGCGACAGGCGGCCCGTGACGGGCGGCCCGAGCGAGGGACGCTTGACCAGGTGCTCAGTCAGGTCATGCTCCAGCAATGCCGCCAAGTCCCGGTAGAGCAGGTGTTTGCCCGGATCGAGCAGGGCAAAGCTGTCCAGCGCATAGCCGTGGCGTGTCGTGTGAATTTTGGCGTCGGCGATCGAATAGCCGAGTCGCGCAAAAACGCCGCAGAGCCGCGCAAAAAGCTCGGGCTGGTCGGGAACATACACCATCACCTGCAGTCCCTCGCCGGCCTGGTTGAGCCTCACCTTCACCACAGGCTCGTCGGCATCGGGGCGATGGTAGAGCACGCGGGTATGCCAGGCGATTTCGTCGGCGGCGTGGCGCATGAAATACACCGTATCGAGTTGTTCCCAGAAAACCTCCTCAATTCCCGGGCGCAGGCCGTGAAAGCGCAGGATGCCGCGTGCCTCCTCCTGGCGACCCGCCAGCCCCAGCACCTGCTGGGGAGTCGCGCCGGAGAGCAGGCGCCGGGTCATGGCGTAGAGATCTTCGAGCAGCTTGCCTTTCCAGGCATTCCACACCTTGGGGCTGGTGCCGCGGATGTCCGCCACGGTGAGCAGATAGAGCCCGATCAGGTTGCGTTCATTCTTGACGAGGTCGGCAAACCCGCGAATCACTTCCGGATCGGCGAGATCGTGCTTCTGCGCAACTGTCGACAAGGTCAGGTGGCGTTCCACCAAAAACGCCACCAAGTCCGTGTCTTCGGCGGTGATGCCGTGTTCCTTGCAGAACTTGCGGGCGTCGGCGACGGCCAGTTGCGAATGGTCGCCGCCGCGGCCCTTGGCGATGTCGTGGAACAGTGCGGCGACATACAGCAGCCAGTGGCGCTCGAATCCGGCGATGAGCCGGCTGCACAGGGGATACTCGTGGGCGAACTCAGGCATGGTGAAGCGCCGCAGGTTGCGCACGACTTGCAGGATGTGCTGATCGACGGTGTAAACATGAAACAGGTCATGCTGCATTTGCCCGACCACCTTGCCGAAGGCCGGCAGGTAATGGCCGAGAATGTCGTACTGATTCATGCGCCGCAATTCATGCACGATGCCGCGTTTTTGCTGGAGCAGCGAGAGGAACAAGGCGCGGTTGGCCGGATCGCGGCGGAACTTGGCATCGATGCGGCCAACCGCGCGCCACAGTGAGCGCAGAGTGCGCGCGCTCATGCCCTTGAGCTCGGAACGCTGCTGCAGTATCAGGAAGCTCTTGAGAATTGCGGGCGGATGGTTTTCAAAAACATCTTCGCTGCGCACGTCGAGCATTTCACGTTCCATCTGGAAATGCTCGTCGATGTAGATCGGTGCAGCGCGCAGGCCGGCAAAGATCCGCTCATACAGGTTCTGCAGCAGGATGGTGTTGAGCTGGGTGATGTGCTTGGCGTTGCGGTAATAGCGCTGCATCAGCAGTTCGGAGGCGCGTTTGACGTCGCTGCGTTCGATGCCGAACGACTGCGCCAGGGCTTCCTGGTAGTCGAAGATAAGTTTTTCTTCGCGGCGCTTGGCGAGGTAGTGCAGGCGGATGCGCACATGCCGCAGGAAAGTTTCGACGCGTTCAAGTTGCAGGGCCTCCGCTTGGGTGATCAGCCCATTCTTGGCCAGCTCGCGCCAGGTACTGCCTGTTCCGGAGGCACGGGCGATCCACAAGATGATTTGCAGATCGCGCAAGCCGCCCGGGCTTTCCTTGCAGTTCGGCTCCAGGCTGTAGGCGGTGTCGTTGTGGCGGGCGTAGCGTTCTTCCTGCTCAAGCTGCTTGGCTTTGAAAAAGGCTTGCGGATCGAGGTTTTCGCGCAGGCGGGCGGTGAATTCGGTAAAGGTCTTGCGGTTGCCTTCGAGCAGCCGGGCCTCCAGCAGGCTGGTCTGGATGGTGATGTCGTGCTGCGCTGCTTCGCTGCATTCGGCAATGCTGCGCACGCTGTGACCGACCTCGAGGCCGATGTCCCAGAGCAGACTGACGGTTTGTCCGATATGGGCGTCATGCGCACCGTCCAGGCCGTCGGGCAGCAACAGCAGCACGTCGACATCGGACGCGGGAAAGAGTTCGCCGCGGCCGTAACCGCCGACAGCGGCCAGGCAGAGTCCCTTGGGCAAAGACAGATGGCGCCAGATCTGGCGCAAGGCATTGTCGACCAGAGTCGCACGTCCGCGCAGCATGGCTGCGGCATTGCCCTTGAGGGCGTAGCTGGTGCGTAACGTTTCCTGGCCATCGCGCAGTTCCTGGCGCAGACGCGTGACCAGAGTGCGTGTCAGATCGGACGCGGCGACATCCTCAGGGGTCGCGGGAGAAAAAGGCATGAATCAAATGAAATCGGGCTTGGGCGGCGCGCCGGCGGACAGCGTCAACACTTCATGGCCGGTCGCCGTGACCAGGATGGTGTGCTCCCATTGGGCCGAGAGGCTGCGGTCCTTGGTGATGATGGTCCAGCCGTCGGGCAATTCCGATATGGCGGCTTTGCCGGCGTTGATCATGGGCTCGATGGTGAAGGTCATGCCAGCCTGGAGTTCGATGCCCGTATCCGCCTTGCCATAGTGCAGTACCTGGGGCTCTTCATGGAAATGGAGGCCGATGCCATGGCCGCAAAACTCGCGCACCACCGAGAATCCGTTGATTTCGGCATGTTTCTGGATGGCGGCGCCGATATCGCCCAGCCTGGCGCCGGCGCGCACCTTGCTGATGCCCAGCCAGAGACATTCATGGGTGACGCTGCATAGCCGCTTGGCGAGGATGGAGGCATCGCCGACCACGTACATGCGGCTGCTGTCGCCGTGGTATCCATCCTTGATGGTGGTGATGTCGAGATTGACGATGTCGCCTTTCTTGAGCGGGCGATCGTTTGGTACGCCATGACAGACCTGATGATTGATCGAAGCACAGATCGACTTGGGAAATGGGGCGTAGCCGGGCGGAGCGTAGTTGAGCGGTGCCGGGATGCAGCCTTGCACGTCCACCATGTACACATGGCAGAGGCGGTCCAGTTCGGCGGTAGTGACTCCAGGCTTGACGAAAGGTTCGATGTAGTCGAGCACTTCACCGGCCAGCCGTCCGGCTATCCGCATTTTTTCAACTTCTTCAGGTGTCTTGAGACTGATGCTCATTGTCGGCAGAGAGGTGACCAAGGCCTCGGATTTTACCTGCTGACGCATCAATTGGCTTGTGGGAGGGACAGAAAAACCGCTATAATTGCGCCGGTTACGCACCGATTCAGAGCATTTCCTGGGCGCAACTATTAAGTAGCAATTACGTACCAAATCCACACGTCCGGCGCCGAAAGGGTGGCTCTTGCTGAAAGAGCAGCACGGCTGGACGGCGGTTTTAACCCTATTCGGAGATAGAAAATGTCTACAAGCATGCGTGAAATGCTGGAAGCGGGCGTCCATTTCGGACACCAAACCCGTTTCTGGAACCCGAAAATGGCACCTTTCATTTTCGGCCACCGCAACAAGATTCACATCATCAATCTGGAAAAGACCCTGGCCAAATATCAGGAGGCGATGGCTTTTATCCGGAAGCTGGCTGCCAAGAAGGGCACGGTGCTGCTCGTCAGCACCAAGCGGCAGGCACGCGAGATTATCGCCGAGGAAGCGCAACGGGCTGGTATGCCTTATGTCGACGAGCGCTGGCTTGGCGGCATGCTCACCAATTTCAAGACGGTCAAGCTGTCGATCAAGCGACTCAAGGATCTTGAGCAGATGACTACAGACGGCTCGTTTGAGCGCATGACGAAAAAAGAGGCGCTGACCTCGCGTCGCGAACTCGAAAAGCTGCAGAAAAGCATGGGCGGCATCAAGGATATGCCCGGCCTTCCCGATGCCATTTTCGTGATCGATGTCGGATTCCACAAAATTGCCGTGACCGAAGCGGGCAAGCTCGGTATTCCGGTGGTCGGCGTGGTCGACACCAATCATTCGCCCGAAGGGGTGAATTACGTCATTCCGGGCAACGACGATTCCAGCCGTGCCATCCGTCTGTATGCGCGCGGCGTCGCCGATGCCATCCTTGAAGGACGCAGCCAGTCGATCAACGAACTGGTGCAGGTGATGGCCGGCGAGGACGAATTCGTCGAAGTCGAGGAAGAATCCGAGTCCTGAGCCGGACGTTCTGGTTAGGGAGTTGCGCCGGAAGTGGGGTGACTTCCTGCGAGTTAATGAATATTGATGGAGTAGAGCAATGGCGGAAATAACCGCAAGTATGGTCAAGGAACTGCGCGAGAAGACCGACGCGCCGATGATGGAATGCAAGAGGGCGCTCACCGAAGCCAATGGCGATCTGGCCAAGGCCGAGGAAATCCTGCGCGTCAAGCTGGGCAACAAGGCTACCAAGGCGGCGAGCCGCATCACTGCGGAAGGCATGGTCGGACTGCATCTGTCCGCCGACCGCAAATTGGGCGTGCTGGTTGAAGTCAATTGCGAAACCGACTTTGTTGCCAAGAACGGCGATTTTCAGGCGTTTGCCAAAGCCGTGGCCGAATTGATTGCCAAGGATAACCCGGCCGATGTCGCCGCTTTGTCGGCGCTCAGCGTGGACGGGGCAACGGTCGAAGCTACGCGCACCGCGCTGATCGGGAAAATCGGCGAGAACCTGTCGATTCGCCGTTTCACACGGATCGCCGCGCAGGGCACGCTGGCCAGCTATGTCCATGGCGGCAGCAAGATCGGCGTGCTGGTCGATGTCAGCGGCGGTGACGAGCAACTTGGTAAGGACCTGGCGATGCATATCGCCGCCGCCAAGCCGAAATCGCTGGACGCATCCGGCGTTCCTGCCGAGCTGGTGGAAACGGAAAAACGCATCGCGGTCGAAAAGGCGCGCGAAGCTGGCAAACCCGAAGCGTTGCTCGAGAAGATCGCCGCGGGCAGCGTGCAGAAATATCTCAAGGAGGTCACCTTGCTCGGCCAGATCTTCGTCAAGGACGACAAGCTGACGATCGAGCAATTGCTGAAGAGCAAGTCGGCGAAAGTTGCCGGGTTTAGCCTGTATATCGTAGGCGAAGGCCTGGAGAAAAGAAAAGACGACTTTGCTGCGGAAGTCGCTGCCCAGGCTGCTGCGGCCGCCGCCAAGAAATAGCTCTGAACCTTCGGGAAGCGCGTCATGCCCAAGCCTGCCGCTTATCGCCGCATTCTGCTCAAGCTTTCGGGCGAGGCCTTGATGGGCGACGATGCCTATGGCATCAATCGCGAAACCATCAAACGCATCGTCGGTGAGATCGGTGCGGTCGCGGTGATGGGCGTCGAGATTGCCGTGGTGATCGGTGGCGGCAATATCTTTCGCGGTGTGGCCGGCACCTCGACCGGGATGGATCGCGCCACGGCCGACTACATGGGCATGCTGGCGACGGTGATGAATGCCATGGCCCTGGCCGATGTCATGCGTCAATCGGGTCTCGACAGCAGGGTGCAATCGGCGCTGAATGTCGAACAAGTGGTCGAGCCGTATATTCGCGGCAAGGCGATCCGCTACCTGGAGGAAGGAAAAATTCTGGTCTTTGCCGCTGGCACCGGCAATCCGTTTTTCACCACGGACACTGCCGCCGCGCTGCGCGGATCGGAAATTGGCGCCGAGATCGTGTTGAAGGCGACCAAGGTTGACGGCGTGTATTCCGCAGACCCGCTCAAGGATCCGGCCGCCACGCGCTACAACCGCATCAGCTTCGACGACGCCATCGGCCGCAACCTCAAGGTAATGGATGCCACGGCACTGGCATTGTGCCGCGACCAGAAGCTGCCGATCGTGGTGTTCTCGATATTCAAGGAGGGGGCACTCAAGCGCGTGGTGATGGGCGAGGACGAAGGAACCATGGTGCATTGTTAGGAGACTTGAATGATCGCTGAAATCAAGAAGACCACCGAACAAAAGATGCTCAAGTCCATCGAGGCGCTGAAGCATGACCTGGCCAAGGTCCGCACCGGGCGTGCCCATCCGGGCATTCTTGATCACCTTCAGGTTGATTACTATGGCACGCTGACACCAATCAATCAGGTTGCCAACATCACCTTGATCGATGCGCGCACCATTGGTGTGCAGCCTTGGGAAAAGCCGATGATCGCCAAGGTCGAGAAGGCCATTCGCGATTCCGACCTGGGGCTGAACCCGTCCAGCCAGGGCGACATGATTCGCGTCCCGACTCCGGCGCTGACCGAGGAGCGGCGCCGCGATCTGATCAAGGTGGTCAGGCACGAGGGGGAGAACGCGAAAATAGCGGTGCGCAACCAGCGCCGCGATGCGATCGCGCATCTCAAGGAAGCGCTCAAGAAAAAAGAAATTCCCGAGGACGACGAGCACAAGTTGCAAGACGAGATTCAGAAGCTGACCGACAGGTTTGCGATCGAGATCGATCACATGATCGCGGACAAGGAAAAGGATTTGATGGTCATCTGACCGGCGCAGCCAGCGCGGTCAGTGCGGGTTTCCCAAGAACCTGGAGGGATGATGGCGTGAGTTTGTTCTCGAGTTCCACCCAGACCGTCCCGGATACCGGGGGAGGTCCTCGGCACGTTGCGATCGTCACGGATGGCAACGGTCGCTGGGCCAAGAGGCGCTTCCTGCCCCGCGGCACCGCTCACAAGGCCGGCGTCGAGACGGTGCGTACCAGCGCGCAGTCGCACGGCGAACGTGAAGCGCAAGCTCTTACCGAGACGAAGCCGGTTGCCACGACCTCCAAATCACCAGTCCGCAAGCAAGATGCTTAGAACGCGGGTTATTACCGCGCTGATCCTGGCTGCAGGACTTCTCGCCGTGCTGTTTCTTCTGCCCCGCGCCGCCGCGGTTGCGGCGTTCGCCGCCGCTGTCGCGTTAGCGGCCTGGGAATGGGCGGGGTTGTTACGCGCCCGTCCGTGCAGCCGATTATGGTTCGGCGTGCTCACCCTGGTGCCGTGCGCCGCCTTGTATCTGGCCGGTATGCCGCGGCTGCCGCTGCTCGGACTCTGGGGCTTGGCGCTGATATTCTGGTTATTGCTGGTGCCGCTGTGGTTTCGCCGAGGCTGGTCCTTGCACGGCAATCTTCCGGGATTTCTGGTCGGCTGGCTACTGCTGATTCCAAGCTGGGCGGGCATGGTCATGCTGTATGCCTACAGCGCCTGGTTGCTGCTCGCGGCGCTGGCACTGGTATGGGTTGCCGATATTGCCGCCTATTTCAGCGGCCGCGCTTTCGGTCGTCACAAGCTGGCACCGACGATCAGTCCGGGCAAGACATGGGAAGGTGCTGCCGGCGCGGTACTGGCGGTACTCATCTACGGCTTCGCGGTCGGGCAGTTCAGTGGCGGGCTGGCGCAACTGACCGTGCCGCAAATTCTGCTTGCTGGACTCGGCCTGCTGCTGCTGACCGTGATCAGTATTTTCGGCGACCTGTTCGAGTCGCTCGCCAAACGCCAGGCCGGTCTCAAGGACAGCAGCGGCTTGCTGCCCGGGCATGGCGGCGTGCTTGATCGCATCGACAGCCTGACTTCGACGCTGCCTTTCGCGGGGTTGGCCATAACGTGGGCACTCTGAAATGAATTTCCGGCAAGGTCTGGCCGTACTTGGCGCCACGGGCTCAATTGGACAAAGCACGCTGGACGTGGTCTCGCGCCATTCCGACCGCTTCGAGGTGATCGCCCTCACGGCCAATTCCCGGCTGGCGGAACTGACCGACTTGTGCAGGAAGCATCGGCCACGTTACGCCGTGGTGGCTACTGCGGAAGATGCTCAGAAACTGGGCCAGACGCTCGCGGTAGAAGGGCATGCCACCCAGGTGCTGGCCGGGTCCGGGGCATTGGCCGAGGTGGCGGCGCTTCCCGAGGTCGCCAGTATCATGGCGGCCATTGTCGGCGCAGCCGGACTGGCACCCACGCTGGCAGCGGTGCGGGCCGGCAAGCGGGTGTTGCTGGCCAACAAGGAGGCGCTGGTGATGGCCGGCGCATTGTTCATGGCGGAAGTCCGGCAAAGTGGCGCAACCTTGTTGCCGGTCGACAGCGAACACAATGCGGTGTTCCAGTCGATGCCGGCGGATTATGCCGGCGCGCTGTCGGAAAAAGGCGTGCGCCGCATTCTGCTGACAGCCTCCGGCGGGCCGTTTCGCAACATGTCTCTGGCGCAGATGGCCGCGGTCACTCCGGCACAAGCCTGTGCTCATCCCAACTGGAGCATGGGGCCCAAGATTTCGGTCGACTCGGCGACCATGATGAATAAGGGGCTGGAGGTGATTGAGGCGCACTGGCTCTTCAATGCTCCGGCCGAGAAGATCGATGTAGTGATTCATCCGCAGAGCGTGATCCATTCATTGGTTGAATATGCCGATGGCTCGGTACTGGCGCAGCTCGGCAATCCCGACATGCGCACGCCGATTGCTCATGCCCTGGCTTATCCGGAGCGCATTGAAGCGGGCGTGGCGCCGCTCGACATGTTTGCAATCGGCCAATTGACCTTCGAACGGCCCGACGAAAAACGCTTTCCCTGCCTGCCTCTGGCTTATCGTGCCCTGCGGGCAGGCGGCAGTGCCGCCACGCTGCTGAATGCCGCCAACGAGGTTGCGGTCGCCGCGTTTCTCGCCGGTCAATTGTCGTTTCTGCGCATCGCCGACGTGATCAGCGCGGTTCTGGACCGGATCCCGGTCACCAGCATGGCCGATCTGGATGCCGTAATGGCGATCGATGCCGAAGCGCGCATCGCCGCAGCGGCATACGTGTCTGCCTGGTCTTAATGGGCAGCAATTTCATTTTCTATCTGGTTGCCTTTGCCGTGGCCCTGGGGGCACTGATCGTGGTGCATGAAATGGGCCATTTTCTGGTCGCTCGCTGGTGCGGGATCAAGGTTCTGCGATTCTCGGTCGGCTTCGGCCGGGTGATCCTGTCCCGCTGTTTCGGTGCAGATCGCACCGAATGGGTGATCTCGGCGTTTCCGCTGGGCGGGTATGTCAGGATGCTCGATGAGCGCGAAGCTCCCGTCGCTGCGCATGAGCTCGACCGGGCATTCAATCGGCAGGCCGTCTGGAAACGCATCCTGGTCGTCGGGGCCGGCCCCGCGGCAAATCTGCTGCTGGCACTCGGGCTGTATTGGGTGCTGTTCATGCACGGGATGGAGGAGCTGCGACCGGTACTCGCAGCGCCTCCCGCGGAGACAATTGCAGCGCGGGCGGGCGTGGAGGAGGGCGAAACCGTACGCAGCGTCAACGGCAAGCCCATCGCGACGTGGCAGGAATTGCGCTGGGAATTGCTGCAGGCTGCGCTGGATCGGACGCCTACCAAACTCGAAGTCATCAACACTCGCCAGGAAATCAGCGATCGCAACCTGGATCTGCAGGAAATTGCCGAAACCGATCTGGAAACCGACCTGCCACCGCGTCTTGGTCTCAAGCCCTATCGACCGAAATTGCCGCCCATCGTCGGTGTTGTCGGTCCCGGCTCCATCGCCGAGCATGCCGGACTGCGCGCCGGCGATGAAGTGGTCAGCATCGACGGACAATCCATTCACTCATGGAATGAGGTCGCGTCGCGGATCCGCGCTGCGGCTGGTACCGCGTTGCAGATGGAGTTGCGGCGAGGAGCAGAGCTTTTGACCCGGCAGGTCACGCCGGTTGCGGTGATGGATGGCGATCAAAGCGTCGGCCGCATTGGCATCATGGCCCGGGAAGATCCCGAGTTGCGTGCCAGGATGACAGTGACCGTGCAATATCCGCGGCTGGTGGCGTTCAACAAGGCCTGCGTTCAGACCTGGAGCATGTCGACCTTCAGTCTGAAGATGATCGGACGCATGCTCATCGGCGAGGTTTCCTGGAAAAATCTCAGCGGACCCGTGACCATCGCCGATTATGCCGGCCAGTCGGCCCGCCTAGGTCTGCCGTACTACCTGAAGTTTCTGGCACTCATCAGCATCAGTCTCGGCGTGCTGAATCTGCTGCCGATACCGATATTAGATGGCGGCCATTTATTGTATTATACGGTCGAGATTATCAAAGGCGGCCCACTCTCGGAGCGGGTTATGGAAATCGGTCAGAAAATTGGCTTGTCTCTGCTGATGATTCTGATGGCTTTGGCCTTCTATAACGATATCAACCGCTTTGTTTCCGGATAGCAGAATGAAGAAAAATCTGATCGCTGGACTGGTCGCTGCGCTGTTTGCGACATCGGCCTCCGCTATCGAACCGTTTGTCGTCAAGGACATTCGCGTTGAAGGAATCCAGCGCACGGAAGCTGGCACGGTGTTCAGCTATCTGCCGGTCAAGGTTGGCGACACGATGACCGATGAAAAAGCGGCACAGGCCATCAAAACGCTGTTTTCAACAGGATTTTTCAAGGACGTGCGGCTTGAGGTCGAAGGCGGCCTGCTGGTGGTCGTGATCGAGGAAAGACCGGCGATTGCCTCGGTCGATTTCACCGGCCTGAAGGCGTTCGAGAAGGATCAGATCCTTAAGGGCCTGCGCGAGGTCGGGTTGGCCGAATCGAGAATTTTCGACCGATCCCTGGTGGACAAAGCCGAGCAGGAACTCAAGCGCCAATATCTGACTCGGGGCTATTACGCTGTCAATGTGACAACCACCGTGACGCCTCTGGAACGCAATCGGGTCGGCATCAATTTCAACGTCGAGGAAGGCGAGATCGCCAAGATCAAGCAGATCAGCATCATCGGTGCCCAGGCCTTTCCGGAAAGCGAGTTGCTCGATCTGTTTCAGTTGAGCACGCCGAACTGGATGTCCTGGTATACCAAGAACGACCAGTATTCAAAGCAGAAACTTTCCGGCGACCTGGAGAATCTGCGCTCGAATTATCACAATCGCGGCTACCTTGAGTTCAATATCGATTCCACTCAGGTGTCGATCAGCCCCGACAAGGCGGATATTTACATCACGATCAACATCACCGAAGGGGAGAAGTTCACCGTTGCCGCGATCAAGCTGGCAGGAGAACTGTTGTTGCCTGAGGAGGAACTCAGGAAGCTCGTGACGATCAAGACCGGTGAAACCTTTTCGCGCGAAAAGCTGACGGAAACCACCAAGCAGATCAGCGAACGCCTGGGCAATCACGGCTATGCCTTTGCCAACGTCAATGCGGCACCGGAACTGGATCGCAAGACCAACCAGGTCAATTTCACGATTTTCATCGACCCAGGTCGTCGCGTTTATGTGCGCGAGATCAACGTCAGCGGCAATACCCGTAGTCGTGACGAAGTCGTTCGCCGCGAACTGCGCCAGCTGGAGTCAAGCTGGTATGACGGAGAGAAGATCAACCGCTCGCGCACCCGGGTCGACCGTCTCGGCTATTTCGAGGATGTGACCGTGGAAACGCCGGCCGTGCCGGCCACCACCGACCAGGTGGATGTCAATCTGAGCGTCAAGGAGAGACCGACGGGCAGCGTCATGGTGGGTGCCGGTTTCTCGAGTTCGGAAAAACTGGTTCTTTCCGCCTCGATCCAGCAGCAGAACCTGTTCGGCAGCGGCAAGACCATCGGGGCGCAAGTCAATACCAGCCGGGTTAATAAAGTCTATTCCTTTTCCTATACGGATCCGTATTACACCGTCGATGGCATCAGCCGCGGCTTTGACGTGTATCGCCGCAAAACCGACACCAGCTCGTATAGCTCGGTCGGCACCTATGCCAGTTCGTCCTACGGCGGCGGCGTGCGCTACGGGCTGCCGATCGCCGAAGATGACTACATCAGCGTTGGCCTTTCTGCCGATTCGACCAAGCTGACCGTCGACTCGACCAGCCCGACCATATACCAGCAGTATGTGAATACCTTTGGATCCGCCAGCACCACCTTGATGGGCACGATAGGCTGGCTCAAGGAAACCATAGACAGCCGGCTGTATCCGACCAAGGGGGCGTCGGATCGCCTGTTCGGCGAAATCGGTCTGCCGGGTGGCAGCCTGCATTACTACCGGGTGACCTATCAGCACCAGCATTTCTTCCCCATGCCGGTGTTTTCCAAGAAATTCACCCTGATGCTTAACGGCGAACTCGGCTATGCCGACGGCTATGGCGGGAAGACACTGCCTTTCTTCAAGAATTTCTATGCCGGGGGCATCGGTTCGGTACGTGGTTACGATATCAGTTCGCTCGGTCCGCAAGATCCTTCGACCGGCTACAGCCTGGGCGGCAACCGGCGCGCCATTGGCAACGCGGAGTTGCTGTTCCCCTTGCCCGGCACGGGTCAGGACAAATCCTTGCGGCTGGGATTTTTTGTCGATGGCGGGCAGGTCTGGAACAAGCAGCAGCAAATCTCCATGGGCGACATTCGCTACAGCGCTGGCTTTTCGCTCTCCTGGTCGTCGCCGATGGGGCCGCTCAAATTCAGCCTTGCCAGTCCGCTCAACGACAAGCCCGGTGACCGGATACAGCGTCTGCAATTTCAGTTGGGCACGATGTTCTAAGGTGTGTTGCATACTGCACTCGGGAGATTCATCTTGAATAAGACCCTTACTTCCTTGCTGGTGGTTGCTTGCATGTTCTGGGCCGGTTCGGTCGGCGCGGAGGTCAAGATCGGTTTCGTGAACAGCCAGCGCATTCTCAATGATGCCCCGCAGGCGGCCAAAGCCAAGAAGAAGCTGGAAAAGGAATTCGAAAAGCGCGATCAGGAGCTGGTGAAGCTTTCCAAGCAATTGCAGGTCGCGCAGGAAAGCCTTGAGAAGAATACCATCACCATGACCGAGCCGGAGCGGCGCACCAAGGAGCGGGAATTCAACGAACTCAATCGGGATTTCCTGCGCAAGCAGCGTGAATTCAAGGAAGACCTCAACCTGCGCCAGAATGAGGAAATGGCAGCGATTTACGAACGTGTGAATAAAGTCATCAAGGGCATCGCCGAAGCCGAAAAATACGACATCATTTTTCAGGAAGCGGTATTCGCCAACCAGCGCATTGACCTGACCGACAAGGTCATCAAGGCGCTCGCCGAGACCGCCAAGTAAGTGGTCAAATAAGCGGTCAGGCAAGCGGTCAAGTAAGCAGTTCGGGAGCGTCAAATCCGCCATGCGTCTCGACGAAATCGTGGCACGTTTTGGCGGCAGACTGGCCGGCGATGGCAGTCGGGTGATCCGGCAGGTGGCTACGCTAGAGCGCGCCGGTCCCGAAGAAATCAGTTTTCTTGCCAATCTCAAGTACCGCTCCAAACTTGGCAATACGCGCGCCGGCGCGGTGATCCTGTCCGAGGAACTCGCCCGTGAAAGTCCGGTGCCGTGCATTGCCTGCGATCATCCCTATCTTTACTTCGCCAGGGTGGCGCAATGTCTGAATCCCGGTGACTCCGTGCACCAGGGCATACACCCTGCGGCTACCGTTGAGACAAATATTCCCGTCAGCGTCAGCGTTGCCGCCGGTGTCTATATTGGTCCCGAGGCACGCATCGGCGAGCGCTGCCGGATTGGTCCGGGCTGCGTTATCGGCGCGGGAACGGAAATCGGCGACGATGCACTGCTGCATGCCAATGTCACCATTTACGGCGATTGCAGGATCGGTGCGCGCGCCATTCTTCACTCGGGGGTCGTGATCGGTGCCGACGGTTTCGGTTTTGCCAGGGAGGTGCAAGGCGAGCGTGCGGGCGCCTGGGTCAAGATTCCGCAGATCGGCCACGTGATCATCGGCGACGATGTCGAAGTCGGCGCGAATACCACGATTGACTGTGGTGCGCTCGATGACACCATCATTGAGGATGGCGTCAAGTTCGACAACCAGATCCAGGTCGGCCACAACGTCAGGATTGGCGCCCACAGCGCTTTTGCCGGCTGCGTCGGGATCGCCGGCAGCGCCACCATCGGACGGCGCTGCACGGTGGGCGGCGGCGCCATCATTCTCGGCCATCTGACCATTGCCGACGACGTCAATATTTCTGCGGGTACCCTGATTGGTAAATCGATTCCCAAGCCAGGCAACTACACGGGTGCCGTGCCTTTCCTGGAGCACGGTGAATGGCTCAAAAATTTCGCCCGCCTGCGTCAACTGGATGACCTGGCGGATAAAATACGCGCCCTTGAAGCGCAACTGAAAGATCTGGCGGCCAAAGCCGCAAAACCGGAGGAAAGCACTTGAACGCGATGGACATTCACCAAATTCTGGAGCATTTGCCGCATCGCTATCCGTTTCTGCTGGTGGATCGCGTGCTGGAATGCATTCCCGGAGAACGCATCCTGGCATTGAAGAACGTCACGATTAACGAGCCCTTCTTCCCCGGTCATTTCCCCCACCATCCAGTGATGCCGGGCGTGCTGATTCTCGAAGCACTGGCCCAGACGGCAGCGATCTTGTCATTTCAGACGATGGGCGTGAAGCCCGATGATAAATCGGTGTATTACTTTGCCGGCATCGATGGCGCACGCTTCAAGAAGCCGGTCAGTCCCGGGGACCAGTTGATGCTTTCTGCTTCGATCCAGGCCAATCGCCGCGGCTTGTGGAAATTTTCTGTCCAGGCGATGGTCGATGGTCAGGTTGCGACCGAAGCCGAGTTGATGTGCACGGTGCGCAACATCGAATGAAGCCGCCGGCAATACATGCCACCGCGATTGTGCATCCTGGCGCCGCCTTGGGCAGCCGGGTCGAGGTGGGTGCCTATTCCCTCATCGGCGAACATGTTGAGATCGGTGAGGGCACGCGCATCGGTCCGCATGTCGTGATCGGTGGCTACACCCGCATTGGTCGCGACAACAGGATTTTCCAGTTCTCATCGATTGGCGAAGAGCCTCAAGACAAGAAATATGCCGGTGAGCCAACCCGGCTCGAGATCGGCGACCGCAATACCATCCGCGAGTTTTGCACCTTCAATTGCGGCACCGTGCAGGATGCCGGGGTGACCCGTCTCGGCGACGACAACTGGATGATGGCCTACGTGCACCTGGCGCACGATTGCCAGGTGGGCAACCAGACCATCTTTGCCAATAATACCCAACTGGCTGGGCACGTTCATGTCGGCGATTGGGCCATCCTCGGGGGGTTCACGGTGGTCCATCAGTTTGTGCGCATCGGCGCTCACAGCATGACTGCCATGGGCAGCATCCTGCTGCAGGACCTGCCGCCCTATGTGACTGCCGCAGGCAATACCGCCAGGGCCCATGGCATCAACAGCGAAGGCTTGAAACGACGCGGATTTAGCGCCGAGGCGATCATGGCCATCAAACGTGCCTACAAGATGCTATACAAATCCGGTCTGACACTGGACAAAGCGCAGGCGGCGATCGGTGCCGAATGCGCATCGTGGAAAGAACTCTTGCCGCTTGCCGATTTCCTTGCCGCAGCCGGACGCGGCATCATTCGCTAGTTTCATGGACGAGGCAAACGCACTGCGGATCGCGATGGTGGCAGGCGAGTCGTCCGGAGACCTGCTCGGCAGCCATCTGATCGAAGCCCTCAGGCAGCATCTTCCGCAATATCTGCGGGCAGACTTTTTCGGCATCGGTGGTCCCAAAATGGAGGCTGCCGGATTCAATGCCAACTGGCCGGCAGAAAAGCTGGCGGTGCGTGGCTATGCCGAAGTCTTGAGGCATTACCGGGAAATCAGCGGCATCCGGCGCAAGTTGCTCAAGCGGCTGCTGGCGGATCCGCCGGCACTGTTCATCGGCGTCGATGCCCCGGACTTCAACTTATGGCTGGAACAACGGCTCAAGCGCGCGGGAATTCCCACCATTCATTTTGTCAGCCCGTCGGTATGGGCATGGCGCGGCGGGCGCATCCAGAGGATCGCGCGGGCGGTGGACCAGATGCTTTGCCTGTTTCCCTTCGAGCCTGCGCTTTACAAAAAACAGGGTGTTCCGGCCACCTATGTCGGCCACCCGCTGGCCGACCTGATTCCGCTGGAACCGGATCAGGAGGCATCGCGCGAGCGTCTCAATCTGGCGCCGGACACCCTGGTGTTCGCTCTGCTGCCCGGCAGCAGACAGTCCGAATTGCATTTCATGGCCGAAACTTTCATCGAGACTGCGAAGTTGCTGCAACAGCGCTTTCCGCAGGCACGCTTCCTGGTGCCGTTGATCTCGCGCGAAACGCGGACACAGTTTGAAAGCCAACTTTGGCGGCTGGGGGCACGGGAATTGCAGGTCACCTTGTTGTTCGGCCACGCTCACGATGCCATGGCAGCGGCAGATGCCGTCCTGGTCGCGAGCGGAACCGCGACGCTGGAGGCGGCGTTGTTCAAGAAACCCATGGTGATTCTCTACAAAATGTCGCCATTTTCGTGGCGCTTGATGCGACGCATGAAGTATCAGCCGTGGGTGGGTCTGCCGAATATCCTGTCGCGGCATTTTGTCGTCCCGGAATTTCTGCAGGAAGATGCTACGCCAGCCAACCTCGCCCAAGCCTTGGGGAATCTGGTGGGCGACCAGGAAGTCCGATCGCGTTTGCAGCGCGCATTTACGGCTTTGCACCTGCGCTTGCGCCAGCAGACCACCGACAAGGCCGCCATCGCCATTCTTCCTGTCTTGCTCAGAAAGTTCGACGGTGGCGGACTTTCCCCAGCCAAGGATCTTCCGCAGCCGGAAATCACGCAAACAAGTGCCACGCAAATCGACGAAGCATGCAATCCCTGATTGCCGGTGTCGATGAAGCCGGACGAGGTCCTCTGGCTGGCGCGGTCTTCGCCGCCGCAGTGATACTTGATCCGAACCAACCGATCGCTGGCCTGGCCGACTCCAAAAAACTCTCGGCGCGGACCCGCGACCGGCTCAGTCTGGAGATCAGGGAAAAAGCCTGCGCCTGGGCCATCGCCAGCAGCAGCGTGGAGGAGATCGACGCTCTGAACATTCTCCAGGCCAGCCTGCTGGCCATGCGGCGTGCGGTCGAGGCACTGCGCCCGGCTCCCCGGCAAGTCCTGGTGGATGGTTTGTATTGCCCGGCAGTCGCAATGCCGGCACGTGCGATCGTTAAAGGCGATGCCAGCGAGGCCTGCATTGCCGCCGCATCGATACTCGCAAAAACCGCACGCGATGCTGAAATGCTGAGCTTGCATGCGGTCTATCCGGAATACGGTCTGGATCGACACAAGGGTTATCCAACGGCCGCGCATTTGGCCGCCTTGCGCAAGCACGGTCCGGCTGTCATCCACCGGCGCAGTTTTGCGCCTGTTTCGCGTTTGCTCGAAGGAGTTGGACCATGAACCTGATACCACTGCTGGTGTTTCTGCATTTGATCGGTGTCACGATTTGGGTGGGCGGCATGTTCTTCGCCTATGTCTGTTTGCGTCCGGTGGCTGCCGCACAGCTTCAACCGCCGCAGCGCTTGGCGCTCTGGGCGGCAGTGTTCGCGCGGTTCTTTGCCTGGGTATGGCTGGCTGTCATTCTGCTGCCGCTATCCGGGTTCGGTGTGATTGCTTTGGTCGGCTGGGGCAGTGTCCCGCTGCATTGGCACGTGATGATGACCTTGGGGCTGATCATGATGATGATCTTCGGCCATATCTACTTCGCATCCTACCCTCGCCTCTGTCAGGGTGTAGCCGCCACGGACTGGAGCAAGGCCGGCGCAGCGCTCAACCAGATCAGAAAAATGGTCGGGATCAATTTGGCGCTCGGTCTAACGACGATCACCGTGGCAACCCTCGGTACTTATTTCAGGCACTGACGCAAGCCCCGTGAAACTGATTTCATCCCGTACCAATCCAGGTTTCAAGCAGTTGCGACTGCTCGCCGAAGACCTGCGCGAGCAGCGGCGTACCGGCGCCGCTGTGCTGGAAGGCGCTCATCTGGTGAGTGCCTATCGGGAAAAGATCGGAATGCCGGAGCAGTTGATTGTCAGCGAGCATGGCGCTGCACAGCCGGAGATCCGGGCGCTGTGCGACAGCCTGGGCGGCGTCGAAACTTACCTGTTGAGCGACGGACTGTTCAAGACACTTTCCGATCTGGTGACGCCGAGCGGGGTTGCTGCCGTGATCCGTGTTCCGCAAGCAGCGGGGCAGGAGAGCTACGGTTCCTGCGTCTTGCTCGATGCGGTGCAGGATGCCGGCAATGTCGGTTCTATCCTGCGCAGCGCGGCCGCTGCCGGGATCAAGGATATTTATCTGGGACCGGGTTGCGCCGGCGCTTGGACCCGAAAGGTGTTGCGGGCCGCCCAGGGGGCGCATTTTGATCTTCACCTGCATGAGCAGGCTGATCTGGGAAGTGTTGTGGCCAGGTTTCCAGGCACGACACTGGCGGCTATCGCCAAGGCTGCGGAGCCGCTTCATCGCCAGGACCTCAGCGGCAGACTGGCCTGGCTCTTTGGCAGCGAAGGTGGCGGCATCTCGTCCGCACTCGAAGCCGCGGTGGCCCGGCGCATTCATATTCCAATGGCTCCCGGCAGCAATTCGTTGAATGTCGCTGCAGCAGCGGCAATCTGCCTGTTCGAAGAGCTCCGGCAGAAACACCTCGCACCCCCGGTCTGACCATGGATGCTTTTATCGTCTCTACAGGCATCGTGGCGCTCGCCGAAATCGGCGATAAGACGCAGATGGCGACGGTGGCGCTGGCGGTGCAATACCACTCCTTTTATTGGGTCGTGGCCGGAACCACCACGGGAATGATGATCGCGGATGTGCCGGCGGTGTTTCTCGGCGACCGGTTTGCGCAGAAGATTCCGGCTCGGGTCGTGCATTTGATCGCCGCCGCATTGCTTGCATTGCTCGGTTTGGCAACCTTGCTCGGCGTCGGCGAGTCGCTGGGATTCTGAAAATGAGCACGAACCATAATTTCTCCGATTTGTCCGATTGGTCGCACGACCACGTTTTTGACCGGAGCAGCCACGCCGCGGAACGCGGTACTCGCATCGTCACTTGGATTACCGCAACCATGATGGTGGTCGAAATAATGGCGGGCTGGTGGTTCAACTCCATGGCGCTGCTGGCGGATGGCTGGCACATGAGTTCGCACGCTTTCGCCATCGGTTTGAGCGCATTTGCCTATATGGCTGCGCGCCGCTACGCCCGCGATCCGCGCTTTGCTTTTGGCACCTGGAAGATTGAAGTGCTGGGCGGATTCGCCAGTGCCATCGTATTGCTCGGCGTGGCCTTGCTGATGGTGACCGGATCGCTGGAACGGATGTGGTCGCCCCAGCCGATTCATTATCAGGAAGCGATTGTTGTGGCCGTGCTGGGGCTGGCGGTGAACGTCGCTTGCGCCATCATCCTCGGCAATGCGCATGATCATCATGATCACGCGCATGCCCATCATCACCACGGACAACATGACCGCCATGGATCGCACGGTGCGGCGCATCGGCACGGGCAGGACTTGAATCTGAAGTCTGCCTACATCCACG
>Ga0172373_10003376_pt1 | contig 23400 bp, 20 predicted proteins | sample Lak10m_2_FD_114546 | JGI IMG/M metagenome (GOLD analysis project Ga0172373, IMG submission 114546) | Freshwater microbial communities from Kabuno Bay, South-Kivu, Congo - kab_092012_10m | ecosystem: Environmental > Aquatic > Freshwater > Lake | place: Democratic Republic of the Congo...
GAACCTGTGGTGAAGCGATATTGAAACAGTTTGGCGAGGGTGCTGTCGTCATTTGCCAGCGCAACAATGTTATTGCGCAAATCACCCGGTGGCAAAACGCCAAGTTCTTCACGCAACTTTCCAGAACTTCCACCATCATCCGCTACCGTTACAATCGCCGTTATGTTGGTTGTGTTTTTTTTCATCGCGCGCAAACTTGAAGGAAGTCCTGTTCCACCTCCAATGGCAACAACTCTAATGCCATTGCTTTGCTGATGACGGAGGAGCGTGTCGTGCACATCGAGAGTGTTGGCACGCAACGGTAGAATTAGTAGCCGATAAATGCGATAAATCGAATAGCTCAGTCCCATAAACCCACTTAGAACCAAGACCCAATAGAGATACGGAATGCCCTTCAGAACGGTAAGCGCGTTGTTCAATAAAGGTAATGTAAAGCCTAGTCCCATCGCACCTACCACGCATAGAACGGCGCTGAAAACAAATACTAGAATCCATTTTGAAATACCCAAGTCAGCTTGCTTCACAAATGCTATTCCTTTGCTTTGAGGAACCGCCACAAAACATGTGCAAAAAGTTGGATGGCGACCAATTCAAGTAAGATTAATAGGCTCAATGTAATGGTTGCAGTGTACCAAAATGGCTCGGGAAATAAACGAATCAGGGTATCCCAATAGTAAAACAACCATGAGTCCCCTTCAAAAAATAGACTATGAAACGCGGTGAAGAAGCTATCCCATGCTACAGTTGCAGAGAACACACAAGCTAAGATTAGCGCAAGAATTAATAGATTTGTAAAGCGCAATGATGTTGGCAGAATATTCCATTCGTCACGCCATGCCACCACGAAACATCCCAGCAGGATGATCGAGCAAGATGGAAGTACCAACGCGAATAAATGTTGTATGACCTGTTGCACATCAGTCATGTGACTAACTTCACGCTCATTGTAAAGGTGGCATTGCTCTTGAACATTGGCTACGGGCATACAGGATTGCGAGGGCATCGCATCCGCATCAATCGACTTTTGGGACAACCAGACATCTTCATAGCGATGCAAAAGAAAATGGATCGCATCCGACGCAAGTTCCACACGTTGTTGCGTGCTAAATCCATATACGTCCGCTTGAACCCAGGGAAGGCTATAGGCAAACTCAAGGAATGCTTGAGAGATGAGTAATCTAACCGGAAGCGCAATGATGAGGATTCCTAATGCAAGTGACATCAAACTAGAAGTTATAAATTTAGCGTAGGGAGGCATAATCATTACCGGCTACAAAATTGAATACGATCGAGTCAATCATCCACTCCACGGGCGCATTATTATCGGTGAAAACGACCGAGCTAGGTGCTAAAGGCACATGCGTTGTTTCCGCAACCTGAAGCAATTGGACAAGTTCGATCGGGGTTGCTGAGGAGTTTCCTAAACGTGCAAGGTTAGCACCCAGATTAGCTTCATCCGTCGTTTGTTGGGTGGCTACGAGAATCGTATTGAAAGTGTTGGGAACATCCATTGCATGGACACTGGGATACACTGCCAAAAGTGTTTGTGACATCGCGTTGACCAATCTTCGGTCCGTGGGTGTTCGCCCAACATTGATAACCACAACACCATCTCCTGTTAAGCGTTGTTTGATCTCCTCAAAGTATTCTACCGTAGTGAGATGCCAAGGAATATATGGGGGGCGATATGCATCAATTCCGATTAAATCATATTGATGCATTGCATGTTTTAGCCCATATCGTCCATCTGCCACGATTACTTCAAGACTTGGCATCTCGGCAGTATTCATCCCAAAGAATTGCTTTCCAACTTCTACAATCTGTTTGTCGATTTCGATGCCATCAACTTTTACATCAGGGAATAGGTGAAAAAGTTGCCTCGGAATTGTGCCAGCAGCTAACCCAATAATTAAAGCATTTTCAGGAGCTTGTATGGAATCAGGAGCATTAAAAAAGGGTGCTACTCCAAAGAAGTCCCAGGTTAGCCCATAAAACACAATAGTGGGATGCCATTGGCTATGAATCCCTTGCCCCTCATTAAGGAACAGGTAGCGAAACCCTCGTGAATCTTCTTGCACTTGAATGTAATTGTAAGCACTTTCATCCTCATAAAGGACAGTAAAGCCCTCTCCTAATGAAGCGCGGGTGATACTGGGGAAAAATAACCACCCCATGAGTAGGTTAATCAGCACCAACATCAGATACCACCATGCAAAGCGATTTAAGTGTACGCTCATCCCAACCCATCCGATCACGTATCCAAACGCACCTAAAACGAGAAATGTCTGTATCGTGCCCAGTGCTGGAATCAAGATGAGGACAGGTAGAAACGTGCCAATAAGACTACCAAGTGTGCCTACTGCATAAAGTTGCCCAACAGTTTTTCCTGATGATTGAATATCAGAAACGGCTAATCGAATTGCAAACGGGGAAATCATACCCAACAGCGTGATCGGGACGGCGAAAAGCACTAAAATAGTGATGAATGCACCTAGTGCCAACGGGACTGCCAAACTATTCATTGCGATGGATGCCCACCGCAAAATTGGAATGGACATAATAGGCATCAAGGTGCAGAAAAAACTACCCCAGATAAACAATCGGTAGAATAGAACAACAGATGGATTTCGATCCGCGAGTCGCCCTCCCAAAAAATAACCTAACGTTAGGTAGAGTAGCATTAGCCCAATCACATTTGCCCAGACAATGTTGCTTGCCCCAAAAACGTTGCCAATTAAACGTGAAACGGATAATTCAACACCTAGGGTAATCAACCCGGAGGTGAATATTGCAATGCGCAAGTGGAAGGTAGAATAGAAACGTTCAATCATAATAGTCTCGGCTTCTGGCTCAGTGCATGCTTTAAGTCATCCCCATAGCGAATGGTAATGGTAGGAATGTTGGCGGAGTGCAACAGAAATTCGTTGGACACAATTGATTGTGTACTTCTAAAACTCTGCGGCTCTACCAACACACAAAAGAGTAGAAAGCCTCTTTTTTTCAAAGCGATAGCTTCATTGACCCAAAGGCTTTCCGTGTTGGATGTCAGTATGAGAATAGGTGCGCCACGCCGAATGAGATGCGTGTGCTGAGTTAAAATGTCCCTTAGACCTATTGCCGCTCTACGATGAATGGTGGCAAGATGATGTTGTATTCTGCGTTCTAGTTGCAACTGTCTATCAGGTGGATAAAGTATAGATTCCGTATCGTAAGCAATGTAGCCCATTGAATATTGCTGGCGCACAAAATAGTGTGTCACGCTCGTAGCAATTACAACAATATATTCAGCAATGGAGAAGTCTTGCAAGCGGTTGTTGACCATACCCAGAGGATGGGGGTAATTCCGTTGATTTGTGTCCTGAAGCATAAAATCAACATCAAAGTCCACTATCAACCATATTTCTTTGGCTAAATCAACTTCGAATTCTTTCACCATTAGCATGTCCCTTTTGGCTGATGATGACCAATGAATGCTTCGGAAACTATCACCGTTTCTGTATTCACGCACGCTCACCGCGTTTGTTGTGACACTGTGGGCAGGGTGATTGCGTCGTATTCCACCGGACAAAGTGGAGCGCGGTAAATAAATGCGATCAATCGGTACAATGCTAGGATATACCATCAATGTGGCAGTTTGCTCTATCTTCCTGGAGATTTGAAAGATGCCAAATGGATCAATCGTTGTCATGCCAATCGGACCCAATCGATATTCTCCGCGTACATCGCACCGAGTTTTAACCTGCCATGTAAATGAAGAGTACGGGGAAATGAACGGAATGACCACATTCGCGTGATGCGTGGACAACGTGGAATGGTCTTCAACCTCTAACCATAGCTTAGGAAGCCATGTGGTGTTGTGCAGTTGCATAACCTCTACAAGTTCTTGTCCAACCTGAACCTGTAGCGATGAGGTTATTCGTTTTAGCTTCAACCCTTGTACAGAAGCAATAGCCCAACCATAACTTAGCAATACCAACAGAATGAGGAACAACGCAAGATTAAAGAAGAGTGATTGTTCAACGATTAGACCTGCCACGATGAAGATTGCAATTACAAGGTAGATGACTGCTTTACGCTGCGGCATTCAATTAACCTTGGGTTGTAGTTCCAGGCACGGGTGTATTCTTAAGAATATCGTTGATTATTGTTCTACTAGCTGTAATAGACTCATGGTGCATAATCAAGCGATGTGCTAAAGTTACTTCTGCCAAAGCCTTTACATCGTCGGGAATGACATATTCTCTACCTGCCATAGCTGCTCTAGTTTGAGATGTTCTAAAAAGTGCCAATGACCCTCGTGGGCTACTGCCTAAATATACTTCGGGGTGGTTGCGTGTCGCATTGACGATGTTGATGATATATTCCTTAATGCCATTATCGACATAGATCTCACGTGAAGCGCGTTGTGCAAACACCAAATCTTGAATAGATACGCTTTGGTGGATTGTTTCGATCGGATGTTGATGTTGTTGCATGGAAAGAACCATCAACTCTTCATTTGGTGTAGGATATCCCAAACGAATTCGCATCATAAAGCGGTCCAGTTGAGCCTCTGGTAGCGGATAGGTGCCTTCGTACTCAATGGGGTTCTGCGTTGCTAAAATGAGAAAGGGTTCTGGTAGAAGGTGGGTAACTCCATCCACCGTTACTTGCCGCTCTTCCATAGCTTCTAATAAAGCTGATTGGGTTTTGGGGGTGGTACGGTTGATCTCGTCTGCCAGAACAATTTGTGACATGATAGGTCCAGCGCGGAACTCAAATTCTCGTGTTTTTGGGTTAAAAATTGAAACGCCTGTCACATCGGAGGGAAGCATGTCTGGCGTGAATTGGATGCGGCTAAATGTAGCACCAATGACCCGCGCAAGTGTTTTTGCCATCATTGTTTTTCCCACACCAGGAATATCCTCAATCAGGATGTGACCGTGTGAAAGTAGCCCCAAAACGGTGAGACGGATTTCATTGCGTTTACCAATAATTACTTGGCTGACGCTTTGCGTAATCCGCTCAGCAACTTGCTGAACAATTTGATTTGATCCTGCTGAGTGCATTTTGTTTATACTCAAATAGTCAAATAATGTGTCATGAGTGTAAGTTATACCATAGGTGTTCACATAGCCAAAATTGATGATCTAGTTTTGCGCCGTTGCCGATTTCATTCAGTGGGGTATAATCCCAAGCAGAGGTCTTGTTTTTCGTTTGATGAACTTGGTTACTTGCTAACTCTAAACCTCCTTCATCGCAGACAAGTTGACGTTGAACAGAGGTTTTTCATGGTGGCAACGCGCGTACATTTTAGCGCGAAGCGCATGCATGGATTCCAGAAAACTGCGCCGAAAGATGGACCATCCTCATTGCGGTTGGTTGTGTAAGTGTCAAACTCAGTGTGATCTGCTCAAACTGTTGCTGATCTAAATTGCCAATAAGGGGGGGCACCTTAGCACCCGCTCTGTTTGGCTAAGTGTACACTAGCGAGAAGTGTGTGCGAACGCGCAGTAGAGTTTCTCGCGTTTTTTATTTTATGTGGGATGAGGACATGCCAAAGTATATCTTCTGCACCGGTGGGGTCGTTAGCTCAGTTGGTAAAGGTGTTACTGCTGCTGCAATTGGTCGATTACTCAAGGCACGTGGGATTCGCGTAGCTATTCAGAAACTAGATCCCTACCTGAATGTTGACCCCGGGACAATGAGTCCTTATCAACATGGGGAAGTTTTTGTCACTGCCGACGGGGCAGAGACAGACCTTGATCTTGGACACTATGAACGATTCATTGACGAGAGTTTGAATCGCACATGCAACGTCACCTCAGGACAGGTTTACAGTTACGTCATCGAAAAAGAACGGCGCGGTGACTTTTTGGGTGGAACGATTCAAGTTGTACCCCACATTACCAATGAGATCAAAAGACGAATTGCTTTGGTGGCGCATGAAACGCAAGCTGAAGTGGTATTGGTTGAGGTGGGTGGAACAGTGGGGGACATCGAAAGCCAACCGTTCCTAGAAGCGATTCGCCAGATGCGGATGAGCGTTCCAAGAGAGGATACGCTTTTCATTCATATTACGTACTTGCCTTATATTATGGCAACGGGCGAGTTAAAAACAAAACCCACCCAGCATAGCGTTCGAGAGCTACGTAGCATTGGCATTCAACCACATGTCATCATTGCTAGAACAGACTATCCCGTTACCCCAGACATCACAAACAAAATATCTCTATTTTGTGATGTTGACCAAGAAGCTGTCATTCCCCTCATTACCCACGATTTGCTGTATGAAATTCCCCTGATCCTAGAGAATGCCGGTCTAGGAAAATATATTGTTCAGCGCTTAAAACTCAACCCTGCTGAACCAGAACTGTCACAATGGAAGAGCATCATTGCAAATATGAGAGCCGCCAACGAGGTCATTCGCGTTGCTGTTGTGGGGAAATATGTTGAATTGCATGACGCCTACATGAGCGTAAAAGAGGCACTCTTTCATGCAGCTACTGTATTTGGTAAGAAAATAGAAATTGTCTGGGTGAATTCGGGCGACCTTGAAAAAGCGATCGGGAACGACAAGATTGAAAACGTGGACGGTTTGGTTGTGCCTGGAGGTTTTGGTTATCGTGGCGTAGAGGGGAAAATTCTTGCTGCGCGCTACGCACGTGAAAATCGGGTTCCGTACCTCGGATTGTGCTTGGGGATGCAAACTATGTGCATTGAGTTTGCTAGAAATGTCCTAAATCTGTCAGGAGCAAACAGTTCAGAGTTTAATGAGGGTACACCTCATCCGGTAATTGATCTAATGTTAGAGCAACGTTCCATTACAGAAATGGGTGGAACGATGCGCTTGGGTTTGTACGAGTGTCAATTGAGCGAAGGTTCGATTGCTCATCAGGCGTATCAAACCGATCAGGTGCAAGAACGCCATCGCCATCGCTTTGAATTTAATAATCGCTACCGTAGTCGTTTTGCAGAGAATGGGATGCGATTTAGTGGGATGAATATTAAAAATAACCTGATTGAGATTGCCGAAATTATCGACCATCCGTTCATGTTAGGCTCACAGTTCCATCCCGAATTTACGAGCAGACCAACGTCTCCGCACCCACTCTTTGTTCAATTCATTGATGCTTGTATTAAGCACAAACTGCCTTAGCCATTCGATTACTTGAGGAGTTTCACCCATGTCCGTCGCAGACTTAATCAAATCTTTACCTAAATATGAATTGAATCTTCGCTTTGAAGCTGCGGTTCAACGCGAAACAATTTTGACGATTGCAGATGAAAACGGTATTCCAGATCAAGTTAGGCGCTTTGACAGCATCGTCCAGCTATACAAAAATCCAGAATCGAAACGCTTCGGAGAGCTAATCAACCATATCGCATCTTGGATGAAGTATGAGGACAATCTGGTACGTGCTGTCTATGACATGGGCGTGTTGCTAAGCAAAGATAATGTTCGATATGCGGAGGTTAGCATCAATCCGCTGTTGTATGTCAACAATGAATTTACTTATGAAGATTTTCTCAAAGCACTGAATGATGGGACAGATCGTGTAGAGCGTGCGTGGGGCGTAGAGATCAAATGGGTAATGGCAATCTCACGCGGAGAACCGCGTCGTGCGGATGAAATTGCAAGATGGTCAACCAGCGCAACTGCCAGAAATCACAAGGTAGTGGGGATCGAACTGGACCCATTTGGCAAGAATGAGCTTTCTGAATTCAAGCGACCTTTTTCAAATGCGCTACAAAAGAACCTAAGCAGGCGGGCGTATGTCCACAAAGCCGGTGATTTTGAGCAGGCTATTGAACAGTTGGTGGCAACCAACGTCATCGATGGTTGGGATACTGCGATGTTGCCAGAGCATTTCGACCTACTCGCAGAACGGCAAATCTGTTTAAGTGTAAGCCCGTCACGTGCATTGGTATACAATCGTATTCGTAACAAGAAAAATTTCTCGCTAGAACCTCTGCTAAATCACCAAGGAAGTTGCGTGGTTTCAACAGGGTTTCCGATCTTTATGAATAGCGATTTATCGAATGAGCTGTTGACGCTGCACGAATTAGGACTTCCCTTGGAAACGATAGGAAACCTTTTAGTTAACGCAGTGAAGTATGCCCAAGTCTCAGATACTGAACGTGAGATGCGCACAGAAATCATCAAACAAGAGCTTACCCTTTTATTTGATGATTTCTATGCAACAGGTCAATTATGATACGGGTGCTTTATAGTCGACGAATCGATATCCTACACCGCGCTCCGTTAGAATATATTTCGGGTCAGTGGGGTCTGCCTCAATTTTTTCACGAAGATAATTGACATATAATCGAACGTAATGAGCTTCGTCTCGGTATTCATATCCCCAGACTTTTGCTAACAACTGTTCGTGCGTGACGGTCCAACCGGCGTTTTCTACCAAATGATAAAGTAGCCTATACTCGGTTGGACGCAACTTCACATGCTTATTGTCTATGATGACTTCTCGTCGGTTAAAGTCGATACTAAACCGATCATCAATCTTCAACACGGCTTTATTCGGTGATGTTGAGGGATTCTCAAAACGGCGTAGAACCGCTTTTATGCGGCTTGACAATTCACGCGGACCGAATGGCTTTGCAACGTAATCGTCAGCACCTAATTCTAAGCCATACACTTTATCATTTTCCTCGCCTTTTGCGGTCAGCATGATGACAGGTATTGAGGAAAATTCGCGGATCATCCGCAGTGTTTCAAATCCATCTAACTCAGGCATCATGACATCTAACAGAATAAGATCTGGTAGCTTGGTGCGGACATATTCTAATGCCTCATAACCGTTGCGAGCTTCGATTATTTGATGCCCCTCAATTTCCAGATTCATTCGGATAAAACCTATCATGCGTGGCTCATCATCAACTACCAATATCCTGCGACCATCCCGAGCGGTTGCTCGTCCTCCTACCGTAACCATAGTTGTCTTTGCCCCGCGCCTATCTACACCACAAAACCAGGAATGGCTCTTTACGGGTTGCCTGTGGCGCAACCTGCACAAAATTAGAATGTCTCCAGTGCCTAAAAATGATTGCCACCACTTCTTGAACCCAAACGCGAGATGTGACCGAACCACGACACTGATTCAAATCAACACTCGCTTGAGTTCTTGGTTTTACATTTTTTACCACGAATGCCCTGACTGCATCACGGGCTACACCGCACAAAATAAATGCATCCATATACTTGCAACGCCTCACAATATTGCTCAACACCTAGCTTGATAGCGAGAAAAGTCGTTCATGAATATACTGCTAGAATGAGGTTAGGCAACCAAACTAGCGACACACAATCGGAACAACATAAATATTGTAACAGCATTTGTGATGATTTCATGTCACCAAACTGCGACGCGATGAGGGGAGCGCAAAAGTGTGTCATTCAACAAGACAACAGCGATACCACTCGAATAATCGGTTTGCTCGTTCACGCTTGTGTTGTCAACCCGTGCTACTCTCGACCTCGCACCATGTGCAGGCTTATTTATACTGTGCATGTCACTATTTTAGCCCCGCTCTTTTCTGTAGCGAACAAGAATGGTTAATAATCTACAATACTGCAACAGATTCCCTAATCCATGCGAGGTTTGTATGTTTGAGAACACATCAATTTATATTCACATTCCTTTTTGTCACGTGCGGTGTAGTTATTGCGCCTTCAATATCTACACAAATTTATCTCATCTCATTGAGGACTACATTGGCGCACTTTGTATTGAGCTAAAACAAGTCGCACAAAAACAACCCAATGTAAAAATAGGAACGATCTACCTGGGGGGTGGGACTCCATCATTGTTATCACATACACAACTCGAACGCATTTTGGAAACAATCCAACAATGTTTTCAGGTAGATCAACAAGCAGAAATGACGATGGAATGTAACCCAGAAGATTTACAATCCATGCAATACTGTATGGGCTTATATGAGCTTGGAATCAACCGCCTGAGCATCGGGGCACAATCATCCAATGAATCAGAGTTACAACTATTCCGTCGCTCCCACACGGCGGAAGCTGTGCCCACCGCAATTTCAAATTGTAAGGGGAGTGGCATCCAAAACATAAACTTGGATTTGATTTTCGGTGTTCCCAACAGTAGCTTGAACGATTGGCAAAGCAGCGTTCGCTACGCCTTGGATCAGAATGTACAGCACTTATCCTTGTATGGTTTAGAACTTGAACCGGGTACAGCAATGACAAAATGGGTAGAAACGAAAAAACTCATGGAGTCTGACGATGAGTTGATGGCACAGATGTATGATTGGGCGACGCTAGAACTAAGTTCAAATGGTTTTGAGCAATATGAAATCAGCAATTGGGCAAGACCATCTTTTGAATCGAAACATAATCTGCAATATTGGTGGAATGCACCCTATTTAGGTATTGGCGCAGGCGCGCACGGTTATTGCAACGGGTACCGATATTCGGTCGTGCGTGCTCCTAGTAAGTACATACGTCAAATAACTTCCGCCAATTACGATGAGTTGAGTTATCCTCTCTCTACAGCAGTTGATGAATTCTATAGAGTCACCGCAGAAGATGAAATGTCAGAGACAATTATGATGGGCTTGCGGTTGGTAAAAAACGGGATTAACTTACAAGAATTTGAACGGAGATTCAATGTGTCTCTATTAGATATACGGCGAGAGCCGATTGAAGCGTTGTCCAAGCTAGACCTTGTTGAGGTAACATCAAACGCCCTCCGCATCACTGGCAAAGGGCGTTTCATCAGCAACCGTATCCTGCGTGACTTAATTTAGAATTGACGATCAAAAAGCAAGTCAATTAGATCATAAAGCAACGCTTTTACCGTTTCGGTCAAGTTTGCTTTTTCTAGTGATTGAAGTGCGAGATCATAGTGATGTTTCTCTTGAGCATAGATTTGCTCTCTTACTCCTAGTTGATCCAGCTCAGCAACGATCTTTTCAACGTCTTGATTATCAAAAGATTCCTTTTGATAATGATTCCGCAAAGTAGCACTCTGTTGCAACCCATATAGAACGGGAAGGGATTTCTTTTTAGTTAAAATATCGGTTGCTTTAGATTTCCCTGTGGTTTTTTCATCTCCCCAAATGCCTAAAATATCGTCATGTATCTGGAAAGCCATTCCCAAGTGAAGTCCAAACTCACGACAGTGGTTGGCAATGATCGCATTCTGACTGCCTATAAGCCCGCCAATATACGTACAAGCGCCGAGCAATCTAGCTGTTTTGCCCTCAATCATTTGTAAGTATTCATGGGTCGATACCTTTTCTTGTTGCTCAAAACTCATGTCAAGATGTTGCCCACAAGTTAAAGCAAGAATGGTTCGATTGATGGTATTGTGTATCTCTATCAAGATTTGACGGTCTGTTTGTGTCTCTTGCAACGATTCCAACGCGACATATACCAACCCGAATAGGGCATCCCCAATATTAATTGCTTTGGGTACCCCCACTAATTGCCACACTGTAGGTTGACCATGGCGTGTCAGGCTATTGTCCTGTATATCATCATGAACCAGCGTGAAATTATGCAGGATTTCTACCGCCGCTGCAGCGGGCAAGGCATCGTGCCAATCACCGCCGCTGCCCTCCGTAAATAAGAGAAGCAATAGGGGACGGATTCTTTTGGCAACCATTAAGTCTATGGGATTCCCAGACGGGTCTACCCAACCAAAATGGTATAGAATCATACGACGTAACTCGACCGGAGCATCAAAACTATCGACGACATGACGTATAGAAAAGGCGATGGTGTCGCCATATCGTTCATGAAACTTGATAAAACGCTCTTTTGCAATCATCTTTGGATCAACTGACATCCTTTAAGGTCATTAATTGTTGTGTTCCCACTACACAACATGGCGATTTGTAGTTGCTTTTTGGTTATGGCAATCACTTCTGACACCGCTTCTACAGATTCTGTTGCGCTCCTTAAGAACGTAGCTGCCATTCCACCAATTTCTGCCCCAAGTGCAATCGTCTTAGCAATATCAACTCCGTTCTTTATCCCACCACTGGCAATAATTGGTAGATTCGGTGTGGTCGTTTTGGCGATTTGAATTGCCTCAGCGGTTGGATATCCCCAGTCAGCAAAAGCCGCTGCAACTTTGGCATGAAAAGCGTTAGGGGCACGGTGATATTCCACTTCGCTCCATGATGTTCCACCAGCTCCAGCAACATCAACCGCTGCAATTCCGGTATTTGCCAATTGGCTCAGTGTTTTGCTATCAAAACCCCAACCAACTTCTTTAGCGATTATGGGTACACTGAGATCACGACAAAGTTTTTCAATCTTGGGCAATAAGCCATTCCAGTTTACATCCCCTTCTGGTTGTACGGCTTCTTGCAATACATTGAAATGTAGAATCAGCGCATCTGCTTCCGCCATGTCGATGGCACGCTGAAAGTGTTCAGCAACAAACCCATAATTTAGTTGGATGACCCCCACATTGGCAAAAAGCAGTATATCAGGAGCGTATTGTCGTAGCCTGAAACTTTGTGCAAGAGATAGACTCTCTATGGCAGCGCGTTGTGACCCCAATCCCATGGCAACGCCGTGTGCTTGAGCAGCAACGGCTAGGTTACGATTAATCGTCTCCGCCATTTGTGTGCCACCCGTCATTGAAGATATGAGAATGGGTGCTTGTAATTCCTTGCCAAGAAACCTAGTCGATAAGTCAATACAAGTCATATCAATATCTGGAAGTGCACGGTGGGGCAAAAAATACCGTTCTAAACCGGTGGTTAAATTAGGAAATTGAACATTCTTTTCGAGATTGATTTTGATATGGTCTACTTTTCTTGACTCTGTGGTAGGTTCTTGAATGTGTTCGGTCATCTGTTTTTCCCTTTTTCAAACGCAACGGTTGCTATAGCAAGGTGTTTTATACAATACTACCGAAGCATCGCGTGCCCGTCAACTTGATGAGTTGCACTTGTAAGGGTTACTCAGATCGGTATAATATTGCACCATGTATTTTTGTTATGGATCATTTTCACTCCAGCAGATTGGGAAAGGTATAGAATGTCTGACCTCAAAGAAAGAATCACCAGTATCGTGGTAGAACTCTTAGGTGTAAAACCGGAAGCAGTGGTTGAAACTGCAAGTTTCCGTCAAGACTTGGAAGCTGACTCACTAGATCTAGTAGAGTTAATCATGGCTTTTGAAGAGGAATTTGGAGCGGAAATTTCCGATGCCGATGCTCAAAGAATTAATACTGTTGGTGATGCAATTGAGTTTATCAAGAAGAACCAACCCTAACTTATGCATGGCAGGTGATCTACATTAGATCACTTGCCGTCTTGTGCCCTCTAACAAAATAGCGACCGACGCTATCATCACAAATAGAATAAATCCAGTGCCAAGCCGAAAGTCCAGTGCTAACCTGGACATAAGTTCTTGTCCTCCCATTCCACCCCATAAACCTAATGGCAACAATAACATGTGGGCGACCATGCCGAAACGGTAACCTGGTTGATATTTCATCAAGAGCAGTATGCCGATGACATATACGATCAACAATAGAAGCTGCTGACGATAATTCCAATCGCTCAAGTTATTACGAAGGGCTTCAATAGGGGGAGCGATGGGCAATACCAATAAAACAACAATAACATCGCCAAACAATCTCCAATGCAACGTATTTTGCAAGTGACATTTTGCGAAGCATATCCAACCCAATAAAACTAGGATCAACCTTAATGCCAGCGATAGGGGCAACCACTGCCCCATACTGCGTCCTGCAGGATGCAGGGTCATCCACTCGGCAAGATCGTATAGATTTGCTGTTAATGCCACCGGCTCTACAGCTATCCAAGGTAACGCCACTGATACCAGCAAAAAAATCTCTACCAGCATAAAAGTCGGGCTAGTTTTGTTTTCATGATAACTTTGCTTGAATTTTGTCGATAGATTGTTTGAATTGAATATTTTCTGCATACGCCCAACCAAGTTGTTAAATCATCAACTGCAAGAACGCAATCGGTGCTCATCAATCAGAATTAAAATGGGATAAAACATTGGAGAAATAATAGCCATTACAAAAGTGATTCATAGATGTTTTTCAGTTGGCAGGCGGAGCGTTTCCAAGAGAATTTTTTTACTTGCTCAAGCCCTTTTTCGACAAGCTCGTGTCGAAAGAGCGAATCATCAACAACCTTAAAAAGCATAGTTGCTATCTCCTCTACATTATGCGGGTCAACCAGCGGCGCAGCTGTGCCCGCTACTTCTGGTATCGAAGAGATATTTGAGGCGATCACAGGAGTTTGACAAGACATTGACTCTAGCACGGGTAATCCAAAGCCTTCGTATAGGGAAATAAATGCAGAGCAAGTCGCCCCAGAGTATAATGCGGGCAAGTCCGTATCCTCTACAAAGCCTGTTAAAATCACATGATCTTGCATTTTTTCTAGGTATATAGTCTCCAATAATTCTTGATTAAGCCATCCACGTCCGCCTGCAATCACTAGACATAAATCACGATGACCACGAAGATGAATCAGCTTTAGTGCTTTTACTAGGCGAATGTAGTTCTTTCTGGGTTGCACCGTGCCAACTGCTAGGATGTAAGGGCACACGCCTATTTTATACTTTGCTCGAACGGATGCAATTTCTTGGTGAGAATCAATACGCTTAAATTGGTCGTTAACGCCACTCAATAGAACGTCCACACTCTCTTCACAGACCTGATATATATCCAGCAAGTCCTGTTTAGTTGCTACAGAGTCTGCCAATATTTTATCAGCACGCTTGATAGAAAGAGGCACAACTTTATTCAAAAAAGCTCTAAGTTGTGGGGTTGCTGTTTCTGGTGATTTAATAAATGTCAAGTCATGCACTGTCAGAATAGATTTTGCCCCTCGCCTCAAAGGGGGGAGTACAAAATCGGTGGCATGAAAGAGGTCGAAGTTACCAACTAGATGCTCCAATGGAAGCGGTACGTTCGCTTTGTACCATAACCGAGCCAACCACTTGCTTGCCAGGGGAGTTGAACATACGGTCATTCCAGATGGAATTTGAAACGCTGAAGGGACTTTGCCTGTAACAATCAAACGATACTCATGCGATGTTGGTAAGGTTGCCATCGCATGAGTCAGGTCACGGGTATATCTCCCAATCCCGCCACCCTGAAATATCGCAGGAGTGTAATCTATACCAATAATAGACATGACAAGTTATTCAACGTCGTTATAAGTCCAGTAGCGATTGGCGAAGAAATTCCAAATCATCACGAAACCAATCGCCATCAGTTGTGCAACAAGCGTACCGATTTGGTTAATGGTCTCAGGAGTTTGTTCCAAAGTTGTTCCCCAAAGTCCCATCACACTCACGACATACACAGTAGCAACTAGCCCGATGCGTTGATAAGTGCGCTCAATAAAAATTGTGCGCATGATCCAACCGATCGCATTAATTAGGGTGAACTGTGCTATTTGACGGCGAAAAGAACGCGAGCGAGAATCAGGATATGTCCAGAAGCGATTCCACATAAAGTTGCTTAGCACAGCGGCGACAAAAGCTGCCGTCGTTGCCGCAATTACTTTGATGTTCTCAGCAGGAGGAAGTGGCTTGAGAATCGTGGATTGTAGGATAATCAAGGTGGAAAAATCTACGATTGCCCCGATGCCCCCTACCACTACAAATCGCAGAAAGCGTTCTACTTCCCTAGATTTTGAGCCGAAACGCGAGGCAACTCTAACGATGAAAAAATCGGGTATACGCAATGGATTGAGCATGGACTGTGCTTGATTCATATTTCAACTACTCAACATTCAACTTCAGTTTATAGAAATGATTCACCTGTTTGGTCAAAATCATGAGAACGCCCAACAACACACCAACATGAAGAAACAGGTTGTTTACATAGAGATTGTCTGTCAGGCTATGGATGAGAATATAAACCCATGTTCCCAACAAACCAAGTGCTAAACTTCGTTTTAGAGTATCCGGATGCCTAATGGCTTGTAAGGTTTGCCAGAAAATAACCACCCACCACATGACATAACCTGAAAACCCAACTAGGCCGGTTTCACCCAGCAAATTCAAGTAGTAGTTATGGGCATGCCCCAATGGCTCATGCCAATTGATGAGCTGAAAAGTAGGATATACGACCTCATAGTTTCCCAAGCCAGTCCCTAAATAGGGAGAGTATTCCACCATTCTGATTGCCGCCTGCCAATGTGCAAGGCGTTCTACCACAGCGTAGTTCTCTGTTGTGATCTGCACGCCGCGTACATCCTGCAAAGAGATTGCCTCATTAAAAACGGTGCCGAGTCGTTGAGAAATGGAAGAGGGTACAAGTCCAAGCACAAAAACCGCCAGCGAACTAGATAACCCTAAACCGATTAGCAGGATGCGGTGAATCAGTCTACGAGGGTATAAAACCACCACAACCGCGCTAGAAGCGATGAAACCTAACCACGCCCCACGGCTCCATGACATGATGAGTGCCAAACTCAAAATTATAAACGAGGAGATGTAGAATAAAAGCGTTAGCCATTTTCTCAAGCAGAGCGTTTTAGTCTGCCATGTTCTTTGGATCAAAGGAAACGCCGAAAGGCTTAATCCTAATGCTATAGGAGACAAGATCCCCATGAATGCGCCAAATGGGTTAGGTTGTCCAAAAGTTCCAAATGCACGAAAATAACTTCCATTCACGACCAAATGATCGGCACCACTGCCCCCAAAAAACTCATAAATCCCGATTACCCCATTACATAGTCCCGCCAATAGCAACCCATTCACGAGCCATGTCCAATTGGCAGCGTCAAAGATCAGGTAGACCCAAAAGGCAATTGCTAATAATTCTATCCACTTTAGCATTTCTTGAAACCATGCCGTCATAGATTGTGAAAATACACTGCTGAGCATGATTGCTGATAGGTATAAAACAGTTGCAACCAAAATAGGGTGATGCCAAGATTTATGGTAGGGTTTATTGCGCACAACCCACAATCCCACACTTACAGCAACCATCACTAGATAAAGTTGTCCGACATCAGAAATAGGGAAGGATGGGGCTTCAGTGGCGATTAAGGTGCGGAGTGGGGCAATGATGAGCAGAATACCAATGGCAACATCCGGGTAGACAACTGAAATGATGAGAAGGGCTATCGGTGCAACAAGAATAAATGGCGTGTGTTGTTGAAAGATCAACGATGGTATGAATAAAATGCAGGGGAGAACAAGAACAAAGATAAGCCCAATCTGGTTTTGATTACTGAACAGAGAGGATGGATTTGTAATACGCAATTGTTTTTGTGATCCCCTCAACTAAAGCTGTGCTAGGCTCCCACCCTAAAATCTCTTTTGCCCTGCGAATGTCCGGCTTACGACGTTGAGGATCATCCGTGATGCGGTTGTTGGGATGATAAATGATTCCACCGGGATTATCAGTCACCATATTGATAACATGGGCAAATTCGTTGATGGTCATTTCATGCGGATTTCCTAAATTGATCGGCTCGTAGTATTCGTAGCCCAATAGATTTTGGATGCCCTCAACAAGATCATCAACGTATTGAAAACTTCGAGTCTGTGAACCGTCACCATAAATGGTGAGAGGCTCGCCTCGTAAAGCCTGAGCAATAAAGTTGGGTACCACGCGCCCATCATCAAGGCTCATGCGAGGTCCATACGTATTGAAGATGCGAATGATGCGGGTGCTGACTTTATATTCACGGTGATATGCCATTGTAATGGATTCGGCATAACGTTTTGCCTCGTCATACACGCTACGTGGACCGATACAGTTGACATTTCCATAATATGCCTCGTCTTGTGGGTGTTGCAATGGATCCCCGTAAATCTCCGAAGTAGAAGCCATCATGAACTTCGCACCTTTTTGCTTCGCTAACTCAAGCAGGTTTTGTGTGCCAATAGAACCTACCATCAGGGTTTCAATTGGATGTTCAAGATAATGAGGGGGACTGGCAGGGGAGGCAAAATTTAATACCGTATCAACTTCACCATCCATAGAAAGAGGCTTCGTGATATCCTGCACGATAAGCTCAAACTTAGGATGACTTTGGAGATGTAAGATATTTTGTGGTGTTCCAGTGAGGTAATTGTCAACACAAACAACTGAATCGTTTTGATTTAGGAAACATTCACACAAATGGGATCCAATAAATCCAGCACCACCAGCGATCACAACACGCAACATACACCTCATTTACACGCAACCCTGTATACTGCAGTAGTTTATCATATGAAGCTACCTGATGCTATCTTGAAACATCTGACTAAATGGAAGATACAGCATGATGATGAAGATCAAAACGAGGTCGTTGACAAAAATGCTATTGTCTACCATCCCGTGAAACACCAAGCCTATCATCGCGCACACACCACCAAACAACCACGCCCGTTCATTCGGCAAAAGGTGTGGGGCATCACGATTTAGACTGATGAAGCGTTTCCAATACACGAGTTGTAATACAATGAGATAGATCATGCCACCTATTCCAAAGCGTAACCCGAAATCGAAAATGATATTATGGGGGTGAGATAGATTGGGTTCTTGCCACGCATCTGGCAAAATGTAGACACCACGATAAGCGTACAAAAATTGATCTAAACCTAATCCCAATATAGGATGATCCTCTAACATCTGTAAGGAACTTTGCCATAAACGCAAACGGAAGAAACTTGTCCCTTCACTGAGGTCAAGAATCTTGGTGAAGCGTGGTAGTTGCGACAGGGAGAATATCCCCCACACAATTACTACAAGCACTACCGCAATTGGCAAAAAAGATTTCTTTCGGTAGTAGATGCCTAATCCAAACAGCAACATACTAGGCAAGCCCAGTGTAATTGCGCCAACACTTTGGGTTAGGGCGATCAATCCAATGAGCAAAAGCACAACAATCCCCATAAGTACACGTACAACACGTCGATTAACTAGCACAGCATAAAAAACGATGAAGGGTAAGATGCGTTCAAGGTAGAGTGCAAGATTGTTGGGAGAGCCATAAATTCCTGCTACACGTTGTGTAGCACCCTCCGCAGTGATGATGCCTTCACCAAGTATGAACATCCCCAAACTAAACAGTGAAGCAAGTATGGCAGAAGCCACCAAAGACCACATTAAGTAGCTAACTTTGCGAGAGGTTGTAAGCGTGGTACGAAGTAGTAGATAAAACAAAACGGGTTCAATTATCATGGTTCTAAAGTTAGTGGTTGCCGCTGCACGGTAGTCGGAATTCAACCACGCCACTATCCCTAACGTACACCAACTAAGCATCAACCAATCCGTTGCCCTCAATTTAAATGGTGTGGTTAGTGGCAATCCTCCCAGAAAATACCTCTGTGTAAAGCGCAGGATGTATTTGAACGACCATGCTGAAAACGCAATGAGCAATAGTAATTCTGACATGGGGAAAGCAAAACGATATAGCTGAACCGGATATAAAAAGAAAGGTGCCCACAGCACAATCCAATAGATGGCATGTTCAGGATGGTAAAAAGACAAAACCCATAACACGATGGTAGCCATTGCAATCACCACAATAGATGGCTCAAGGTATAAGATTCCTGTTGTCAACAATCCCAATCCCAGCGAAACATGGGTACGCCTTAGAAAATTCAGCTGTCCATCTATTGTTAAAGTGAACAACGCCACCATCAAAACTAGCGAGGTCATAACTCCCATGAAAAACGCGAAGACACTTGACAGGGAGGTTATTTTATCATCTAACCGAATCAACAGTCTTCGCCATGTGACAGTTCTAGCTAGTATCAGCGTTGATAAAAAAGCAACAAATGTAGTGAGCCAACCGATCTGTTTGATCCGTTCATAGGGTGCATTTAGATTTCCTGAACTCACCGCGTAACCTGCCAATGCCCAGCGATCCCAACCGCGGTCTGCTACGATCTGTAATGTGTGGGTCTCTAACGGGTTTAACCCACTTTCTACACGGATGGGATTTAGATTGGTTTGTAATTTCGGGTCAGTAAGTAGAATGTAAGGTTGGCCTTGTGTATCGGTTGCTAAATCTTTTGGGGGAATTCCATCAACACGCGGATAGATATATCCTACATAGTCTCCTTCACGTAGCATCAAGGCAATGGACTCTCCCTTAAATTGGAACGCTGCGCCACTGTCTCCTACCCATCCAATATCTGCCCCCAATGTGCCGAAAGTCCACACACCGCTATAATGCGCAAATTCTGACGCCGGGTGAAAGAGTCCGTTTTGAGGAAGAGTCGTTGGGATTCTATTGGCTAAGGCATGTTGTGTTTTACTTTTTACGCCCGCATTGTTAACTAAAGAAAATCCCCATTGTGGGTCTTCAACAACTACATTGGGTTGCCAGGCGTTCAAAGTGGCAAACGCAACATAAGGCATCTCGCGCTCAATACGATCAATGGCTTGCAGCGTATATAGAGCTTGTTCATCTTCGGAAACATTCCCCCAAATGGAAGGGTTTCCTTGCCAGTTGATAGGGAGGCTATTCCACCCCCAATCCGTGATCCATATCGCTTTTTCGGCATCTTCATATTTCAGCATCAACTCGCGCAGTCCGACGAACCTAGAGAAGTTCAAGATTTGCTCATCAACATTGCGGTTTAATGGTGATGAATCAAACCCATAAGCCATCGCTCCTACCGCATCGAAATATTGTTCTGCCCCCAACTGGTACATCTCTTCAAGATAACGCCAGTCACTGATGTTAAGCGGTCCTTGCTCGGTGGTGGGGGCAAGCGTTGCTGTTCCCACTACAGCATCTACGTCTAAACTCTTGATCGCACTGTAACCGCTTGACAATAAATCCACGTATTCCGTCACGCTGGGAGGATGATTTCCCCAAGAACTCTGCAAATTGGGTTCATGCCAAATTTGATAGTAACGGATATGTGAGCCATACCGATTTACAAACGCACGAACAAACTCGGTGAAATATGCGGTGTTAGGGGGAGTCAAAGTAGAGTCTGTCGCCCAATTGGGGGATTGCGCCCAGCGTGGTGTGCCATAGAAAACTACAATCGGCGTTAGCTCATGCTGACTGCGTAGCGCATCAAAAATAGAGTCGTATGTTTCCCACTGTAAGTTGCCCCTAATTGGTTCAATTACATCCCACCGAATGAATTGCCTTATCCAACGAATGCCCGTTGCTTGCATAGTTTGCAGTTGGGTCGATAGTTCATCCGTCGAGTATTGGGTAAGTTCAACCTGCACTCCTAATCGGTTGGGATGGGGTACGTAGGGCAGATGAACCGTAGTGGTGGGGTCAACATACCCACGCAGTTCAAAGTGTTGTTCATTCTCTACCCCTTTAACACCAACGAACCCACTAACCGTAGCCAAAAAGGCGATCATCACAATAATTAGGTTTCTCATATCATCTCCAGATAGGTTGGCGCGCCCCACCGTCTTGCGTCAACTGATGTGCTACATCTGTCTGTACATCAACAATCCACAAATTGCCTTGATAGATCACGGCTATCTGCTCTCCACTTGGACTCCATGCAAACTCTTGAGCTTCTAACCCCATGTCGCCCTTAGGAAAAATGACCCGTGAATTGCTTCCATCTTGATCTGCCACAACCAATTCATAAGCTGAATTGATACTATTGAAAGGGTCTTTGGATCGGAGATAGGCTATCAGGCTAAGGTCGGATTGAGGGGGAGAAAATTGTGGGTTTGACCAAATACCTGTATTCGGCATGAGTTCAGCAGAGAAAGTGCCATCTACACTCGTCACACCAACCGAAAATGCGGGGCTAGTTTCTGGTGGATAATTGCCAATGGCAACATGAAAAGTGCTTAAGATCAGTTTTTCGTCGGGTGAGAAAGAGGTACTGGCACGCCATGACCATGATTGCCTAGTGTTGTAAACGGGATAGTCAACCAAAGTGAGATATTCGTTGGTTTGTAAATCGAATATCCCAAGTGAATCTGCCCGCACCCATGCCAGAACTTCCCTCGAAGGCGACCAGTCAAAGCGAGTGCCCCACCAACTATATAATCCAAACGACGAAGGTTCTACCAGTTGGTCAATCGAAATGCTTGCCCCCGTAGTAGGATCAAACTGCATTTGCCATAGATCATTATAAGCACGCCAACCTGGCGCAGTCTCACTTGCCTCGGCGGTGGAATATGTAATCACATCATCCGTGAACCAGTCTGCATGTAAAATATTCTCTGGAACTAATTTAATAACCGTTGGAGAATCCTGTTGGAAATCTGTTGCCACCCACAATTGATTTGAAAAATCGCTAAGTTGTTCGGCGTCGTGGCGTGTGAACAAAATACGGTTGCCATCTTCGCTCAATTCAAATACATGTTCATCTAAGTTTGCATCATCGGTGAGGTTCTTTTTAGCAAGGCTGTTTCCTTGAATGATCCAAATATTTCTATTGTTGATATAGGCTAAGCTACCTTCAACATTCACAGGGTCTAACTGCTTGGATGCACCGACATAGATGATTTCATCCACTGGGGCAGTAATCACCACACGGCTTATCTCGACACGGGGTTGGGGAATTCCATTCTCAATAGAGGTGCGGTAGCACACCTGTTCAGTACCGTTTGACCCTCCTTGCCCCAACCGCTCTTCAGAAGGTTGAAGCCCTTCATTCAAAATCGACTGGGTAGAATAGGGTATTTCCGATTCTTCGCATTCTGTGGATTCTTGAACACGAACCACTGTAACAATCATGCCGTTGGTCAGTTGGGTATAGGGTTGTGGGTTTACTCGGTCTAAATCCCCTAGTTCTAATTTAGAATCTTGCAAGAACTGAGCTACAGTAATCGACTCAGGATATGCAAAACTACGCTCTCTGCCATCCGCTTTTAAGGTAAAAATCAACTTTTCCGATTGAAGAGTTGGGCGGCATGATGTGAGTAACAACATCAGATAAAACAACAACCATTGAGGATTTGTCAAATTCATGTGGGTTTCCTGTAGAGGTCGCGCCAAACGCTGGCGCGACCATGCTCATAGAGAATGAATTAAGGTCTTGATGCCGGAGTGATACTTTCAGTAGAAGGATCTGTCAGGCGTTGGACGCTCGTTCCATCTGTATTCATGCTGTATACACCACGAATCCCATCACGGTCAGAAACGAATAGGATACGACTGCCATCTTCTGACCAAGTAGGTTGCTCATCCACCCCCGAATAATCGGTTAAACGTTGGAGGTTTGTTCCGTCCGCGTTCATTAGGTAGATTTCGTAATTGCCATCCTGGTTGCTCACGTAAGCTATCCGAGAATTATCAGGCGACCATGCCGGTTGTAACTCTTGCGTATCACTGATGGTTAGACGTACAAGATTCAACCCATCGGTGCTCACAAGATACAATTCATTATTCCCGTCTCGATCACTGACAAAGACAATTTGAGAACCCTGTTGCGACCAATCCGGATCGGCATGGTTGCCAACCGAGTTGGTGAGGTTA
>Ga0172373_10003379_pt1 | contig 23397 bp, 16 predicted proteins | sample Lak10m_2_FD_114546 | JGI IMG/M metagenome (GOLD analysis project Ga0172373, IMG submission 114546) | Freshwater microbial communities from Kabuno Bay, South-Kivu, Congo - kab_092012_10m | ecosystem: Environmental > Aquatic > Freshwater > Lake | place: Democratic Republic of the Congo...
GTTGGCAAAAACAGGCTGATTTTTTGTCAGTTTTTGCGTTTTTGAAGGCGCATAGCCAGTGCTACGTAACTGAAAAAAGGTGAAAAATGGCGAAAAATGAGCCGTTTTTGACTCGGTGAGAGAATCCTGAACAAGCTCTTAGATCTTTTGCTGCACAAGTGTGTATCCTTCCACAGGATGCAGCAACGCTCGTCGCCATTCGCGCCCGTGCTCACGTAGCACAGGTGCCTCCGGCGACCTCTGTCTGGTTCAGATGTCTTATGCTTCATAGGCTGGAACCCCGGTTGTGAAAAGTCGCAGCCGGGTTTTTTTTTGCCCGTCCGAATAATGTCATTTCAGTGTACAGGAGCAACCGGGTACCTGTATGCTCAACTTTTAGTCCCGGATCATGTTTGATCGGTTATAAATGCACAACATGAACAGACTCTCCAAAGAAACGTCGCCTTACCTCCTTCAGCATGCGCACAATCCGGTTGACTGGCACCCATGGTCGCCAGAAGCATTTGAGCGCGCCTGGGCCGAACAGAAACCAGTCATTGTGAGTATCGGCTACAGCACTTGTCACTGGTGCCATGTCATGGAAAGGGAGTCATTTGAAGATCCGGCTGTAGCGGCAGTCATGAACCGGTATTTTATCAGTATCAAGGTAGATCGCGAAGAAAGACCCGATGTTGATGCTATTTATATGGAGGCGTGCCAGTTGCTCACCGGCGGGGGCGGATGGCCGCTTAACTGCTTTCTGACGCCCGACGGGAAACCGTTTTATGCGGGAACCTACTTTCCGCCACAACCGGCCTACAATCGCCCGTCGTGGCTGGATGTTCTGAAATATATGGCTGATGTATGGGAAACCCGCCGTGAAACAGTGCTGGAACAGGCCGAAAGGCTTGCGGGACATATCAGTAAGGACACTCCCCCTGTTATTTCACCTTCGGCCCCGGATAACAGCGGCGATCAGTTGAATCATATCTATGAGCGGCTTCGGACCCAGTTCGACTATGCACAGGGCGGTTTCGGCGGCGCTCCCAAATTCCCGTCAACAATGGCTATTCAGCTGCTGATGGAGTACAGCTGGTATTACCGCCAGCCGGAAGCACTGCAACATGCGTTCTTTTCACTGGAGAAAATGATATCGGGCGGAATATATGACCAGATTGGGGGCGGTTTTTCCCGTTATGCGACAGACAGGGAGTGGAATATCCCGCATTTTGAAAAGATGCTTTACGATAACGCGCTGCTCACAGGAGTACTCGCCGATGCTTGTAAAATTGCTGTAACTCAGGATCCTGCCGGAAGGTTTTCGGTACTCTTCGGTGATACAATCCGGGAAACACTGGAATGGGTCAGGAGGGAAATGACAAGTCCCGAAGGGGCTTTCTATACTGCCCAGGACGCTGACTCGGAGGGTGTTGAGGGGAAGTTTTATGTTTGGAATAAAGATGAGATGCTGAAGTTGCTGGGTGCAGATGCCGAAGAATTCTGCCATTTTTATAATGTAACGGAGGAAGGCAACTGGGAACATACAAATATACTTTACAGGAGCACTGGCTCCGCCGATCTGGAGGACAGTCCGCACACCCACCGGAAGTTCTCGGATCAAAGGGTATTGCTGCGCTCCGAACGTTCAAAACGTGTACCGCCCCTGCTCGATACCAAGGTGTTGCTCGACTGGAATGCCCTGATGTGTTCAGCTCACGCCAGGGCTTATATGGCATTGGGCGATGAAAACTACAGGGATATTGCCGTAAGAAATATGGATTTCCTTCTTGATCACATGCGCGAAGACGGGCAACTGGTGCACGTACGCACGGGTGGAGGCCCTGTTCCGGCATTTCTCGATGATTACGCCTTTTTTATTGCCGCCCTGCTTGATCTGCTTGTCATAACTTCCGGGGCAAGGTACCTGCAACTTGCGGAACATTACACAGCGTATGTGCTGGAAGCGTTTTACGATCCTGATCAGCACAATATGTATAGTACACGGCTGGAACAGACAGATATCATAGTCAGGAAGAAAGATTTCTACGATAATGCCACCCCTTCAGGAAACAGTGTGATGGTTCACAATCTTCAACGGCTTAATCTGATAGTGGATCGGCCGGAATGGAGGGATATTCCCGGCAAGATGCTTGACGCCATGAAGTCGTCGGTTGCACAATTTCCGCTTTCTTTCTCCGAGTGGGCCCGGGCTGTCCTGCATCAGACTCAACCACCGGTTCAGATAGCAGTAATTGGAGCTGATGCGGTTGACAAGGCTGCCAATATCAGGAAAAGGTTTATTCCCAACAGTATTGTGATGGCGACGGAGCGGGATGAAAATAACATATCGCTCTTTGCCGGTAAACAGGGCGAAAAAGAATCACTGATTTATTTGTGTGAAAACTTTGTCTGTCGGAAGCCGGTAGTATCTTTGAACGAACTTTGGGAAATGATCTGAATATGAGGATTTCACTCGGTCTGGTTTTTGTTTTTATCATAATGCGTCTGCAAGCACAGCAGACGCCCCAGTACAGTTTATATGCCTGGAATCCCTATCAGTTCAATCCAGCGTATGCCGGGATGGAGTCAACACTGGCTATTACAGGTGTTTACCGTCAACAGTGGTCCGGTTTGCAGGGTGCTCCGGTCAGTCAGTATTGTAATGCTCACCTGCCAGTGTACGCTATTAGCAGTGGCGCCGGCGTGAGAGTTTCCAACGAATCGGCGGGAGCGCACGCGCGGACCCATGTCTCACTCAGCTATAATTATCAGATACAGGCAGGTAGTACAGGTGTACTATCGGCAGGAGCAAGTCTGGGCTACCAACAGTACACTCTGGACGGCGCCCGTTTAAGAGCGCCTGAAGGTATTTACACAGATTCCGACTTTTCACACAATGATGCGCTGCTGCCGCTGGGCAAGCAATCTGCAGCCACCCTTTTTGCCGATCTGGGAGTATTCTTCCGTGCCGAAAAATGGTCGGCAGGAATATCTTTTCAGCCGGCGCTGAGTAGCGCCATGCCCGCTGACTTTGGCGTGCAACTGTTGCCTCACGGCTATTTTCACGCAGATTACCGGGTTGGAATCACGGAAGGAATAGTACTGGTGCCCTCAATTTTAGTTAAAAGTGATCTTGTGAAGACACAAACAGATATTTCTGCGGTTATTAACTGGAGAGAGAGTACATTTGCCGGCTTTTCATTGCGAGGGTTCGGAAATTCATCGAAGGATGCATTTGTTTTGCTTGGGGGGTTAAAAATGAACGAGAGGACAACAATACTGTACGCTTTTGACGTTTCCCGTTCATCATTGGGCTCAGTAAGCCGCGGAAGCCACGAACTTTTGCTGCGTTACAGCCTGAATAAACCTGTAGGAGTAGGTAAATTGCCACCTGTGATCTACAATCCTCGTTTTTTTTGAAAAATTTTAACTTTGAATACAATAAAAAGTTAAAAAGTCGTTTGTCTGAAGCCTTTGGGTGTTAAGATTGATCTTTGTGCCAAATTTTTTGGAAATGTTTTTTCAATAGTTCAATCATTTCTACCTTTACGGCCACTTTTTCCAAACCGTACAATTTTTGTAAGGAAACCATCGGGTGTTTAAAATGAAAAAACTACAGCTTTCAACCCTTTTACTGCTCTTCTTTGCAGTTATCATTGCTTCTTGTGGCCGCCAGGAGGGTGGTCAACTGATCGGCGTAACTGATCGCCCCAGTTGGAAGGGTGTCAACCCCTACGGCATGGTGTATGTTCCGTCCGGTACACTTCAGGTCGGTGTTGGCGATGAAGACCTCAGCAGATCTCTTGTTGCCCGTCCCAAGACTATCTCTGTTCAGGGATTTTTTATGGACGACACAGAAATTACCAACAACGAGTATCGCCAGTTTGTGAACTGGGTTCGCGACTCGCTGGCTCACCGCAAACTCGAGCACGTGGTCGAGGAATCTGAAAACGACCAGCAGCCTCCACAGAACATAATTGACTGGGAACAGGAAATTGACTGGGAAGGAGATGCCGAAGGCGACGGTGTTCTGGAAGACATGTACTACCAGGGTAACGAGCGCTTTGCAGGCCGCAAAGAACTCGATGTAACCAAACTGGTGTTCGAATTCCAGTGGTACGACTGGCAGCGTGCGGCACATGACCGCACTTCCAACCGTACCACCCACATTCACCGCGAGAAAATCAAAGTGTATCCCGATACGCTTTCATGGGTACGCGATTATGCGTATTCCTATAATGAGCCCATGACTCGCAACTACTTCTGGCACCCTGCATTCGACGATTATCCGGTGGTAGGCGTAAACTGGAAGATGGCCAAGGCATTCTGCTACTGGCGCACCAAGCTTTGGAATACGTACGGTGAAACTGCCGAAATTTCCGAAGACTTCCGTCTGCCAACAGAGCATGAGTGGGAGTACGCTGCGCGCGGCGGTCGTGAAGGAGCCCCTTATCCATGGGGTGCTTATTACACACGCAACGCCAAGGGCTGCCTCCTCGCCAACTTCAAGCCCGGTCGTGGAAACTATCCGGAAGATGGTGGTCTCTACACTGTAAAGGCTGATGGTTACTATCCAAACGACTACGGTTTGTTCTGCATGGCAGGTAACGTGGCCGAGTGGACAGAAACCGCATACTTCGAGAATGCCTACTCTTTCATGCACGATCTGAACCCTGATATCCGCGTTGATGCCAAGGACAGCGACGACAAAACTGCCAAGCGCAAAGTCATCCGTGGCGGATCCTGGAAAGATGTGGCTTTCTTCATGAATACAGGTACCCGTACTTTCGAGTACCAGGACACGACCAAATGCTATGTTGGTTTCCGCTGTGTTCTGACTTTCCTCGGACGTTCCATCAACGATTTCTAAGGAAATTCGCAATGTGCTCTTTTCTGGTAGTGCTTGCTTCGCTATCAGACCGCTTGTGCCGCTGTTTCAGCGTCGCCCCCCCCAAAACCATGACAACGTGAACTGATCTTTCTCTAAAACTGCTTAAAAGAAAAAAACAATGAGTTTCGTCAAAAGCAAGGGCTTTAAGTACTTCAAGAATCTGATGATTGGCGTAGGTGCCGCTTTCGTTCTTGCAGGTGCACTTTTCAAACTGGAATCATGGGAAGGCGCTTCCGAGATGCTTATCCTCGGTATGGGTATCGAGATTTTTATCTTCCTCATGCTGGGCGTCCTCGGCCCGGACGCCGACTACTACTGGGATAAACTCTACCCGGGGCTTGCTGACTACGGTTCCCGCATACAGCCGCTCACAGCCGGCCCGCAAAACAATATTGATATGGGTACTCCTCTCCATGGAGACGTTATCGAGCGTCAGCTCGGTGGAATGCTCACAGAACTGCAGTCTATGTCGAAGAGCCTCGGAGCGCTGAGGGCACTGCAGGAGGTTGACTTCTCCGGTACACAGGAGCAGGTTAAAACCATGAGCAACTTCTACACCAAACTGAACGAAGCAATGGCAGATATGGCCAAATCTTCCGACGATGTGAAGGCTTACAAAGACCAGATGGCTTCCCTCAACCAAAACCTCGGTTCCCTGAACACAGTTTACGGCAATATGCTCGCCGCTATGTCCAACATTGGCCGCCAGTAATTTCCCAGGCAGATTTCAAGTTCCGATTTTCTCACTATTAAAAACGTAAGAACTCATGTCCATACCAAAGGAGCCGCGACAACTCATGATTAACCTCATGTATCTTGTGTTGACCGCGCTGCTGGCATTGAACGTGTCTGCTGAGGTGATGAATGCTTTCTTCTCTCTCGATAAAGGGATGAAAGATACGGGTGCCATTGTTGACCGCTCCAACGAAGCGGTAATGAAGAGCATCGTCAAGGAAGTAGAGGCGTATGATTCCGAAGTAAACAAGAAGTACCGCTCCAATGCGGAGAAAGCCAAAGAAGTGGCTGACAATTTTATCGCTTATGTCGAAGGAGTGCGTAAAACGCTTTTCGAAAAAGCAGGTGGCCCAAATCTTAAAGTGGAAGGCCAGCCCAAAGATATCCGTAATAAAGACCTGACCACCAAGATGTTCATCAATGATGGTCTGGGCAAGGAAATCGAAGAAAAAGTGAACGAAACGCGTAAAACACTGCTCGAACTCGCCGACGGCGACTCTACAGTAGCGCGCTCTCTCCCACTTAATATCGAAGAGCTTCCCCGCGGAGTAGCTGCCAAAAACTGGCCGGAGTACAAGTTCAAACAAATGCCCGTTGCTGCTGTATTCCCGATTCTGGGTAAACTGCAGAGCGATGCCAAGAACTCATACTCTGCCGTGCTCAGCTACATCTCCAACAAGGTCGGTGGCGAAGATATCAAGTTCGACAAATTCACTCCGGCTCTCTCTGCAGAGAAAAGCTACGTGATTTCAGGCGACAGATACGCCGCAGATGTGTTCCTCAGCGCGTACAGCAGTACAGCTGATAACATCAGCATCAATGTAAATGGAAGCAACCTGCAGCTCAAAGACGGTATCGGCCGCTTTGAAACCGGTACCAGCGGTGTAGGCGAACGCAAACTGAATGTAAGCATCAACGTGAAGAACCCGCTCACAGGTAAAACTGACAACTATCAGAAAGAATTCAAGTACGAGGTTGGTCAGCGCTCTGTAGCAGTTTCTCTCGACAAGATGAACGTGTTCTACATCGGTGTTCCAAACCCGATCAGCGTTTCTGCTGCCGGTGTTTCCTCCAACGAAGTAAAAGTATCCGGTTCAGGTGGCGGTATCAGCCTTCAGGATAATGGCGGTGGTAAATACACTGTCAACGTTACTACTCCTGGCGATGCTTCGCTCACTGTTTCCGGTGGAGGTGCTTCACAAACTTTCCAGTATCGCGTCAAGCGTATTCCTGACCCGAACCCGCGTCTCGGTGGTAACCCCAAGAACAAGGGTGGTGTTATGCCGAATGGTGAATTCAAGGCTCAAGGAGGTATCGCAGCACTGCTGGAAAACTTCGACTTCGATGCAAAATGCGATGTTGTTGGTTTTGAGGTTACGTACCTGCCCAAGCGCCAGGATCCTATCACCGCACAGAACGTAGGTGCACGCTGGAACCCTCAGGTGGCTGAATACATCAATAAAGCCAAGCCCGGCGACTCCTACTTCTTCGATGATGTAAAATGCAAGTGCCCGGGTGATGCCGCTGCCCGTAACATCGGTGGTCTGGCATATAAAATCAGGTAATTTTTTCACAACATTAACCCAAAACTGCACGAGCCATGCAAACATTAGTAAAATGGATGTGCCTCTCTCTCTTCCTCTTTATCGGAACTACTGCTTTCGCGCAGGATCCGGAAGAAATTGAGTCTGAAGAGGTAACAGCTACTGAAGAACCGGAAGGTGGCGCAATTGACGATGTAGTCAAGAAGGAAATCATGGGTGAACGCAGGGTACTGCCTTATCAGCCTGTCCGCGAAAGCGATGTTTTCTGGGAAAAACGCATCTGGCGCGTTATTGACGTTCGTGAGAAAATGAACCTGCCGTTCGCTTATCCCGAACAGCCTTTCTTCAAGATTCTCTCTGACGCAGCAACGAAAGGCGACTTGCCTGTTTACAGCGTTGACGAAGATGGTGCAAAGTTCAAGAAGCGCCTGAGCACGGAAGATGTACTCTCCATGCTCTCCAAGTCTGATACAGTTATCACTTTCGATCCTGAAACCTACGAGGAGAAAATCACGATCGTTAATAACGATATCAACTGGGAAGACGTCAAGCGCTTCCGTATCAAGGAGGTATGGTTCTTCGACAAGGAAACTTCAACTATGCAGGTTCGTGTCCTCGGTATCGCTCCGATGATTGACGTGCGCGATAACGAAGGTAACTTCCGTTTCGAGAAGCCCATGTTCTGGGTATATTATCCGCACGCCCGCGAACTCTTCGCACGCCACCGCGTATATACCATGGGAGGCAATATGAATGCCACTATCTCCTGGGACGACTACTTTGAAATGCGTTACTTCGCAAGTTACGTTTACAAAGAGTCGAACGTGTACGACCGCAAACTGGAAGATTATATTCCACCAAGTGTTGATCTTCAGATGGAATCAGAGCGTATTAAAGCCGAGATTTTCAACTGGGAACACGATCTCTGGCAGTATTAATTTCCTGCCTGTATCTGTCAACTCTTGTCCCGGATCTTCATACTCTGAAGATCCGGGATTTTTTGTTTATACTGGATTGCGCGCTTTATTACTTTGTAAATATATTGTATATATGGATTTCATTGAAATTCAGTTGTTTTGATTAATGGTTCCATTATATTTGCATGGGTGTTTCCACAACAACTGGCACTGACCAACTCCTGTTCATCTTTCAAAACGAAAAACATCTGTATGAACGCATTTCTTTCACTCGGCCGCTACTTTTTTGTAATTCCTTTCGCCGTATTCGGACTGTTTCACCTGATGAAAGCAGATGCTATGGCCGGGATGGTACCATCCTATATGCCTGCGGGTGTTATCTGGGTATATCTTTCCGGCCTCGGACTGATAGCTGCAGCGGTATCTATTCTGCTGGGTAAATACGATAAACTCGCTGCTACACTGCTGAGCGTGCTGCTGCTGCTTTTTGCTGTTATGATTTATCTCCCCGGTGCCATGTCGGGTGGCGAAAATGCCCAGTCAAGTCTCGGGTATCTGCTGCGCGATCTCAGTCATGCCGGAGCAGCCATGCTTTATGCTGCAAATCTGGCTAAAGACCGCTCGGTCATTGGCTGATTCTCTTAGAGCTTGTTCAGGAATCTCTGCCGTTTTTGACTCGGCGAGAGATTCCTGAACAAGCTCTTAGCAAGTACTTGATACGCTGTACGGGTAAAAATGGTTTTGTTTGACCCGGACAGCGTATCAGGTCATACGCTCAGAAGGCGTCCTGTGCCTCAAACGTCATTTGTTTGCCGTTTACCGGATGTGTAAATTGCAGGCGATCGGCGTGCAGATGAAGTCTTGTCCCCTCTGTACCATACAACTCGTCACCTGTTATTGGTGTGTCAAGCCCGTCAGGATGAGCAGCATGTACCCTCAGCTGATGGGTGCGCCCTGTTACAGGGAAAAAATGTATCCTTGTTTTCCCGTCCTCGTACCCGCTCACGTGCCAGTGCGTTCGCGCGGCTTTCCCGTGCTCGTAGCAGACCATTTGTCTCGGACGGTCGTCGAGGTCCACACGAAGCGGCAGATCAATGGTGCCTTCCTGCGCTTTGATTATCCCGTCGAGCAGGGCAGTATATCTCTTTTTCACATCCCTTGTCAGAAACTGCTGCTGAAGTATTTTGTGCGCCTCTGCGTGAAGTGCGATTAACATCAGCCCTGAAGTGGACATATCGAGCCGGTGAACAATGACTGATCCTGTTGCCTGCGGATATTTTACTTTGATTCTGGTATAAACTGAATCAGTTTCTTCTTTTCCCGGCACAGAAAGTAGTCCGGAAGGTTTTTCCACTACCAATATATGCTCATCTTCATACAGAATGGCGAGGTCATGAGCCGTTTCGGTACGGTTTTCTGCCCGTTCTATGTTCATGCCTTCCAGCATGTGACTCAGTATGGGCAGGCACTTTCCCCGGCACGCGGGATAAAAGTGGCCATGCCGCCTGATTTCTCCCACGGGTGAAGCTCCCCACCAGAATTCTGCCATTGCGACGGGTTTCAGTCTGCGGCTGAATGCGTATTGGAGTAACTTCGGTGCAGCACATTCGCCCGCACCAGCGGGCGGCTGCACTCCTGTGTGTGCAAATATTTCTCCCAGGCTTTTTCGCTCTCCCCGCGCATTCAGAAATGAATAGTGATCGAATATCTGCTGCTGCAGAGCTGCTGATCCGCGCCTTCTCTCTTCTTTCAGTTCGTGAAGGCGTGTGTTGTATTGCTCCAGCTTACTGCGAATCTCTTCAATTCTGATTTTCCAGTATCGCTTGAGATCCTTCATCTCAAAATGGTCACGGGCGCTTTCTTTTCGCAATTGTTCCATTCCTGCCTCGTCGGCATACTCCCGTCTGGTATCCCGGTCAGTTTTTGCTACCCGGTGCATTTCTTTTAGTTGTCCGATACTGATATCTGCCTCTGATATTGTTTCCTGCAGTTTTTGTTGCAGCAGAAGAAATATTTCGCTGTTTTCAAGCAGTTCCGTTTCCCGGTTTATCCCGTTCAGTATGGCCTCACCCCTGCGAAAGAAGCCCACTTCTTCCAGTATATCAAAAACAGGAGGGACAAATCCCGGGTGATGATTACTGCCAGCCATTTTTCCGGAAAATGCTGCGAGATATCCGGTCTCGCCGGTGTCGTGTGTTTGTACGACCAGTACTCCGAACATTTTACCGCAAATATCCCGTTCCGACTCATTCCCTGATCCGAAGTTATGCACTTTCTCCAGTGCTTTCAGTCTGGCCTCCAGTTCCCGTATGGCTCTCAGACACAACGTATGTGGCTGATAACTGAAAGGATCGTTGAAGCGCAGCGGTATTTCTTCGGGTGAAACCGGACTGCCAAAGGGGATAAAACAAGCTGGTGGATTTTCGACGCAGGTCATAATTGTATTTGGTGCACAGGGAAAGGGTTCGGTACTACTCTCCTTTTCTCGATCTGGCTCTTTCTTTGACAGCCCTGATATCTGACAGCGCCGGCTTCAGATTGCGTTTTTCAGATACGACTGTTTCTGCCTGTTGAATAGCTTCAGGGCTTCCGGCCACCTCCAGTGCCGGCATGGACTTTCGCACCTCGGCTGGTGTACTCGCCTCCGATATTTGTTTCACAATAGCTTGATCAATAGATGTTTGTGCCCGTTTCAAGGTATCTTTCGGGATATCTTCCAGTACGATCGCCAGTTTGTCTCCGGCAGGATAGTCGCGCAGGTAAGCACTTATTTTGGCTGAACTGGGCTTCAGACGCAAGCTGAGCAGATAAGCATCTTCAAGTCCCTGAACAAGACTGTCGGAGGTGTTTTTTTGCCTCGCTAAGGAATCTCTGAGTTCAGGCAGGCGCTCGCTTTCCGGAAAATCCTTTACGAAACTGATAAACCCGCTGGCTGCAGGGGCCTGAGCAAGGGAGATCAGCCTCCTTGACTCAATCTGCGTGATGCGGTCAACAACCTGCGCTTTGAACCGGCCATTTCCGGCAAATTCTGCCTCATACAGCCGCCAGTCCGACAAATTATCAGTTTTTACAGCTTTGTAAAAAAGGGCTTTTTCCACATTTGAAGCTGCGTCGGGCACCTTGCGATATTTGCCGGCGTAAGCAGTATATCCCTCGGCTTCATCGCGTATGCTGGCTATCCACCAGTCTCGCGTGTATTCGGGAGTCAGCGCCCATACGGCCGTGCTGCCTGTGAGGAGCAGTGCCATCACGATGGCAGCGGCTCGCCCGCGTATGGACTTGCGCGCGGGAATAACAATGACCGGGGGTGGGGGCGCATATTCGCTTTCCATCTCCAGTGAAGCAGCTTCAAAATGATCAGTATCACGCTGGTTATCTTGCCCCAGCTTCAATACTGGTCCCGAACGCCTTATTTCATCGGCTTCATCTTCAGGCTGAGTACCTTCATTACTCACCGTGACCATTTCCAGCACGGAAACTTCTTTGGGGACATATCTGCCCAGATCCGGCAAGAATTCCATCATGGATACCTTTACCAGTAACTGATGCTGACCGGTAATTGCGGGTGTCACGCTGAAAATCCACTGTGTATATCCCTTTTCGCGCACCAGTTGCTCTGCAGCGCTGAGTGATCTGACGGTGAAGATTCCTCCGGCAGGATCCATCAGTTCTGCCGTCATCATCCCGGAAACTTCCACTTGCTCTCTTACCGTTACGTTCTTGTCCAGAACAATGTCCCGGAATATTGCATCATCTTCCATTGCCACCCTGATGGTGCAGATAACAGGTTTCAGAAGAGGCATCTGACGGGGAATTCTATACAGTACACTTCCGTATTTGGTATTGCCCGGTCCACCAGTGTCTTCAGCCTGTTCCACGAAATCTGCCTCTCCGAGTGCTGAAATGAAATCCATACAATTTGCCCTGATGGTATCCAGCCTTTGCTGAAAATCATCTGAATCAATCGTGTTTCTGAAGTACGCTTTATTGGCATCCTTCAACTGGCCTTGCATAACAATGATTGTATTGTATTTCTCCCGGTTCTCGGGTAGCAGGTCCCTGAGTGCCTGCAGTGCTGCCGGGAGATCTCCAATCAGAAGATCCTTCAGCTCATTTATTAGTTCCGGAAGCGGCCTGGACAAGGGCATGGCAGTGTTAGTTCAAGATATTGACGCTTTTTGCATCAATATGGTATCTTTAGCGCGAAATTAATTCAAACATGCGTTTTCTTATATTCTTTTTGCTCTTTTTACTGCAGTCGCAGTTTGCTTTTGCACAGGAACACCAGGCTTACACACCAGATCCTGATCCGGAAATCCGGCAGCGGCTGGAAGATTGGCAGGACCTCAAGTTTGGTTTGCTGATGCACTGGGGTGCATACAGTCAGTGGGGAATAGTTGAAAGCTGGAGTATTTGTCCGGAAGATCTCGGCTGGGCTACCGGAGCCAGAAAACCCGGCGTGTCCGATAACTACAACGATTATGTCAGGGTATATGAAAATCTGAAGACTACCTTCAATCCGACAAAATTCAATCCCGAAAGGTGGGCCGCCGCGGCCCGGGAGGCTGGTATGAAGTATGTGGTTTTCACAACCAAACACCACGATGGCTTTTGTATGTTCGATTCCGATCAGACGGACTATAAAATAACAGATCCGGGATGCCCCTTTTCCTCCAGTCCGCGCAGTAACGTGGCAAAGGAGGTTTTCAATGCTTTCAGGAAGGGGGGGTTATGGACAGGAGCTTATTTTTCCAAGCCTGACTGGCACTGTGATGCCTACTGGTGGAAGAAGTTCCCTGCCTCCGACAGAAACTGTAACTATTCCATTGCCAAATACCCCGAACAGTGGGAAAAGTATGTACAATATACCCACAATCAGATAGATGAACTGATGACTGATTATGGTAAAATGGATATACTCTGGCTCGATGGTGGCTGGGTACGTACCAAAACGCAGTCTGAAATAGTGGCTGAACTCACCGAAGTGTACGAGGGAAGTCGCTGGGCCCGCAATCCGCAGAGTCAGGATATCAGAATGGGAGAAATTGTCCGGAAGGCCCGGGTTAAACAGCCCGGTCTGATTGTCGTGGACAGAGCTGTGCCAGGGCAGTACCAGAATTATCTCACTCCGGAACAGCATATCCCCGATGAGGGCCTGCCTTACCCGTGGGAAACCTGTATGACCATGGCCGGAAGCTGGAGCTATGTACCAAACGACAAATACAAGCCCACAGATGAACTGATTGAAAAGCTGGTGGATATTGTGAGCAAGGGAGGTAATTTCCTGTTGAATGTAGGTCCGGGCCCCGACGGCGAGTTTGATCCGGTGGCATACGACCGTCTTCGCGAAATCGGGGAGTGGATGAAAGTAAACGGCGAGGCCGTTTATGGTACCAGAATGGCTGAAACATTCAGCGAGGGCGATCATATCCGCTTTACCCGCTCCAAAGACGGACGCAGGTTCATTTATCTGTTTCAGCCCCCCGGAGAAAAGGTGATTATTTCCAAAATGCCTTTTGAAAAGGGAGCAAAACTGAAAATGTTTGGTTCGGATGCCCGTATTGCCTGGAAACGGACAGTCGATACGGTTGAGGTCAGTATTCCTGCCGCCGCCGTATCTGCCGGCAAGTATGTCTGGGTGCTGGAGTACTCGGGTGGGAGGTAGGATGGGAAATCTCGTGTCAAACCTGAAAAATGAAAAAATTATATGTATTTTTGCATGTCAAGTTTAAAAATTAATATGTAAAATTTGAATTTAAATGCATGGGATGATTCGACGCCACTTGCAGGACACCCTGGAGCACTGGCTCTTCAGGGGCAAGGTTATCGTGTTGTATGGGGCCAGACAAGTAGGAAAGACGACCTTGTCCAGGGCATTACTGGAGCCTTTCGGCAGTTCGGGACTCTATCTGAACTGCGAGATTGAGTCGGTTCGTTCAGCACTCTCTGTACGGGAGCCTATGACATTGAAACGATATTTCGGTAATCCGCGGATCATTGTACTTGATGAGGCACAGCGAATACCGGGAGTTGGAGAAATACTCAAATTGCTGATAGACACATATTCTGATTTGCAAATTATTGCTACCGGCTCTTCCAGTTTTGAATTGGCAAATCGTTCGGCAGAACCACTGACCGGCCGCGCATTGACGTTTGAGCTGTATCCACTTTCTTATGCAGAACTGGGTCAGGCTGTACCCGCCATAGAAAGACGTGGTCATCTTGATTACTGGCTTCGTTATGGAACTTATCCCGGAGTGGCTTTCGCTGGTGAAGCTGATGCTCGCTTGCTTTTGGATAGCCTGAGTAGTCAGTACTTGTACAAAGACGTGCTTGAATTTGAAAGTCTGAAAAAACCCGATTTGCTTGTTGGGTTACTCAGGTTACTCGCCTTGCAAATTGGCCAACTGGTTTCCTATCATGAACTGGCCAATTCACTAAAAATCAGTTCGGCTACCGTAGAACGCTATATTGACCTGCTGGAGAAGGCATTTGTGGTGTTCAGACTTACCCCGTTCAGCCGGAATCTGAGAAACGAGATAGGCAAAAAGAACAAGATTTTTTTTTACGACACAGGTGTTAGAAACAGCATTATTCAGCAGTATCAGCCAGTGGAAATCAGGTCAGACAAGGGCGGCCTGTGGGAAAATTTTCTTGTTGTGGAACGTATGAAACTGCTGCAGGCCAGAGGACTAAGACCGAACCGATATTTTTGGCGTACGATGCAACAGGCAGAAATTGACTATCTGGAAGAACGCGATGGCCTGTTATCGGCATACGAATTCAAATGGCAGCCAAGGCGAGCAAATTTACCTGTAGCCTTCTCGAGAGCATACCCGGAAAGCACTTTTGAAGTTGTTACTCCGGAAAATTTTGAGGATTTTATTCTATAAATCCCCCTCTGTTCATCTCTGTTTATCTTGTTCAACTCATGGAAAGAAGAAAATTTATCAGAAATTCTGCGATAACCGGTATCGGACTGTCGCTCACCGGTTTTATTTCCTGCATAAATCTGGATAAGCCAGGCCGTTTTGAGGTTGAAGAAATGTCGGTAGATCAGCTTCAGCAGGCCATGAACGAGGGCAGGATTTCTTCAGTGGAACTTGTAAAGGCATATCTCGCCCGGATTAAAGAAATAGATGAATCCGGACCATCGCTCAATTCGGTCATTGAACTGAATCCGGATGTACTGGCTATCGCCGCTGCACTTGACAAGGAACGCATTGCAGGTAAAAGCAGGGGTGCATTGCACGGTATCCCTGTGTTGTTGAAGGACAATATTGATACTGCCGACAAAATGCAGACCACGGCAGGTGCACTTGCCATGGAGGGCAACATTGCCCCTGCCGATGCAAATATTGTTGCGCGGCTCAGAGAGGCAGGGGCTGTTATTCTCGGTAAAACCAATCTCAGTGAATGGGCCAATTTCCGTTCAACCCGTTCTGCCAGTGGCTGGAGCAGCAGGGGCGGACAAACCAGAAACCCGTATGTGACTGACAGGTCCCCCTGCGGCTCCAGTTCCGGTTCGGCAGTGGCGGTGGCCGCGAGTCTGTGCGCCATTGCTGTAGGTACGGAAACCGACGGTTCCATCGCATGCCCGGCATCGGTGAATGGTATTGTGGGTATCAAGCCTACTGTCGGACTGGTGAGCCGTACGGGGATTATTCCTATTTCAAAGACACAGGATACGGCCGGCCCGTTCGGACGAACTGTCAGGGATGCGGTACTTTTATTGCAGGTGCTCGCGGGGGCTGATGCCTCCGATGAAGCAACCACTGCTGCTGCAGGGCATATTCAATCCGATTACACCCGTTTTCTCGACGAAAACGCGTTGGCAGGCAAGAGGATTGGAATTGAAAAATCGTACCTTAAAAACCATGAGGCTGTTGACAAGCTGCTGAACGAGGCACTGCAGACGCTCAGAAACAGAGGGGCTGAAATAGTGGAAGTTGAGTATCTGTCCGAACTTCAGAAGCACGGCGATGCTGAATTTGATGTACTCAAGTACGAATTCAAGGATGGACTCAACAAGTACCTGAGTACTGCCAATGCCCGGGTCAAAAGTCTGCAGGAAGTAATTGACTTCAATAACGCGCACGAAAAGTCGGCGATGCCTTACTTCAGGCAGGAAATACTGGAGAGTAGTCAGGCGCTGGGTGCTCTTTCCGATCCCGCCTATCTGGAGGCACTGGAAAAATCGCACAGACATACCCAAAACGTACTCAATGCGCTGATGTCTGATAACAAACTTGATGCCATCTGCGGTCCGGCGAATGGTATTCCCTGGTGCATTGACCCCCTGAACGGCGATCAGTGGACGGGTTACGGCGCCTATTCTCCTGCAGCAGTGGCCGGCTATCCTTCTGTCACAGTGCCGATGGGTCAGATTGACGGATTGCCGGTCGGGTTGGCTTTTTTTGCCGGCGCCTGGGAGGAGGGAAAACTCATCGGTCTCGCGTACGCATACGAGCAGGCAAGCGGCAAGCGGCAAAAACCGGCCTTCAGGGAGCGGGCCGGCTACTGATTTCTGAAGCGGGGGCTGATGAACTCCCATTCCCTGATATGGGCACTCCGGTGCTCTTTTTGCTGAATATCGCTGAATTGTTTCGTCAGCTCAGGATGTTCTGCGGCCACGTTGTGGCTCTCGGATGGGTCAGTTTGCAGGTTATAGAGCTCCCATGACACATCGGGTTTCTTCCTGACGTTCGTTCTTACACCTTTCCAGTTGCCCATTCTGACGGCGACCTGGCCTCCTTTTTCAGGATATTCAAAGTACAGATACTGGTGCAGATGTTGCTTGTCCGGCTCTCCGTATAACTCCGGCAGGAACGAAATGCCGTCTGTTTCGGGCACTTCCGATTTGGTGATGTCTGCAAGCGTAGCCATCAGGTCATACTGAGTACATATATGGGTGCTACGGGAACCTGCCCTGATTTTTCCCGGCCACCTAACAATGAGTGGTATTCGAATACCACCCTCGTACAGATCCATCTTGTTGCCACGAAGAATCCCCTGACTGTTAAAAAATCGGGTGTCGGCTCCACCGTTGAAAGTTGCACCATTGTCGCTGGAAAACATGACAAGTGTATTCCGGCGCAGTCTTTCTTCATCCAGTGTTTTTAGTATTTGTCCTGCCTGATCATCAAGACAGGTAATCATACCGGCGTAAGTAGATCTGGGATACAGCGTGGAGGCGTAGCCCAGGGCTCCGAAGTACGGACTTTCTTCATATTTTTCCTGATACAAACGGACATACTCTGCTGGTACCTGAAGCGACAGATGTGGCAGGGTGTAGGGCAGATACAGGAAAAAAGGCTTTTTTCGGTTTTTTCTAATGAATTCTACTGCCTTTTCAGTTATCTTCTGAGGTGCATAAGTTCGGCCAGTGAAATATTCAAAGTCGTCGGTTGTAGCTGTTGCCGGATCAAGCGGTTTGTGTACATAAATTTCAGGATTTTCGAGGGTATCTTGCTGATCATTTTCCCACAGGTGAGTGGGGTAGTGGTTATGAGCCTGCTTCTGGTCGAGGTAGCCATAGTAATAGTCAAATCCGTGTTTCAGCGGACTGCCGGAGTTGTGTGGCATTCCGAGCCCCCACTTCCCGCAGAGGGCAGTAGTGTAGCCCCTTGTTTTAAGCATGGAGGGCAGCGTGAAGATGCCTTCGGGAAGGGGCATTTGTCCGCCCTCCAGGCTGTCTGCAAATTCACCCAGCTCATAATTGCCTCTGATGTAGGAGTGGCCCGCATGTTGGCCGGTCATGAGCATACAGCGTGCAGGTGCGCACACGGGAGCACCTGTGTAGTGTTGTGTGAACAGCATGCCTTCAGATGCCAGCTGATCCAGGTGAGGCGTTTTGATTTTCTCCTGTCCGTAGCAACCCAGCTCTCCGTAGCCGAGATCATCGGCATAAATATAAATAATATTTGGCCTGTTTGGGTGTAGTGATACACAGCTCTGGAGAGCGAACAAAGCGATCAAAAACGCTGATATCCTGCTTATTTTGCTCATACGGGGCTGTTTTTTGCGGGTGAAAGTAATCTGATAAATTGAATACAGTCAGGCCAAATTGTCAAACTGAGGTTAAATGGAAATTTTATCCAACCAATCAGCGTAAAAACCGTTTATTTTGCGCAGATTAGGCGAAGAATGTCCGGGTAACATCCGGATTCAATGGTCTGTTTAAAGTAGCACTACTGACATGCAAAAAGACAATTATTCCCTGCTTATTGAGAAGCTTGATGCTTTCATCCGCAAGTATTATATCAATCAGCTGGTTCGTGGCTCACTTTATACTGTGGGCCTGGTACTCGGATTGTTCATTCTGCTGAATGTGGCGGAGTACTACCTGTATTTTGGTACCACCACCCGTACTGTGCTGTTTTGGGGGTTCGTTGGTACGAGTATGCTGGCTACCTGGAAGTGGGTTGCGCTGCCTCTGATGCACTATTTCAATCTGGGACAGGTCATCAACCACGAGCAGGCTGCCTTGATTATTGGTGAGCACTTTACCAATGTGAAAGACAAGTTGCTGAACATTCTTCAGCTTAAACAGCAAAGCAGCAATGCCATATATGCCGAACTCATTAATGCGAGTATCAATCAGAAAACGGAAGAAATCAGGCTTGTCCCTTTTCAGTCGGCTATTGACCTGAATAAAAACCGGAAGTATCTCAGGTATGCTCTTCCTCCGCTGTTGTTACTTCTCTTCCTCATGCTGGGCGCACCGAATATCATCAGGGAGGGTGCCACACGCCTGTGGAACAGCAGGACTGCTTATGAAAAACCGGCACCGTTTCGTTTTATTGTCCAGACCGACAGTCTGCAGGCCGTGCAGTTCTCCGATTATGATCTCAGGATAAAGGTGGAGGGCAACGCACTTCCCAACGAGGTATTCATCAATCTGGGTAACGTACAGTATCGCCTGAACAAGGACGCCGCCGACCAGTTTTCATACAAGTTTGTCAATATTCAGAAAGATACCCGGTTCAATCTGTTCGCGGGGGGCGTAGAAAGTCGTGAATATCAGCTCAATGTGCTTCGGAAACCCAACATACTGTCTTTCGCTACCAAACTCAGCTACCCGGCCTATATCGGGCGTCAGTCGGAGGAGTTGTCCAATATCGGCGATCTGGTGGTGCCGGCAGGTACCAGTATAGCATGGTCATTCAACGCGCAGAGTACCGATAATCTGGTCATGAAGTTCGGAAATGAAGCGCCTGCTGACGCGAAAAGAGCGGATGATGAACTGTTTCAGTACAGCAAGCGCGCACTGAAGGATGAGCTTTACAAAGTTTTCCTGAGTAACAGTTTCCTCAAAGGGGCTGACTCGGTAGCATATACCATCACCGTTATCCCTGATCTGCACCCGCAGATAACCGTGGAAGAATTCAAGGACAGTGCCAACATGAAGCTGTCTTTTTTTGCCGGTGAGGTATCCGATGACTACGGCCTGCAGCAACTGACCTTCAATTATCAGATTAAAAAAGCAAAGGGAGGACAACTCCCGATGAATACGGTAAAGCTGGACAAACCCGTCGGAAAACAGGCGCAGTACAACCATAGCTGGGATATCCGCGATATACAACTGGAGCCCGGAGATGAAGTCCAGTATTATTTTGAGGTGTTTGACAATGATGCCGTGAGTGGCTCAAAAAGTGCCCGTACCGGACTTATGCAGTACAAGGTGCCCACACTGGACCAGATGCAGCAGCAGCAGGCAGAAAACAGCGAAGAAATAAGAAAAGACCTCGACAAAGCGCTCAAGGAGAGTATGAAAATTCAGGAGGAGCTCAGAAAACTCCGTGAAAAAGTGCTCCAGAAAAAGGAACTTGACTGGCAGACACGCAAGGAAATGGAGCGACTGATGGAGCGGCAGAAGGCGCTGCAACAGCAAATGGAGGAGGCAAAACAGAACTTCGAACAGAACAAGCAGCAGCAACAGGAGTTCAATCAGCAATCTGAACAAATGCAGCAGAAACAGGAACAGTTCGAGCAAATGTTCAATGAAACAATGTCGGAGGAGATGCAGAAACTCATGGAAGACATTGAAAAGCTGTTGCAGGAGCAGAACAAGGATGAAGCCCTTGAGAAAATGGATGATATGAAATCCAACAACGAGGAACTCTCCAAGGAACTTGAGCGATTGCAGGAACTCTACAAGCAACTGGAGGTAGAGCAGATGCTCGATCAGCAGATTGAAAAACTGGATGAACTGGCAAAAGAGCAGGAGGAACTCGCTGATAAAACAGAAAATGAGGAAAAATCGCAGGAAGAGCTTGCCAAAGAACAGCAAAGCCTGAACGAAAAAATGGAGGAGCTCACTAAAAAAATGGATGAGTTGCTCGAAAAGAATGAAGATTTGAAGCGTCCTCAGAAGATTGACGACAACAAACAGGAGATGAACGATGCGAAGCAGGATATGAAGGACGCCAAGCAGGATCTGGGTGAAAAGAAAAACAACAAGAGTGCCAGCAAGAAGCAGAAGTCGGCCGCCAATAAAATGAAAAATATGGCGAACAAGATGAAGCAGGACAAGGAGTCTGGAGCCGCTGCAGAAATGGAGGAGGACCTGAAGGCAATCAGACAACTGCTTGAAAATCTCGTCGGTTTGTCCTTCGCCCAGGAGCAGAATATGAAAGAAATTGGCGCTGCGACCATCAATACACCCTACTATGTGTCGTTGATGCAACAGCAGTACAAAATCAAGGATGATTTCCGCATCGTGGAAGACAGTCTCCAGGCGCTGGCGAACCGTCAGTTCCAGATTTCCGGTGTTATTAGTGAGAAAGTGACTGAAATCAAGGGCTTTTTCAAGGATGGCCTCGAAGAACTGGAGGAGCGCCGCACCAATACGGCAAATATACACCAGCAGGGTGCCATGAAGAGTATGAATGATCTTGCGTTGCTTCTCTCCGATGCCATGCAGAACATGCAGGAGCAGATGGCATCCGGCATGCCCGGTAATCAGAGCTGTCAGAAGCCCGGAAAAGGCAAGGGTCAGGGAAAAGGCAAGAACAAGGGCGACAGCGAGCCAGGTGACAAGATGAGCAAGGGTCAGGAGGATCTGAACAAAATCATGAAGGATCTCAAGGAGCGGCTGGAAAAACAGGGTAAAAGTGGCGGTGGCGGCGGTCAGCAGCCCTCCAACAGCAAGGACTTTGCTCAACTTGCCGCCAAACAGGCTGCCCTTCGAAATGCGCTCCGCCAGAAACAGAAAGAGCTTCAGGAACAGGGCAAGGGCGACAAGGCACTGGATGATATCATGGGTGAGATGGACAAGATCGAGAAAGAGCTTGTCAACAAGCGCCTCACAGAAGAAATGATGCGCCGGCAGGAGCAGATACTTACCCGCCTGCTTGACCATGAGAAGGCAGAGCGCGAGCGCGAACAGGACGAACAGCGTCAGGCGGAAGCCGCCAGACAGGTACAGCCCAAAATGCCGCCCGCCCTGGAGGAGTATCTCAAAAAGCGCCGCGCTGAAATAGAGCAGTTCCGGACTGTTTCTCCCGCATTAAAACCCTATTACAAACAACTCGTCGAAGAGTATCTCAAGGGCGAGTAAGTAATTTCAGGGTTATGTCAAACAGGAAAATAGTGGTCTCCGGTTGCTTCGATTTGCTCCACAGCGGGCACGTGGCATTTCTTCAGGAGGCATCCCGACTGGGCGATTTGTATGTGTGTATTGGCTCAGATGATACAGTGAACGGCCTGAAGGGGCGTCGTCCGGTCAACTCGCAACAGGAGCGAAAATTCATGCTGGAGGCACTGAAATGCGTACATGAAGTCAGGATAAGTCGCGGATCAGGTATTATGGATTTTCTTCCCGAACTCGAGGATATACGTCCGGGTGTATTTTTTGTGAATGAAGACGGGCACACACCTGCCAAGGAGGCACTTTGTGCGGAGAAAGGTATAGAATACACGGTTTCACGCCGTATTCCTGCGGGTGAGTTGCCAGTGAGGAGTACAACGGCGCTCCGGGAGGTATGCACCGTTCCATACCGGATAGATCTGGCGGGCGGCTGGCTGGATCAGCCCTGGGTATCGGCTTGTTACCCCGGGCCTGTACTTACAGTCAGTATCGAACCTACACAGGCTTTCAATTTCAGGAGCGGGATGGCCACCAGTACCAGGAACAAGGCTATGGAATTGTGGAAAACGGCGCTCCCCCCCGGTGATCCGGAGCAGATTGCACGCCTGTTGTTTGCTTACGACAATCCGCCCGGCACCAAAGAGGTTGCCGGCTCTCAGGATTCGATCGGTATTGTGATGCCGGGACTCAACAAGTCTAATTACGCGGGTAATTACTGGCCTGCCTCTATAGAAAGCGTACACGATGAAGATGTGCTGGCGTGGCTGGAGGACAGGTTGTATCTGGTTACGCTCGGACCCAGAACCAGCGATTATGATGTGCTTTCCGACACAAAAATTGATGCTTCGGGTGCGCGGGCGCTTGCGGAGGCCGCAGAGGGCTGCTGGAAGGCTGTTCTGGAAAAAGATGCAGTTGCATTCGGGCATCAGCTCCGGCTTTCATTTGAAGCACAGATTGCCATGTTCCCTCATATGGTTGACGAGGGGATACTGAATATGATAGAGCAGTACCGCAAGACAGCCCTGGGCTGGAAACTCAGTGGAGCAGGCGGGGGGGGCTATCTTATTCTGGTTTCCGAGGTGCCGATTGAACCTGCCGTACGGGTCAAAATAAGGAGGAAAGAGAGTTGATGATATGCTGCTTCGTCTGGACCTCCTCAAATATCAATCAAAACTCAACGTGTCCGGAACCGGAGACAATGCAAGGGTTTTTGACCCCATCAGAAAGAAACACGTCGCGCTGGCGCCCGAAGAACACCTCAGACAATTGTTCCTGCTCTACCTGCTTGAGGAAAAGAAATATGCTCCCGCCAGAATCCGATCGGAGATAGGAATAGAGGTGAACGGAATGAAAAAAAGATGCGACATCGTTGTGTTTGACGCGCAAATCAATCCCTGGCTACTGGTGGAGTGCAAATCGCCGCATGTGGAACTCACGCAGTCGGTTTTTGAGCAGGCAGCAGTATATAACCTGCGATTGAGAGCGCCATACCTTGCTATTACCAATGGTCTGGCTACATACTGCTGCGCGCTTGATTTTGAGCAGCCCGGGTTCAGGTATCTCGACGGACTGCCGGATATTACTTAGAGCTTGTTCAGGATTCTCTCACCGAGTCAAAAACGGCTCATTTTTCGCCATTTTTCAGTTACGTAGCACCGGCTATGCGCCTTCAAAAACGCAAAAACTGACAAAAAATCAGCCTGTTTTTGCCAACGGCAGAGAATCCTGAACAAGCTCTTA
>Ga0172373_10003381_pt1 | contig 23391 bp, 18 predicted proteins | sample Lak10m_2_FD_114546 | JGI IMG/M metagenome (GOLD analysis project Ga0172373, IMG submission 114546) | Freshwater microbial communities from Kabuno Bay, South-Kivu, Congo - kab_092012_10m | ecosystem: Environmental > Aquatic > Freshwater > Lake | place: Democratic Republic of the Congo...
CATTCGGTATTTTAATATATGATTTTTCATTTGAAATCCATTTCTTTTGTTTTTTATCATAAGTATTATTAATAAAATATAAAGTTGGTTTTGAAATATTTTTATAAATAGTTCTTAATTGTTCATAAACATTATCGATTAATTCTTTTTCATCTTCGCATTCATTAGCAGTTTTATTAGAATAAGAACTTTTTTTATCTGTATAAATTACGGCACAACTTATAACCGTTTTTGATTTAACTTCTTTAAAAGTCATTAATTTAGTCATATTCATTGTAGCTAATCCCCAGTCAGTTTTAATATTAAATTTTTTTATATCATCTTCTAATGTTAATACATAATCCCAGTGAAAAGTTATTGATATATATTCATCATATTCTGTTAATTCTGACATTTTTTTAATTATATCGAAATCTCCAAATGCATTTTTAACATTTTTATTTTGATTATTATTTAAAATATTAATAAGATTTACTGGTGGAATTGCGAAAATAAATTTATCACCTTTTATTTCTGTTTTATCTTTTAATATTATCTTTTCAATCTCTTTTTTCTCATCATCTCCTATTATTTTATCAATACCATTATCTAATAAAAATGTTATTTTATTTTTTTCTAAATATTGTTTCCAATATTTAAATAATCCTTCATCATTTGGTTTTTTTGGTATATATAATGAATATAACATTGCTTGAATCGATGATGAAATAAATTGATTTAAGGAGATACGATTACTACCACCGCCATCAAAACTTCTACAAAATAAATCAATATAAATTTTAGCATTATCAGAGAAATTATTGTTATCCATATATGTTTTCATAGATGTATTCAAACCATGTTTATTGAAAAAAATGACAAATATAAAATCTCTTATTATATATAATATTTCAGTAAAAGTAAATATCTTATCTTCAAATATAATTTTATTAGAAACATCGTTTAAAGAATATCTTTTATTAAAAATATCATAAAAATTAATGTTCATTGATTTAAGGAGACTAATAAAATTAACATAATTATTAATATAAACTCTCGGTCCGTGTTCGCAAAAATAATATTCATCATTATATTTTTTTCTATTAACCTTATGACAACCTCCTATTGTTTTATCTTTATCAATAATAACAATTTTTTGATTAGGATTTATAGATAATGCATAATTAGCTAATGCTAATCCTGAAACACCAGCACCAACTATAACTAAATTATAATTAGTAGTCATTATTATTTGTATATAAAATTAATTATATTTCTTTTTAACGTTTATTTTAATTTTATTTTTATTTTTAGTAAAAACACTTGGATCATATGGTTCTTCATCTTCTTCGTCTTCGTAAAATAATGTATTGTCTTTTCTTTCTTTTTCCAAAGCACATAAACTCCATAATTCGGGTGTACATAACTTAAAATCTGCTTCTTTTGCTTTATACCATTTTACTTGATCTTCTAATTTATTACTTTGTATTTTATTATCAATTACTAAACATTCATAATTATCGGTACAATTATCCATAACAGTACAAAATGTTGAAAAGTCATTAAAAATACCTGCGTAATGATTATATATTTTTTCCCTTTCTTTTATAAGATTATTTTTAAAAATAAATACATAATCAATATTAGCACGTAAAATAGGTGGCAAACCTAAACAATATTGCATAGTTATAAGAAAAAATATTTTATAATGTCTTCCATTCATAAAAATACTTCTAATATTTTTATCAGTTGGCCATGTTTTATCATATAAACAATCATCTAAAATTAAAAAAGCACGACTATCAATGTCAGAACTTCCATATTTTTTTAGTTGTTCTCCTTTTTGTTTATTAATATTAATTTGTCTATCTAAAAATTTTTTTATAATAGTTGGTTCATATTCATCATATATTAACATATTTGGGACAAATTTTTCAAAATAATTATTAGCAGTTTCTGTTGGACTTACAACAATACCAACAGGCAATTCTTTATGATAACTTAAAATATCTTTCATACAATACGATTTGCCAGTATTACGTTTCCCAATAAATACTACTACCGAATCACTTTTAATAACTGATGGATCGAACTTTTTTAACTCTAATTTCATTTATAATAATAGTAATAATAATAATTATTTATATAAATGATGCGTATAAATATTATTATTTAATCATTTATTTATAATAAGAATAAATATGCAATATTATTTAATATCATTTATTGTAACAATTTTTATATTTATTATTATTCAATATTTTGAATATACGAGAATATCTAATGAAAATACAAATGATGATAATGATTATAATTACAATGAACCATATTCATTATTCACAATTAATAATTGTTTATTATTTATGATTATTTATATTGTATCTACTATTATTGCTTATTATGTTTATTCAGCTAATATTGATTTATCATTTTTATTTAATAAAACAACTTCTATTAATAATAATTCTAATGAAAATGATAATAATGATATAGACCCTAAAATACTTTCTAAAATAAATGATAATTTCAGTGTTGGTTTTGAACCATTTAATAGTGATAATGATAGTAGTGATACTGATAGTGAATAAAAAATTGATTTTTGATTGTTATTATTTTTTTATAAATGTCTATTATTGGTTTTATATTTCTTTTCAGTAATTTAAAACTAAATATTAGAGATTCTTCTAATTGTTCTATTGAAGGTCTTAAATATGAATTAAAAGTTTTTAATATAGTTAAACATTGTTATATTAACAATAAATTATTTAATACACAAAATAAAGAAGATTTAGGTGGTTGTAAATATAATAATGATATTGAATGTAATTTTAATAGTTATAATGATATACCTATTGAAATTAAAAAAATAAATACGCCAGATTGGATGCAGTGTTCTTTAAAGTATAATAAAGAAAATAAAAAATGGCTTGGGAGTTCTAAAAATAAAATACCATATAAATCTAAACAATTATTTGAAATGCTAATAAAAGATATGAAATTATTTAATGGCAATATTCCGCCATTTATGATTAAAAATATTACTTATAATAATTGGCGTGAAATTAAAAATAATAATAATAATTTTAATGATATTTATATAAATTGTCCTAATACAACTATTAAAGATTTATATACTAATAAAGGTTGTTATTATATTCAAATATCTAAAAAAGGATTATATCATTTAGGTAATGATATATGTAATTTTAATGTTCCAGAGTTTATATGTAAACAACAATTAAGAATAAGAATAAAAATACATAATAAAAAAAATAAAAAAGGTTATTGTAATTTATCTGTAATTATTTCTTGTAAGCCTGAAAATATTAAAAATTTAGTTTTAAGTTCATTTACATTAGATAATATAAATAAATTACCATTAAATTTGTATTATAATTATACTATTAAATAAAAAAATTGAAATAATTATTAATAAAAATTATTGTCGCAAAGACATAAAATGCTTGATCAATATAACTATCACAAGGATTATCTTTCTGCCTGTGTTATTTATATTTTCAGCGTGATTATGTATTTCCCTATGTTGAACAATTATTACTGTTTGAGTTTCGCAATTGATTATTATATTCGCTGGTTTGTATATAATAATCACGATCGTTCAAAGCAAATTTGTGATGATTGTAGTTGTTTCGTTAATTTCTCATTTACTGACGAATACATTGAATCAATTAAGGATACTTTCGACGTGGACGAAGATGCTTTTCATTATCTTGCCATTCTTCTTCAAACATACAGATTTTCAAACTTATATAAGTTGCGCTCGTCAAATCCAAATGAGACGTGGGATTATAGTAGGCTTGTAATCGCTGTGATGAAGAATGGCAAGTAGTGAAGGGAAAAAAAGAAAAAGTCATATTTTTTGGCTTTTTATATTATTTTTTTAATTAAGTTATCATAAGCATAATCATATGAATAATAAATAACATCATCTTTTAAACTTTTGCCATTTAAATCATCCATTATTTTTGTTTTAATATTATATTCAGGTTTAATAATCATTACAATAATAAACATAATTATTAAATAAAATATGTATAAAATAAACATAAATAATATGTCTTTAAATGTTATTTTAAAATTAGAATAAAAAGATAAAATAGGTAATATTTTAATAATTATTAATACCAATAAATATTTAAAAATATTAGAAATAGTAATTTTTTTATTATAAAATAATAATCCAAGAATTATAATATTTTGAATAAATGTTATAATTAACGCAAATAATGGACTATATGATGTATAAATACCTAATTGATATAAAATATACCAAATAAAAACAATTATAGAAAATGTTAAATCATTTATAATAAATATATTAATATCTTCATGATTTATTTTTTTGCCTCCAAAAGTTATTTCAATCATTTATTATTAATAATCTAATATATTTTTAATAATCTTTGAACCTTTTTTCTTCCTCCTGTTTGTTGAATAATTTCAAAACTATAAGGTATTTTTAAATCAATAAACATTTGATTATATTTTTCAATCATATCAGGTGTTATATATATTAATTGAATTATTTTAATTTCATCATATTCTTCATCTTCATCTTGATATATATCAAGACCAATTATTAATTTACCTAATTTAATTGTTGTTGGTATAAAATACCAATCATCAATATTATCATCTAATTTAAAACTCGTATTTGCCTTTATATTTGTTTTACTAATTTTATTATCATTAAATTTAAACATTTGTATATTATAACTAAATTTATATGAATTATTAACCTTTGATAATAAACCCCAATCTTCTGATAATAATGATGTTTTATTTAAATTAATTGTAAAATAATCAGTATTATATTGTTGGGATAATTTTTGTGAAAATACTATTTTTGGCAAATCATCTAAAAAACTTATATTATCATTTAAAACATTGAATACGTGTAAGCAATTATGAGGTTCTTCTGTTGTTATATAATATAAAATAGTTCCGTCTTCTGATATATATAAATTTTTATATTTAAAATAACTATTTAATGTATGTGAATCTAAATTTTGAATTATATAATTTTGAATATTTGTTTCAGGTTTAGGTGTTTGTATAGATTCTTTATCAATAACTTCATTATTATGAAAATAACAATAAATAAATTTTTGAATATTATTTGGTTTTTTAAAAAAATTGAATAATTTAAAATTATTAATAGAAGTTTTAAACACATTTTTATAAATACATTGAATTTCTCTATTAGGATTATCTTCTTTAAATTCATGAAAAATTTTATAAACACGACGCAAATTAATATTAAATGGCATATTAAGACTTAAAAATAAATCATTTAATTTATTACCTTGTTCTAATGTTATATAAATAAGCTGTGTTAATGAAGAAGTATGTATATAATACCAATTATTTATTTCACCTTCTAATGTAAATAATTCATTTCTATTTTTAAATTCTTTTGTAATATTAAGATTATCATTAAAAATAAATATTTGTAAATCACCGCGAACACATTTGTAATTATCACTACTATCGGTTCTAATTATTCCTGAATTTCTATTTAAAATATTATTATTTAACATAATATTATTATTTTCAGATATATTAGGTAAATTATCTAAAAATTCTAATTGTTTTATATTATGAATAAAATTAAAATTTGTATCATTACTAAATTTATATTTATATAATTTTTTTACACAATTATCATCAATAATAAATAATTTTTTATAATCTTTTGATACATAAAAATTATTTAATATATTTTCAATATTAATATAAGGATATTTTTTTTGTATATTACTTATTAATATAGATAATCCTTGTTTATAAGTATTAAAATTACCATTTATTTGTCGTATGTTACCTAATGGAGTTATATGTATATTAATATAATCTAAATTAATTTCTGTTAGCTTACAATCATTATCGTAATAATAAATATTATCAATTTTAATATTAAAAAGATCATCTAATATAAAATTTTTTAATATACATTTATATCCATGATTAGGATTATTATCTTCTTTAAAATCGTAAAATACTTTATAAAGTTCATTAAATCCTTTAATATCCATTTTTTTTGTTGAAATACTTCTTTTTTGTAATTGATGAACAATATTTCTACTATTTTTTAGTGACATATTTCTAATTATTATATTTATAATTATTTTGTTTTTATTTATAAGTTTGCTAATTAATAGATTTTTAAATTTTTCTTTTTTTTATTTCCACCTATTTTTGAAATATTTTTTTTAGAATATAATGGTTTAAGTTGTGTTTTTTTAGTCAAAGATATTTTTACAAAACTTAATGGCATTTTAAGATTTAAAAATAATTCATTATATTCATTAATTTTTTCAGGTAATATATATATAAATTGAATTATTTTTCTTCCATTATGTAATTTATTTAAATATATGAATTCTGGTTCTCCAATTTTTAATGTTGTAGAAATAAAATACCAATTGCGAATATCACCTTGTAAATAAAAACCTATATTTTTTTTAATTTCTTTAATAATGATTTTATTATTTTCAAAATAAAATAATTGGACATCAAATTTTGACATATATTTATTTTTACTATTAAATATTAATTCAACTATATTTGATAATGATAAATTATTATTTAAATTAATTGTATGATAAGTTGAATTATTAGAAATAGATAATTTTAATGAATATTCAATATTAGGAAATTTATCTAAAAATTGAATATTTTTATTTAATACATTAAAATTATGTAGATAATTATCTTCTATATAATATAAAATTGATTCGTCCTCTGATAAATATAAATTATTATAACTAATAGCATTTGATATATCAATATCTCTTGTATGTATTATAAAATCAATAAGTTCGAGCAAATAATTTTCAAATATATTACTATTACGAGGTTTGAAACGTAATTCTCTTTCTCCTGAAATACAATATACTACTTTTTTAATTTTATTAGAAAATTTTAAACGTTCATATAATTTAAATTTATTATCTACTTTAAATAAATCCTTAAATATACATAAATAGCCTTTATTTGGATTATTACTGTCATTAAATTTATAAAAAATCTTATAAATATTTCTTATTTCTTCTCTTTCAACATAATCAAATATTGATATTCTATCAGATTCTATTATATGAAAACTTAATGGTATTTTATAATATGAATAATATTGATTATATTTTTTAATTATTTCAGGAGTTATATATACAAATTGTAATATTTCTTTACCTTTATTTAATTGTCTTATATCCAAATATTTACGAGGTTCTATTTGATTGCCAATTTTTAACGCAGTTGGTATAAAATACCAATTTTTAATATCACCATCTAATTTTAAATGTTTTGATGGTTCTATTTCTTTCATTTCAATATTATCTTTTTTAAAATAAAATAGCTGTACATCATATATTGGTGTATAAATATTATTCGACGATTCTTCTTTTACTGATAATAAATTAATAGTATTATCTTTATTTTTATCATTAAATTTAGATTCATCGCATGATAAAACTATACTTGGCAATTCATCTAAATAATCTAAAACTTTTTTATTTAAAATATTAAAATTATGAATATAATTTTTTTCAATATAATATAATGTTGATTCATCTTCTGATATATATAAATTATTAAAATTAAAATTTGTTCTTTTTATATCAATACCATATTCATCAAATAAACCATTAATAAATTCTTTTAAATATCTTTTAAAATTTTCTTCGGGTTCTTTTTCATATTCTACATCTTCGGTTAAACTACAATATTTAAATATTGAAATATTGATTGGAGTTTTTAAATATGAATATAAATTTAAATCTCGATTTATAAAAATATGAAATAAATTTTTAACTACACATATAAAACCTCTATTTGGATTATTATTTTCTTTAAATTCATAAAACACCTTATAAATATTTTTTAAATATTGTTTAAAGTTACTTGTTCGTGTTAATGTTTCTCTATTTTTAAATTGTGAAATTATATTTGTGCCTCTTTTTCTTGATATTTTATTCGACATATTATCTAATAGTTATTAATATATTTTTAATAATTTTCTTGATTTTTTATTACCACCTTTTGTTGACGAAACAATTCTTTTTGGTAATGGTTTGAGTTGTGATAATCTTATTTTTTTTTTAAAACTAAATGGTATTTTATATTTATTAAATAATTTATTATATTTATCAATTAATTCAGGTATTATATATATAAGTTGAATTATTTTTCTACCATCATCTAATTTTTCAGCAATAAAATTATAATATTTTGATGTATCCAAATCAAGAATACTATATTTATTTTTTAATGTAGTTGATATAAAATACCAATTGTGAATATCATTATTTAATCCAAAAACTGTATTCGCTTCTATTTCTTCATAATAAATTTTTTCATTGTCTTTAATATAAAATAATTGCGTATCATAATTTTTACATATATATAAAGAATCATATAAATATTCTAAATCTATAATCATTTTAGTTGAAAATAAATTAATATTTATATTATAATAATCTGAAAGTATTTTTTTAGAATCAAATTCGGTTTGTTCTATAAAAGGTAATAAATTTATAAAATTTAATATTTTTTTATTTAAAACATTAAAATTACGAATATAATCATTTTTAATATAATATAAAATTGTTTCATCTTCAGATATATATAAATTATTATAACTAAATATATCTATAAAAAAAGATTTTTTTATAGATAAATTATTATCTTTAATATATTGTAAACATTTATTTATTAATATATTTATATATAAATAAAACTGATTTATTATATTAGTTGTATTTGAATCTAATTTTATTTCTAATTCCTTTTTTCCAAAAGAACAATAAATTATTTTTTTTAATTTTATTGGTTCTTTTAAATATTCATATAAAACAAAATATTCATTTAAATTATCATAAATTTTAATGTGAGAATCAAAAAAATTTTTATAAACACATTTGAATCCTTTATTAGGATTATCAATACTTCTAAAATAGTGAAAAATTTTATAAACACGTCGACGTTCATCTATATGTGATAAAATTTTTCGACTTATATCTTCGCTAAATTTCGTATTTTTTAAAAAATAATTATAAAATTTTTTTTCTCCTATAATTATGTCATCTTTTCTTTTTATTAATGATTCCATATATTTTTACTTTCTAATAGTTATTAATATATTTTTAATAATTTTCTTATTTTTTTATTACCACCTATTGTTATTTCATTGTTTTCGACAATAAATTTTATTGATAAACCATTTATTGAGAATAAATGATTATATTCTCTAATTATATTAGGTGTTATATAAATAAGTTGAATTATATTTTTCTTATTAGCTAATGTAAATATAAAATACCAATTTTGTATATTACCTTCTAAACTAAAATCAGTATTAGATTGTTTTGTATCTATTAATATTTGTTTGTTATTATTAAAAATAAATATTTGTATATCATATATACATTTATAAACATTATCATTAACATTTAACATACCAAAATTTTCTATTAATGAAAAATTAGTTAAAAAAATATCTGTTCCTCCTGTAATCGAAGGTAATTTATCTAAAATACTTAAAATATATTTATTTTTAATATCAAAATAGTATAAACATTTATCTTCTATAATAAATAATGTTTTATTATCTTCAGATATATAAAAGTTATTTATTTTATCTCTACATATTATATTTTCATTTATACGTATATGATATAAATTTTCTAATGTGTTCTCAAATGTATCATTAGATAAATTAATATTTGTAATATTACATTTTTCATCATAATATTTAATATTATTAAAATTAAATTTTAAAAAATTATTAAAAATTATTTTATATCCATTATTAGGATTTTCATTACCTTTAAATAAATAATAAACTTTATAAACAGGGATAGTTACACCTTTAATAATTGTTTTTTTTGATGTTTTTTCTCTAATTTTTAATTTATCAATAATACTTTTAGTTTGTTTATATCCACTACCTGTTTTTATTATTTCAAAATTTATTGGTAAATTATAACTATAAAAATAAAAATTATATTTTTCAATTATTTCAGGTCTTATATATATAAGTTGAATTATATTATATGTATTATCAGGTGATCTACATTGTAAATAATAAAAATCTTCAACATTTTTATCATAAAAATCAATAGTTTGATTAGAATTTATAAATGTTGATGTTATTTTATTTAAATCATCTATTATAATCGTATTTATTTTTGTAATACCATGATTTAAACCAACATTATCTTCGTTCAATGTAAATAATATATTATTATCATTTATTACAATATTAAATCTATTATTAATCGTATCACTTACATTATTTTTATTTTTTAATATTATTTTATTATTAATATTAATTAATGGTAAATTATTAAAGATTTGTTTAAAATTATTGATTTTATTTTTTTCTATTTTAGTATCTATATTACTTTGGTCATCTATGATATATAATGTATTTTTTGAAATATATAAATAATCTAAAATATCTGTATCTGTTGACAAATTAATAGATGGATATATAACTTTTAATGATCTAAAAATATCTATTAATGTTTTTTTAGAATCCTTAATTATATAATCAATATTTTTATAATTATATTTCGTAATTAATTTATTAATTTTTATATTTAAAAAAAGAACATATGATTTTGGTATGTTTCGTATTGTTGTAGGTTCATCATATATATTATTAATTAATATATATTGATAATTTGGATTATCAATATTATCTATTTTATAAAAAACTTTATTATAACTTGATATTGATTTTTTGCTATTTTTTTCAGATATTTCTCTTTTTTGTAATTTTCTTAACATATTTTTGCTTTCTAATATTTATGAATATTTTTTTAATACTTTTTTTGATTTTTTATTACCTCCTTTTATTGTTTTTATTGTTTTTATGCGTGATGGTAATGGTTTAAGTTGTGATGAAATATCATCAGTTGTTAATGGTTTAAGTTGTGATGATTTTATGCGTGGCGGTAATGGTTTAAGTTGTGATGATTTTATGCGTGGTGGTAATGGTTTAAGTTGTGGACGTGATATTCTTACAAATCTAATTGGTATTCTTAAATCAGTAAACAATTTATTATATTTATCAATTATTTGTTGTGTTATATATACAAGTTGAATTATTTTTTCACCATTGTCTAATTTATTTATATTAAAATTATTAGATGATTGTCTAATAATACCAGTTTTTAACGTAGTTAATATAAAATACCAATTGTGAATATCGCCATCTAATTTAAAAGTTTTATTAGCTTTTATTTCTGTTTTAATTATTCGATTATTTTCAATTTTAAATAATTGTATATCATATATACATTTGAACATATTATACATATAATATAAAATATCATTTAATTCAGGTGATAATAAATCATTATTTAAGTTAATAGTATAATAATCAGAATCATTTTGTTCAGATAATTCTTGTGAATATTCTATATTTGGTAATTTATCTAAAATTTTTATAATAGTACTATTTAAAACATTAAATCGATAATTATATTTATAATTATTTTCTATATAAAATAAAGTTGTTTCATCTTCTGAAATATATAAATTAGTATAATTAAATGTAGATATAAATTTTCCGAGTTTTATATTATTATTAAAAATTTCTCTAAAAAAATAAAATAATATTAATTGAAATTTAGAATTATATTTAATATCAATTATTTTTTCAGGTTCTTCGCCTTTACAATAAATAATTCTTGTAATTTTTAATGGTTGTTTTAAAGTTTGATATAATAAATAATTAGGTTTTTCAAGATTTTCTTTAAATAAATTTTTATAAATACATTGTAATCCTCTATTGGGATTATTAGCATCATTAATCTCATAAAAAATCTTATAAATTGGTATTCTTTCATCTGCCATCGATGCTATTTTACGTTTAAGATCGTCGTGTAATGGTATATTATCACTCTTTAAAAATAAATCATATATTTCATCTTTATTTTCATTTTTTAAATATTCATCATCAATACTAAAATATTTTAAACAATTCGGTTGAATAATATATAATGTTTTTTTATCTCCTGAAATATAAAATTTATTCAAATTAAATTTTGATGGAATATAAAAAAAATTGTCGTAATATTTAACAGATGATATAAAAGAAGATGTTTCTATATTAAAATGATCTAATAATTTATTTTTAGTTAATTCTTGTAATATAATATTTACATGTTGTAAATTATTATACATATCTTTAAAAAAATATTTAACATTTTCTAAATTAATTTTTATTCTTTCACTATCATCTATAAAATCATTATTAATAGGTTTAAATTCTTCATCACTTTTATAAAAAAGTGTATAAACTTGAATTTTTTTAATTGACATTTTATATTAGTTCTATATAATGATAAAAAAATAATTAATATGTTTTTAATAATTTTCTTGTTTTTTTATTACCTCCTTTTATAGACGAAACAATAGGTGCTGGCAATGGTTTAAGTTGTTTTTTTTGATATATTGGTATTCTTATAAAACTAATAGGTATTCTTAAATCAATAAACATTTTATTATATTTTTCAATAATATCAGGTGTTATGTATATTAATTGAAGTATTTTTTTTCCATCATTTAATTTTTTTATTGCTAAAAAATCTACTGATTTATTTATTTGAACACCTGTTTTTAAAGTAGTTAATATAAAATACCAATTATTAATATCACCTTTTAATTCAAAAACTGGTACTGCTGTATCTTCTTCTTTTGAATAAACTACTGTTTCATCTACTAAATTAAATATTTGTACATCATATTTACATATAAACTTTGAAAGATTTTTTTGAAAAAAAGAAATATTAGCAATTTCAGTTGAAGATAAATTATTATTTAAAGTTATTGTATAATAATCAGAATTATTTTTTGTAGATATTTCTTTTGAATATTCTATATTGGGCATATTATCTAAAACATTTCTATTTAAAACATTAAAATTATCTATATAATCATCTTCAATATAATATAAAGTAGTTTCATCTTCTGAAATATATAATTTATTGTAATCAATAGTATTTTGTATATAAATATCAAGTATATAATTAAAAAAATAATCTATATAATCATAAAATTTATTAGTATTTATTGGATGATATCTTATTTTTTCAGAGTCGTTGCCTGCTTTACAATAACACATATTTACAATTTTTCTTGTTGTTAAAATCGTAAATAAATTAGTTTCATTTTCTTCCGTAGTTGTTTTTAATATATTTTTATAAATACATTTAAATCCTCTATTGGGATTATTATTATCATCTTTAAAATTATATAAAAATTTATAAATACAATGTAAATCAAATTTAAATGGTGTTTTATATTTTAAAAATAAATCATTAAATTTTTTACTATCTTCAAATGATATATATACAAGTTGAGTAATAGGTGTAGCATCTACTAATAATGTATTTATATAATACCAATCTTCTATATTACCATCTAATGTAAAATAAGTATCTTTATTTTTTTCGTTAAAATCAATACTTAAATCATTGCCATTAAACTTAAATATTTGTATATCATTACTACTTTTATAATTATTTATATTTTTAGTTATTTTACTATTTGGATATAATATATTATTATTTAAAGTAATATTACCAGAATTATGTAATATATATGGTAATTTATCTAAAATACTTAAAATTTCTTTATTTTTAATATTAAACATACCTAAACATTCATTTTCAATGATATATAAAGTTTCTTTATTTTCAGAAATATAAAAATTATTTAATTCAGGATAAAAATCTAAACCAATATATTGTAATAAAAATCTAAACAATCTGTCAAAATTATTTAAATACGTATTATAATCAAAATCAAAAGTAATAGGATCATCATTAATACTTGTATAATATTTAATTGAATTTAATTCTAATCCCAAAATCCTAATTTTTAAATTATTATCTATTTTATATGAATGCTGAAAAAATCTTTAAATATACATTCAAATCCTATATTTGGATTATTATCATTAACATCTTTAAATTCATAAAAAAGTTTATAAATATCAATTATTTTTATTGTTTGTCTATTTTTAAATAATTCTTGTCTTGTTCGTAATTGTGAAATTATATTTTTTGATTTTCTTTTAAGCATATTATTTTATAATAATTAATAAGATTTTAATAATCTTGTTGATTTATAATCTCCTCCTGTTGAAACTTTTATAGAAGGATAATTTGGACTTGGAAATTGTGGCGAACGTGAAGATTTTATTTTGCTTTTTATTTCAAAATCAATTGGCATTTTTAATTCAATAAACATTTGTTTATATAATTCAATTATATCTGGTGATATATATATTAATTGAAGTATATTTTCTCCATTAGTTATTGAATTTATTTTTAAACGTCTTAAAAATTCTCCTCTACTTGGAGGAGCAGGATTTTTTAATGTAGTTAATATATAATACCAGTTACGAATATCACCATCTAAACTAAAAGTAGTATTAGCTTGTATTTCTATTTTATTTATTTGATCATTATTAAATTTAAAAAGTTGTATATCATATGAACAATTATAAATACCAGATTCATTATTTGGAGAAATATATGATAAATATTTTTTTATTTTTTCTCCAAATAAATTATTATTTAAAGTTATTGTATAATAATCAGAATTATTTTTTGTAGATATTTCTTTTGAATATTCTATATTAGGCATTTTATCTAAATTATTTAAAACAATTCTATTTAAAACATTAAAAGTATTTATATAATCATTTTCAATATAATATAAAATAGTTTCATCTTCTGAAATATATAATTTATTGTAATCAAATGTGGTTAATATATCAATATGTAAAAAGCTTTTTAAGAAATCTTTAAAAAAATATTCTAAATAATTATTTTTATCATAAAACCAATTTTTTACACAAAGACTATGTAATATTTCAGGTTTATTACCTGCTTTACAATAACATATTTTAATAATTTTACTTTTTTCAGAAAACTTTTCAAATTGAAAATTTCTAATTGTTCCTGATTTAAAAATATCTTTATAAATACATTTAAATCCTCTATTTGAATTACGATCATCATTATTTTCATATAAAACTTTATAAATACGATGTAAATCAAATTTAAAACTTGTTTTATATCTTAAAAAATACTCATTAAACTTTTTACTATCTTCAAGTGTTATATATATAAGTTGGGTAATATTTGTTCCATCATCTAATAATGTATTTATATAATACCAATCTTCTATATTACCATCTAATGTAAATTCGGTAGCTTTATTTTTTAAATTATTTATAATACTTAAATCATTGCCATTAAACTTAAATATTTGTATATCATTACTACTTTTATAATTATTTGTATTTTTAGTTTTAGTTATTTTGCTATTTGGATTTAATATATTATAATTTAATGTAATCATATCAGTAGTAGATGATATAATAGGTAATTTATTTAAAATAGTTAAAATAATTTTATTTTGAATATTAAATAATCCTAAACATTGATCTTCAATTATATATAAGGTTTTTTTATTTCCGGAAATATAAAAATTATTTAATTTTTCTTTTAAATCTATATCAGGAATTTTTTTATTTATATATTCAATAAAATCATATAATTGATATGTATTTTTTCTTACTTTATATTCATGATCAGAATCTAATTTAAAACTAATAGGATTACTTGTTGTATTAAAAATATATTTAATAGATTTTATTGTATCAGTTAAATACCTTTCAGACAATTCTGATGTATAAGATGCTAATTTAAAAAAATCATCAAATATACATTTAAATCCTTTATTAGGATTATCAATATCTTTAAATTCATAAAAAAGTTTATAAATAGTAGGAACTTCAAGAAATGATTTTATTTTTTCATTAATATCAGTAGTAAGATGTTTATTTAGTGAAAAGTAAAACATTTTACCTTTTGCTCTTTGTTGTTCTTTTTGTGTTAAAAATGTTTTTCTATTCATTATCTATATTATTAAATTATTATAATTAATAAGATTTTAATAATCTTGTTGATTTATAATCTCCTCCTAATGTTTCTGTTGAAACTTTTATAGAAGGATAATTTGGACTTGGATATAATGGTAAAAGTGAAGGATTTATTTTGTTTTTTATTTCAAAATCAATTGGCATTTTTAAATCATCAAAGATTTTTTTATATATTTCAATCATATCAGTTGTTATATATATTAATTGAAATATTTTTTTAGTTTTAAATATAAATAATATAAAATACCAATTACTTAAATTGCCATCTAAATTAAAATAATTGTTAGCTTTTATTTTTGTTTTAATTATCTTTTCATTTTCAAATTTAAAAATTTGTATTTCATAATTACATATATAATTACCAGATATATTATTAGGAATATAAAATAAATTATTAATTATTTCTTGTGATTTTAAATCATTATTTAATTTAATTATATAATAATAAGAATTATTTTTTGTAGATATTTCTTGCGAATATTCTATATAAGGTATATTATTTAAAATATCAATAACATTACTATTTACAAAAATAAAATTATTTATATAATTATTTTCAATATAATATAAAGTTGTTTCATCCATAGATATATATAATTTATTATAATTAAAATTTTTTCTTAAATTAATGTTATTATTTGATAATACATCAATTAATTTTTCTATATGGTTGTTAAAATCAGTAGATAATAAAACGTCAATTATTATTTCATTTTTATATTTAGAACAATATATAATTTTTTTAATTTTATTATTTTTTAATAGAGTTAATTTTATATTCAAAGATAAATGATAACTTATATATGAAGACGAATTATAACTTACAACAGATAATGAATGAGATTTAATATTTATTTTTTCATATACAATATTATCAAATAATTTTTTATAAATACATTTTAATCCTTTATTTGGATTATTATTTTCTGTAAAATCATAAAAAATCTTATAAACGCGTTTTTTAATAATAGGTAATGATTTAAGTTGTATTCTTATAAAATTGAAAGGTATTTTTAGTTTTAAAAATAAAATATTATATTTTTCAATTATTTCAGGAGTTATATACACTAATTGAAGTATTTGTTGATTTGTATCAATTACTGGTTGTAAATCTAAATAATAATCAGAATCTTTTATTATAGCAGGACTTTTTAATGTAGTTAATATATAATACCAATTACGAATATCACCTTCTAAATTAAAAGTAGTATTAGCATTTATTTGTGTTTTAATTATTTTATTATTTTCAAATTTAAATAATTGTATATTATATGTACATTTATAAATATCATATTCATCTTTGCGAGAAATAAATAATAAATATTTTTTTAAATTAAATAAATTGTTATTTAAAATTATTGTATAATAATAAGATTTATTTATTTTAAATAATTCTTCTGAATATTCTATATTAGGCATATCATCTAAAACATCTAAAAAACTTTTATTTAAAATATTAAATTTATATAAAGAATCATTTTCGATATAGTATAAAATAGTTTCATCTTCTGAAATAAATAATTTATTATAATCAAATTCGTCAAATACATTATATTTTTTTACAATATCCATTATATTATCTTTAAAACTGATTTGTGGATTATAAATAAATATTTTATAAAAAGTTTCATCATAACAATAATATATTTTACTAATTTTATTAGTTAATAATGAAATTATTTTATTTTGCTTACTTGTTTCAAAAATATATTTATAAATACATTTAAATCCTAAATTGGTGTTATTAACATCCTTAAATTCATATAAAATCTTATAAATACGTTGTAAATCAATTTTAAATGATATTTTATATTTTTTAAAATATTCATTAAACTTTTTACTATTTTCTTGTGTTATATATATAAGTTGTATAATATCTACATAATATGAATTGTTTTTATATGAACAATGTATGTAATACCAATCTTTTATATTACCATCTAATGTAAAATAAGTATTTTTATTTTTTACGTTAAAATCAATACTTAAATCATCATTAAAAATAAATATTTGTAATTTATTTTTGCCATTAAAAATATTAGTATTTATATTAGTTATTTCACTATTTGGATTTAATATATTATTTTGTAAAGTAATATCGCCAGTATTATGTGATATATATGGTAATTTATCTAAAATACTTAAAATTTCTTTATTTTTAATATTAAACATATCTAAACATTCATCTTCAATGATATATAAAGTTTCTTTATTTTCAGAAATATAAAAATTATTTAAATTTTTTTTAAATTTTATATGTGTAATTAATCTTTCTAATTTCCAAGTAGTTGTATCAAATGAAGTTAAATCAATATTTTTATGTTTTAATTCTAAATTGTAAAAATATTTAACAGATTTTAATTTTACATTTAAAAATCTTTTATTAAAATTATCTTTATATAAATCTCTTTCGTATGAAAACTTAATAAAATCTTCAAATATACATTTAAATTCTCTATTTGGATTTGAACTATGATTAAACTTATAAAAAAGTTTATAAATATTTAAACGAAGATATGATTCTATTTTTTGATTAATTTCTTCTGGAAATTTATTTTTGAAAAAAACAGCCATTCTACCTTTATGTTTTGTATCTGTATTTTCCATTATTTTTATATTACTAAATAATTAATAAGATTTTAATAATCTTCTTGATATTGATTTATTTCCTCCACCTGACGAACTTGTATTTGAAGAATAATTAGATATATTTTCTAATCTTGTAGGTAAATTATGATTAAAAAAATATTCATTATATTTTTCAATCATTTCACGTTCTATATATATTAATTGAAGTATATTTACAGAACTTGACGAGTTTGATGAGTTTGATGAATCAATACCTATAATAGGATTAAAATACCAATTATTTTCTTCATTTTCTAACAAAAATGATTCATTTTTATTTTTATTTGTCTTTGTTATTATAAAATTATTTGCGAATATAAATATTTGTACATCAATATCACAAATATAATTATTATCAATTTTTTTAAGTTGTGAAGCACTTAATAAATTACTATTTAATTTTATTGTAATATTATCTATATATAATGCTGGTATTTTTTCAATAACATTATATATATTTTTGTTAATAACATTATATTTATATAAATCACTATTATTAATTATATGTAAATCTTTATAATCTTCTGATATATAAAGATTTAATAATTTATTTTCAATATTTAGATTTATTCCTTTAAGATTATCAATAATTCTCTCAAAAGATTTATTTCTTGTATTCATAGAAATAGGGATTTTTGAAGTATTATGATATATATAATCTATTTCAATATCTAATTTATTATTTAATAAATTAGAATGTGTATAATCTTTAAAAAAATCTTGAAAAATACATATAATTCCAATTCCTTTATTATGATTTTTTGTATCTGTTATATAATAAAATATTTTATAAACATTTATTGGTAAAGATTCATTTTTTAGTTGTAATTGATTAGAAAAATGTAATGGTATTTTATATTTTTTAAAATAATTATTATATTCTATTATTTTATTAGGTGTAATATAAATAAGTTGTATTATTTTATTTCCATTTAATGTAAATGATATATAATACCAATTATTTAAAACGCCAGATAATTTAAAAGGTTTATTGGCATTTATTTTTTTAAATGTATAATCTGAATTATGATAAATAATTATTTGAACATTACAATTAGATTTATATGTATTACCCGTTTTAGTTATATTAAAATCAGAACCAGATAAATTTATTATTTTATTATTTAATAATATAATATGATCATCAGATATTTCATTTAATAGTTCTTTTTCGTGTGAAAATATAATAAGAGGTAATTCATCTAAAAAATTTAAAACATTTTTATTTAAAACATTAAAATTGTGTATATAATTATCTTCAATATAGTATAAAATTGTTTTATCCTCCGCAATATATAAATTTTCATATTTAAAATTATCTCCTCTTAAATCAATTTCATTATTTGTTAATAAAAAACTATTAAAATTTTCTAAATGTTCATAAAATTTAACAGAAAAAATCTCTAAATTATATTCTATCTCATTAATATCTGTATTACAATATATAATTTTTTTAATTTTAATTGGTCGTTTTAATATTTCATATAGTTTATTATCATCATCATCATTAGTTATAATATTTTTTTTAAATAAATCTTTATAAATACTCATTAATGTGTTATTAGGATTATAATTATTATCTATAAATTTGTGAAAAATCTTATAAACTTTACGTAAACGTTGGTAATTAATTCTTTTTAATACTCCTTCTTCTCTACTTTGTAATAGGTGTATAAAATTTGTATTTTTTCGTGGCATAATCTTATTATAAATAATAAGATTTTAATAATCTTCTTGATATTGATTTATTTTCTCCTCCTGTTGATGCTTTTATTGAAGGATAATTTGTTGAAACACGAGATTTTATTTTATTTTTAATTTGAAAAGTAATAGGAATTTTAAAATTAATAAACATTTGTTTATATTTATTAATCATTTCAGGTGTTATGTATATTAATTGAAGTATAGTTTCTTTATTATTATTTAAATTTTCTATTTGTAAAGGTAAAGAAATATGTAATTGTTTTTTTAATGTAGTTGATATAAAATACCAATTATGAATATCATCTTCTAATTTAAAAATAGTATCTGCTTTTATTTCTTTTTTATTTATTTCATTATTTTTAAAAATAAATAATTGAATATTATTTTTACATATAAAATTACCATGTAAAAATAATAAATCATTATTTATTTCATCTGCTAATAAATCATTATTTAAATTAATTGTATAATAATAAGATTTATTTTTGATAGATATTTCTTTTGAATATTCTATATTAGGCATATTATTTAAAACATCAATAATATTTCTATTTAAAACATTAAAATTATCTATATAATTATCTTCAATATAGTATAAAATAGTTTCATCTTCTGATATATATAATTTATTATAATCAAAAACTTGGTTTAAATAATCGGGATTGTAATTAGAAAACACAATTTTCATATTTTCTTTAAAATCTTTTGTTAAATTATAATTAAAAATTTTATTATAAGTTTTACAATAATATATTTTAATATTTTTATTAATTAATAATTTCATTAATTTATGTTCTTCGGTTATTTCAAATATATCTTTATAAATACATTTGAATCCTCTATTTGAATTATGATCATCATTATTTTTATATATAATCTTGTAAACACGTTGTAAATCAATTTTAAAACTTGTTTTGTATCTTAAAAAATACTTATTAAATTTTTTACTATCTTCTAATGTTATATATATAAGTTGTGTAATATTTGTATTATATATGTAATAATACCAATCTTCTATATTACCATCTAATATAAATTCAGTATCTTTATTTTTTTCATAGAAATCAATATTATAATCATTACCATTAAACTTAAATATTTGTACATCATTACTACATGTATAATTATTAGTATTTACATTAGTTATTGTGCTATTTACATTTGATATATTATTATTTAAAGTAATATTGCCAGTATTATTTGATATGAAGGGTAATTTATCTATCATATTTAAAATATTTTTATTTAATATGTTAAACTTTCTTAAACATTCATCTTCAATTATATATAATGTTTCTTTATTTCCAGAAATATAAAAATTATTTATTTTTTTTGATAAATTTAATTTATTTTTTTTATTTATATTATCAATTAACGTTTGTAATTTCCATTTAGTTGTATCAACTGAACTCAAATCAATATTTTTATGTTCTGATTCTAAATTGTAAAAATATTTAATAGATTTTAATTTTACATTTAAAAATCTATTATTAAAATCTTTTTCATTTGAAGTCTCCATAAAATTTTCAAATATACATTTATAATTACGATTAAATTTATAAAAAAGCTTATAAATATTTTCTGGAAGATATGATAATATTTTTTCATTAACTTCAATAGGAAATATATTATTTTTAGAAAAATAAGCATATTTACCTTCTGGTTTTTCCATAACTTTAAATTCTTCTATTATAAATAATAAGATTTTAATAATCTTCTTGATATTGATTTATTTTCTCCTGTAAATTGTTTTTTTAATGGTATTAATGATTTTTTAAAACCAATTGGTAATTTATTGTCTGAAAAATATTTATTATAAATATCAATATTAGCAGGAGTTATATAAACAAGTTGAGTTATTTTTTCACCATTTTTTAATTTTTTAATTTCTAAATAATTTTTAGGTTCTTTATATTTTTTTAAGGTAGTTGATATAAAATACCAATTTTCTTTTTTTCCATTTAACATAAATGGTGTATTTTTTGTATATTCTGCTTTATTAATATTTATATATAAATCATAAAATATAAATATTTGTACATCATAATGACATATATATTCATTATTTTTTTCAGTTTGTAATAATCCAGAATCAGGTAATAATAAATTATTATTTAAATTAATTTTATAATAAACAAAATCAGTATTATTAGAAAAAATTATATTTGGTAAATTATCTAATATATTTTTTTCTTCATTTAAAACATTAAATTTATATATATAATCATCTTCAATATAATATAATATTGTTTCATCTTATGATATATATAATTTATTATAATTAAAAGTTTTTGTTAAATCAATACGTGGATTTATATCATTATACAATACACTAATTAATTTTTCTATATGACTATCAAAATCTATAAAAAATGAAGATTGAATTATTATTTCAGTTTTATCTTTGGAACAATATATAATTGTTGTAATTTTATTATCATCAAATAATAATAATTTTGTATTCGAAGATGAACTTGTATCTAATGATAATTCTGAACTTATAACTGATGACGAGTTTTCACTCGTATTTAAATTCTTATATATAATTTTATTAAATAGATTTTTATAAATACATTTTAATCCTCTATTAGGATTATTATTTTGATTAAAATCATAAAAAATCTTATAAATGCGTTTTATTTGTGGTAATGGTTTAAGACGACTTATTTGAGGTAATTTTTTAATATTTTTAGGCAAATTTATACGTGATATTCTTATAAAACTAATTGGCATTCTTAAATCAATAAATATTTTATTATATTTTTCAATAATATCAGGAGTTATGTATATTAATTGAAGTATATTTTTCCATTATTTAATTTTTTAATATTATAATAATTATTTATTTGAACACCTGTTTTTAAAGTAGTTAATATAAAATACCAATTATGAATATCATCTTCTAATTTAAAAGTAGTATTAGCTGGTATTTCTGTTTTAATTATTCGATTATTTTCAATTTTAAATAATTGTATATCATATATACAATTGAACATATTATATATATAATATAAAATATCATTTAATTCAGTTGAAAGTAAATCATTATTTAAAGTTATTGTATAATAATCAGATTGGTTTGTTGTTGATAA